>Ga0207139_1152_pt1 | contig 13994 bp, 19 predicted proteins | sample Alteio_BWMinHeat_7_FD_153585 | JGI IMG/M metagenome (GOLD analysis project Ga0207139, IMG submission 153585) | Enriched cells from forest soil in Barre Woods Harvard Forest LTER site, Petersham, Massachusetts, United States -... | ecosystem: Environmental > Terrestrial > Soil > Temperate forest >... | reverse complement strand
AGGTATCCGGGCAGGCTATCGAAGACTCCCGCCATGTCGGTTGCGCCCTGGATATTGGAGTGGCCGCGCAGCGCATTCACGCCCCCTCCAGCGCGACCTACATTGCCCAGCAGCAACTGCAGCATGGCCGCGGTGCGGATGATCTGAGTGCCGAAACTGTGCTGCGTCCATCCCACGGCGTAAATAACAGTGGCCACCTTTTTCATGTCGCCATCTTTGCGGACCGAGGTGAACAGATCGGCGGCTTTCAGAAACTGGTCTTTGGGAATACCTGTAATACGCTCGACCATCTCTGGCGTGTAGCGAGAGTATTGCTGCTTGAGTAGCTGGAAGACGCAGCGCGGGTGCTGGAGCGTGAGGTCGTAAGCGACCTTCTCCGGCATAAGCGGTGGCGGAAACGGAGCCTTGGGGGCGCTGGCTGGAGACTTCTGTTGTGGCGGGTCCCCGGCGTGAGCAGCCGCGGTAGCGGCCTTGCCACTCACATCTCCGCCCTCGGCGTAGTTCCACGTATTCCTGTCGTAAGTCTGAGAGGCGGGATCAAATCCGGAGTAAAAACCGTCCTCGGGGAGTTTGAATCCTTCCTTCACGACGATTGGAGCACTGGTGTAGTTGAGCAGGTAATCTTTGGCCAGCCGGTTGTTCTGGATGGTGTAGTTGATCAGCCCGCCGAGAAAAGCAATATCGCTGCCGGCGCGAATCTGCAGAAACAAATCCGAAGTGGCGGCGGTCCGCGTCAACCGAGGATCGACGACTATCAGTTTGGCGTTGCGCTGCCGCTTGGCTTCCATGGCCCACTTGAAGCCACAGGGGTGGTTTTCGGCTGGATTCCCGCCCATGATCAACATCATGTCTGTATTCTTGATGTCGATCCAGCCATTGGTCATGGCCCCGCGCCCAAAAGTTGGTCCCAAACTTGAGACCGTAGGGCCGTGTCAAACCCGGGCCTGGTTTTCCAGGTAGCAGACCCCCAGGCTGCGCATGGTCTTTACTACGAGATAATTGAATTCATTGGTATCGGTACACCCGCCCGTCCAGGCAATGCTTTCGCAGCGATTGACGGTTCGTCCCTGGGAGTCCTTTTCGACGAAGCCGTCGTCGCGGGTCTTTTTCGTCCAATGGGCGATTTCGTCGATTGCCTGGTCCCAGGAAATGTCTTCCCAGTGATCCGAGCCCGGGCGGCGCACCGCCGGCTTGACCAGGCGGCGGTCGTTGAGGATGTCCTGCATGAGCGACGAGCCCTTGGGACAGAGCGTGCCACGGTTAATGGGATGGTCAGGATCGCCCTCGACATGCACGACCTGAGGGGTTACGTTCTTCGCCTTGTCACCGATCGTGTAGATGATGACGCCGCAGCTCACCGAGCAGTAAGGACAGGTGCTGCGGGTCTCCGTAGTACGCGAGATCTTCAACGCCTGCGCCTGCGCATATGCGGGGGTGAGATCAAATCCCAGAACTGTGGTGGCGATACCGCTGACGGTGGAAACTCTCAGGAAGTCACGTCGCGTGGGACTCATGCTTGCCTCCCAGAACCCGCGAAAAAACGGAAAAACTCAATCAAGAAATAACGGAGACCAACATTATCAACCTAGGGCCTAAAAGGGGTCAAGGGCGGGACGGCGGAAAACTCCCCGCACCCGCCACCCGGCAACCTACAACTTTTCTCTGGAAACGGGGTTTGAACTACATAGATCGGAGGGTGCACAAATGATGAAAGCAACGATATTTGCGACGTTGGGTCTGGCGGCTGTGCTGGCTCTGGCTACCCCACCTCGGGCCAATGCTGGAGTTGTAGTCGGAGTGGGAGTCGGGCCGGTTTTTGTGCGGCCGGCGTATGGGTATGTCGTGGCGCCTCCGCGCCCATACTTTTACTATCAGCATCCGTATGCTTATGGCTATGCTTACGGCCCAGGCTATGGTTATCCCGGCTATCGATACTACGGGCGCTTCGACCGAGACCGCCGCTGGGATCGTAGAGACAGAGACTATGATCGCCACGAATATGGAGAGCGTGGCTACAGGCGGTAAGCGTTCGCCAAAGCGAAGAAGTCTTTAGAGGCCCCTCGGTCAAGCTGGCTGAGGGGCTTTTGCCGGTTTAGTCCTTTTCCCAACCGGGCGGCACCTCCCGAGTTGCGGGCGACTCGAAATATACATCCACATTGGACTTCGCATCCCCGCTAAGTAACTGATTTTATTACATCGCAATAGTTGTTGCAACGACTATTGTGGTAACGCATCAAATCTGCAGAAAGGAGCTTACTATGAGCACAGTTGCTACTCCACAAACCGCTGCAAGAACCGCTACCACAACTTGGAACATTGACCCGGCTCACTCTGTAGCCGAGTTCAAGATCAAGCACATGATGATTTCCAACGTGAAGGGGCAATTCGCCAAAGTCACAGGAACGTTGACTCGGGACGAATCCGACCTGACAAAATCCCATGTCGACGCAGTAATAGAAGCGGCGTCACTCGAAACGCGCGATGCCCAGCGGGATACGCACCTGAAGAGTGCGGACTTCCTCGACGTCGAGAAGTTCCCTACGCTGTCGTTCAAGTCCACGGGCGTTAAGTCTGCTCGGGACGGAGAACTGGCAGTAGAGGGCGACCTGAGTATTCATGGTGTCACCCGCAAAGTGACCTTCTCCGTGGAAGGCCCAACTCCGCCAGCGAAGGATCCGTGGGGCAACACGCGCATTGCAGTATCGGCAACCACAAAGATCAACCGCAAAGATTTCGGCTTGACCTGGAATGCGGCGCTGGAGACCGGCGGCATTCTGGTGGGCGATGAGGTGACCATCACGCTTGATGCCGAATTCGTGAAAGGCTAAATGATTCGCCACGCAGTCTAGGCGGGGCAGAAACGGGGACGAGCTATGTCATTACGACCGATTAAACAGATTATTCAAACGACGCCGACGATCGAAGGCGCTGGCGTGAAGTTGCAACGCGCCTTCGGTTTCGGCAAGACAAAGGATTTCGATCCTTTTCTTCTTCTGGACGATTTCCGCAACGACCATCCGGAGGATTACCTGGCGGGATTTCCCTGGCATCCGCACCGGGGGATTGAGACCATCACATATGTACTCGCCGGCTCCGTCGAGCACGGCGACAGTCTAGGCAACAAAGGCAAAATGGCAGCCGGCGATGTGCAGTGGATGACAGCCGGGAGCGGCATTCTGCACCAGGAGATGCCGAGAGGTGATAAGCAAGGACGGATGCACGGCTTCCAGTTGTGGGCAAACCTGCCCTCATCGTTGAAGATGACCGATCCTCGATATCAAGACATTCCCGCAAGTGCGATTCCCGAGGTCACCGACGATGATGGGACCCGCGTGCGCATCATCTGCGGCGAGTTCTGGGGTAAGAAGGGGCCGGTGGAAGGTGTGGCGGCCGATCCGAGTTACCTCGATATCTCAGTCGGCCCAGGCCAGCGGAAGCGGATCAAAGTGGAGACCACACGGAACGCCTTTGCCTACGTGTTCGCAGGCTCTGGCACGTTTCGCGACGCCTCGGATCCCCGCGCCGTTTTGACCGAGCAAGCGGCAGACCCGAACGCGCCAGCTAAGTACGATGTCGGCAATCACTCGCTGGTGCTGTTCGACCGCGGCGACGAGTTGACGGTGCAAGCCGGACCCGAGGGGATTCGGTTCCTGCTGGTATCGGGCAAGCCGATCGAAGAACCTGTCGCGTGGTATGGTCCGATTGTGATGAACACGCAAGCACAGCTACGCCAGGCGATGGCCGAACTGCAAACTGGCGAGTTCATCAAGCACCAGTGAATCGGCTCTAAAGAAATGTGGCCCTGCACAGATCAGCTGCGCAGGGCTTATGTTTAGTTGGCCCAGTGCTTTACAATGCCGTACCAACTCGAGTGGACTTAGTCCTGCCTCTCTTCAGGAGCTTTCATGAAACGCGTTTTGAACCTTCTTCTGGGCCTGGCTGTGTTCGGTGCACTTTTCCTCTACACCGTGTCCTTCGCAAAAGCTTATGGACAGGCTACAGACGGAGCGATCGCTTCGCGCACTGCGGAGATCGATGGCGTCAAGCTGCATTACCTGACTGCGGGCCACGGCACACCGCTCATTCTGCTTCACGGCTATGCGGAGACTTCGCGAATGTGGAGGCCGATCATTCCCACTCTGGCCGAGCGGTTCACTGTAATCTCCCCGGACTTGCCCGGTATCGGAGACTCGGACATTCCCGCCGACGGTCTGGACATGAAGAGTGCCGCTGTCCGTATTCATGATCTGGCGAAGTCGCTCGGCGTGCAGAAGGCTGAGGTCGTGGGACACGATATCGGCCTCATGGTCGCCTACGCTTACGCGGCACAGTTCCCGGCGGAAGTCACGAAGCTCGTCCTGATGGATGCTTTCCTCCCTGGAGTGGAGGGTTGGGAAGCCATTTACAACAATCCCAACATCTGGCATTTCCGCTTTAACGGGCCAACTCCTGAAGCGCTAGTTCAGGGTCGTGAGCGTACCTACTTCGCATATTTCTGGAATGATCTGGCAGCCGACAAGACTCGTTCTCTTCCGGAAGCGGATCGCGAAGCCTACATAGCGGCATACTCACGCCCGGGACGCATGCATGCGGGATGGGCCTATTTCGTTTCGTTTCTCCAAGCCGCCAAGGATTTCGCTCAACTCTCTCGGACCAAGCTGACCATGCCAGTACTGACCATCGGCGGCGAGAAGTCGTTGGGAGAAGCACTCGGGCAACAAACCAAGCTGGTTGCGACAGACGTCACCGTCGTGGTGCTAAAGGATACTGGGCACTGGGTGCTTGAAGAACGGCCCAAGGAAACCACTGAAGCGCTGGAAAAATTTCTGTGATATTCATGGGCAGGCTTTGACGGTTGCTGCCGCGAACGGATTCTCCCGGCGTTTAGTCTTCTACGAAGGACTTTAGCCTTGATAGTGCCTGATCCCACTGCTCGGAGACGAAATCGAGATATTGCTTGATTCCTTCCATTGGCTGCGGATCGAATTCGAATCGGCTCTCCCGACCCGTCCGGACGCTGTGCACAATTCCCGCGCTCTCCAATACTCGCAGATGTTTGGTAACAGCCTGCCGAGTCAGCTTGGAACCCTGGGTTAGCTGGGCGATCGAATAAGGCCGCCGAGCGCAGAGCTTCGCCACCAGCGATAACCGGGTTGCGTCGCCCAGAGCTGCAAAGATGAGTGCGTGCCTCCGCTGTTTCGCAGCCATACTGCTATGGCTTCTGTGCGACATAGTTCTCGATGTTCTTCATTTGTTCCGTCCAACCGCCATCGTTTCTTCGGAACGCTTCTAGACGCCGGTCGCCGGGAAGCTTATCGAAGCCGGACTCGGTGAGTACCAGTAACGTGCCACTGGCAGTCTTCTCTAGTCTGAATTCGACGAGTGTGGTCGGTTCTTGCGAGTAGTCGACTGGGGTGTCCACTTTGTCGAGGGACTTGGGATGGGGCCAGGTGAAGGAAAAGAGCCGCTCCGGCTCCATTTTCTGCACCACCGCTTGCCATTTGACGTGTTCGTAGCCGGGATAAGTAATCTGACCGCGCGAGACTTGGCCCGGCACAAAGGGTCCGTCTAGTTTCACCCGAAACCATTCGCCAAATTCACGGTAATCGGTTAGTACCCGCCAGACGCGCGAGATCGGGGCCTTGAGTTCGATGCGCTTCTCAATATAGTTATTCATCTTACGCAACCTCTAGGTTGCATATTAACGCAGGCAATAACAACACGCAACCTATCGGTTGCATGATCAGATGATATCTTTTATCGATCACATGGTGGTGAAAGGACTCCGAATGTTGAGAAGATTCGTGATCGCTGCTTTGTTTCTGGTGGCGGTTTCTGCTGCCATCGCTCAATCTCTTCCCGAAATGCGGATGACACCATCGGAAATCGGAGCCAGTCCCCTCGATAGCAATCAGATCGGGAGTTCCGGCGTGCCCGGTGTGCATACGAAAGTTATCTTCGGAGACCCCTCCCAGGTCGGCTTCTACACAATCTTGTTGTTCGTGCCGGCTCATACCACCATCCAGGCGCATTCACACCGGGACAATCGGATGGCGACTGTGGTATCGGGCGAATGGCACTTCGGTTATGGCAATCATTTCGACGCCACGTCCCTGAAGACGCTTCCGCCGGGAAGCGTGTATTCGGAACCGGGAGGAGACAATCATTTCGCCCGGACTGATGCTGAGCCCGTAATCGTGGAAGTTTCTGGCTATGGTCCAACCGACACGCGGTATTTCGAGGCCAAGAACGATCCCAAGATGCGAGAAAACAACTAACCAAGAGGTGCGATGCTGGGTGACGAGGGCTCAGCACTCCCAGGTCTCGCAAAAACGGCGAGACCTGGGGCACCCGGCGCTCGGAAAAGCAGGTCCGTCGACTGCGCGGGATGACTCGCGAGCGAATTCAACGTCCTCGCTCGGGATGACAGACGTAGAGGTGCCTTGCCTGACTACTCGCCAGCCTTGGCCGCCAGCGCTTCAACGACGGCGATATTTTGAAGGAGATCCTGTCGTAGACCGTGCCGTTCCTTTAGATATTCTGGGCTGTTGTAAGAAATCCAGACCTTTCCCTGCGTATCCTCCCGGACCAGTATCTTAAGCGGGAGATCGATCGCAATGCTGGGAGCGGCCAGCATGAGAGGAGTTCCTGCCTTGGGGCTGCCGAAGATCAGCAGCTTCGTAGGAGGCATTTTCATTCCTACCTTTTCCGCTTCTCCGCTGTGGTCGATCAGGGCGAACAGCATGACCCCCTTGGATTGCAGAATATTCTTGAGCCTATCCACCGTCTGCTCGACCGAGTGACTACTTGGCTTGTCGACAATTCCTTTGGGCGGTAGAGCTGGTGTCATAGAAACCCCCTCGCTGTCTTGCTGTCGCATCTGCACGTGTCATCGATTCATGCGTCTAGCGGCACGAATCAGACCAACTCCCAGACTTAGGACAGCGGCAGCGAGAAACAGGGCGCCGATGTAGGCGAGATTTGTCAAGCCATTCGGTTCCTTTGCCGTGGGAGAAACGACTGATAGGAAGAACGCGGCTGGAATCAGAATCGCAGCAATCGGCGCGCCAGTTCGGGCAAGCCACTTCCAAAATGGCGAAAGCACTGCCTCGTCAACATATCGAAGCATGACCAGCGACAATACGAGATAGACGCCGGCATGCGCGTGTCCGGCGCGCCAAAGATCGTGCCGCAGCGGATTGTCGTTATACCCCGGCAGATTTCTGGTTAGAAAACCGAGGAGAGTTAGGCCTCCGTACATCACGCTGGGAAGCACCACCAGAAGAATCCCCGCGAGCATTCGCGATTCTCGTGACATGATTTTCTCCGTCAGAAGTTGCTGGAATTGCTTCACCACGCACTAATTTTCTCCCGCTATTCTTCTCTCCAGCATAGTTTGCGCAGTGAGTGGTAAAAGATCCGGCCCTCCCTGTCTCGGGGAAGGCCGGTTACGCTTACTACGCAGCTGCTTCCTTGGCTTGCTTAAGAAACGCAAGCACGTCGGCATTAATCACGTCCGCGTGGGTCGTAGGCATCCCGTGCGGATAACCCGGATATACCTTTAGCTTAGCGCCCTTCACGAGCTTCGCAGACAACGGAGCCGCCGCGGCGATCGGCACGATCTGGTCATCGTCGCCATGAAGGATGAGGGTTGGCACATCGAACTTCTTGAGATCTTCGGTGAAATCCGTCTCAGAGAAGGCCTTGATGCAGTCGTAGTGGGGCTTCATTCCTCCCATCATGCCCTGCAGCCACCAGTGCTCCCGGATGCCTTCCGAAATCTTGGCGCCGGGCCGGTTGTAGCCGTAGAACGGGAGCGTAATATCCCTGTAAAACTGCGGCCGATTCGCCGCAAGTTGAGCTCGCAGGTCGTCGAAGACCGAGATGGGCGCGCCGGCCGGATTCTTGTCCGTTTTCAACATTAATGGCGGCACCGCGCTGATGAGGACGGCCATGGCAACGCGTTTTGTGCCATGCCGCCCGATGTAACGGGCAACTTCTCCGCCACCGGTGGAATGGCCTAGGTGGATTGCGTTCTTCAGGTCGAGTTTCTCGGTGAGGGCTGCGAGATCATCGGCGTAAGTGTTCATTTCGTTGCCATCCCAGGTCTGGGTGGAACGGCCGTGCCCGCGCCGATCATGGGCGATCACTCGATAACCCTGCTGGCCGAAGAACAACATCTGTCCGTCCCAATCGTCCGCGGTGAGCGGCCAGCCGTGACTGAACACTAAGGGCTGGCCCTTTCCCCAGTCCTTGTAGTAAATCTGTGTGCCATCTTTTGTGGTGATATTGGGCATGATTTTTTCTCCTCTGTGAGATTATTTGTTACAGGGACGTTGGCTGAACAGCATTGTATTCCGATACTGCTGAACGCGAGATTTTCAGCAAACGGTGTCAGCGAGAACCTGCTTCATGGCCAGAGCGATCTTCTCGACGTGTGTTTCCTGACGAAGTGTCCGGACGAAGTGTTTCGCCTGACATCAGAGTTACGGGGCGCTCGATGACAGGAACCTGGAACCCATGACCTCGGCGAGCGCTACTTGAAAGTTGGCTTCGGCGGTGCGCACACAGAGTCAAACCAACGACTGATGTACACCTCGGCGTGGGCTTCACCGCAGTAATGCCGAGATCCGGGCGCTTCGGCGGCCTCAGAATTCCATCGGTGCACCGTAAGATCGGCGTCTCCACACCGGATCACGAACCAGTGAATGGGATTGCTGGTCACGATTCCACAGACTTCACATCTGAATTCCTGCAACGTTGTCATGCATTCCTTGCGTGTGGAGGCCCCGGGCGGAGTCGAACCGCCGACCAACGGTTTAGGAAACCGCTGCTCTATCCAACTGAGCTACGGGGCCATCTTATTGAAACGACTACTGTACTAACTCAGAAGCCGCTGGAGTTACTGCACGTTCACTGCACATTACTCCAACCAGCGTTTCAAGCTTCTTCATCGCCGCGATGCTCTGTTCCGGCAGCGTCTTGATGTAGCAGCGCTGCGTGACAGAGACGTCGCTATGACGCAGAATCCGCTGGATGGTCAGATCATCCACGCCCAAATCGTGCAGGTTGGTTGCCAGCCCACGCCTGAAGGCATGGAAGCCGTGCCACACGATCTTGGCTTGGTCGAGCGCCGGTTGGATTTGGTCATTCAACAGATTATTCATACTTAGAGGAGTATCGTTACGCGTCCTGAACATGATACCAACTTCGGGATTCGCCGAGCGCAGCCGGTGTTGGTCGAGGAAAACTCGGAGCGGGGCAATAACCGGAACGCTGGCTTTTGATCTCTTGCTCTTGGGTTCTCCAGCAATTCCTTGCCACATAGCGCGCAGGACGGCGAGACTGTCGCCAGCGTAGGATTCCCACGTCAGCCCCTCGATTTCCCCTCTGCGCAGCCCAGCAAACGCAGCAACCGCTATCACTGTGCGCGACGGTTCCGGAACTACCTGCAGCATGGCCAGCACAGTGTTTAGATCGTAGGCGACTGTTTCGGCGGACTCCTGCGCCCGCGGAAGCGAGGTTTCGCGGATTGGATTAGGGCCCGGACGATAGTCCTGCTGAATGGCGAGCTTGAAAACGGCACTCAGGATCGACTTGAGCCCATGCAGTGTGTTTTTCTTCATCTCCGGCTGTTGACGAGCGATCGACTCAAGCAGCCCTTGGGCGGTAGGCGTGGCAAAGTCCCGCAACAGGGCCATGCCGCACCGCGGCTCCAGGATGTGAGTCCAGTAGTAGCGGTAGTTATGCACGGTCGATGCCGCGAGCCGGGTTTCGATATGCGGGAACCAGACGTTCACCACAAAGTGGCTGAGAGTCAAGTTCCGTTCCGGCGTATTGCGATTGGAGTTGATTCGAGCCATGAAGCGCTCCTGCTCCTGCCGCACCGATTGTGGCGGACGACTGAGACGACGATGCTCTTTCTGTACCGGTGCCAGCTTGCACGAGATCTGCTGGCGTTTCAGTACGCCGTCTTTCACAAGAGAATCGCGGTAGCGCAGCAACCACCATTCCCCTTCTTTCCAGACGTAGCCTTTCTGTTCTCTAGTTCGCATGATGCTCCTCCTCCTTCGGCTTCTGAGTTTCTTTTCCCGCATGCGGGTGCGCAGCGTTGTATGCCTGAAACATCTGCGCTGATGAAATGTGCGTGTATTGCTCAGTAGTGGATAGTCTTGCGTGTCCAAGGAACTTCGACACGACTACGATCAGGTAAAGCAAGAATCGATCAACTTGAGCGGAAGAAGGATGGATGTTACGGTTTTCTACAGCCACGTTTGCCTCCTTGTTAGGCGAACTGGTTAGCGCCGCGTGAGTGTTTGCGCACTCATGCGGCGCGTTTCCAAGTTAAGGTTTGGGCTTCGGTTTGCGGCCTCGCCCCTTGCGATAGTTCTGCTTCATGAACTTCTTGATGGCTTTCACATCCTGCTCGGTCCACCGGCGCACCAGAATTGCGACGTCCGACGCCACACGAACCACCCGTGCAGCCTTGATCTTCCGAGCGCGCATCCAACGATAGATCGTGTCCCGTCCGACGCCAACCCTTTTGGCAAGCTGGCCGGTAGTGTAGGTCTTCACGCCGGTAAATATAAGACATAGGTGTAGGCCAAGTCAAGGTATAATCGCCAGGGCGCGAACCGAGCCAATGCCCGGCACTTTTCGTCATACTATTCGCTCATTTTCCCGAGTGCATTCTCGTCTTCTTCCAGCTTGATACCTTCCAGGCGCAGGTCATGCGCCAACGAGTCAATGCGTTGCCGATAATTTTCCAGTGTTTCAGTTGTGGTTTGCTGTTCCACCGTTGCGTAGTCATTCGCTATCTCCTTGCCGCAAGAGGTTCGTTCCTGTTTGGCATCTGAACCACGTTCTTTAGGTTAAGGCCCCATTGCTTTCCGCAGAGATTGCAGCGCCACTGCCCTGCGACTTTTATGATCGAGGTTGTACCGTCGCAATTGGGACACCGCAGTTCAGAAACCGGGGCAGCAGCAGTTACCTGTGCGAGCTTTCCGGCTTCCTGCTTGAGGTATTCGATATATCCAAGGCACAACCCTGAATCCCGCATTTTGTTGATCGCCTGACTCATCATGTCGGCTGCGTCATCGTATTTGCCGCCACAACACGCGGCTGCACACTCGTCTATAAATCGCGGCACCCACGGCGCAATGCCAGGATGAGGAAGCACCACGTTACCGGCCTCGACGTCTGGAGAAGCAGCGTGCAATCGAGCTTCTTTCGAACCGATGGGCTCTACGGGAATGAGGCCAGAAATTTCTGTATTCAGCTCGGCGATGATCGCCGTGCCATTCGCCTTGTCCTCAACCCATTTGGCATGAGCTTTTGGCCAGCGCGCCGTGAGTGAAATCACAGCTTTCTTGGTTGCGGGAAAATCCAGCCGATCCCAAACAATATCTGGCATCAGGTACTTCATGGCACCCTTGCGAGCCCACACTCCGCCGCAGACAAAATCAGAGTGCTTCGTGTCCTTGAAGCTCATATCCCATGATTGAGCCATCTCATCAAAACGATCAGGAAGCATGAGACAACCTTCTGGCCGCGACTCGCCGGGGCGAACGTAAAACTTCCACCAGTGTCTCTTGATGATTCCGCCCAGCTCAGGTACAGGCTCCTGCTGATATTGGCCCGCCCACTCTCGCGAATTTTGTTTCAAGTTTTCTACGACGACGGGATTAAAGCGCTCGGGCTGGAGCACATCGCCGGCCTTGCGCACCAAGACTTTGCCACTCAACGGAAATGTGTAAGTCTCGTCCTCTCGGGCCTCAAGTGGAATCTTGATGTGAATCCACTGACCCTTTTGCTGTTCGAGCAGATGACCGGTGACGTCATCCTGAGCAAGTCTCTGCGATACATAGAGGAAGACTCCGGTGGACGGATTGTTTAGTCGTGTGCTGAAAGTCGCGTCAATCCAGCGATTCGTCGAGGCGCGCGATGCTTCACTGAAAGCATCTTCGGCATTCAGCAAGTCATCTCCCACGCAAATGTCGCCGCCGAACCCGGTGCCAGTACCGCCAACCGAAGTCGCAATGCAGTATCCGGTTTTGTCATTCTCGAAAAAGTCGATTCTGTTCCTGTCAAACTTGAGGCTGAAGCGTGAGCCGAAGCGCTCCTGAAACCATCGTGAAGTGATTAGATTCCGGCGCTTGATCGAGTGGTCGCACGCCAGCTTGTCTGCGTAGCTGGCACAGAGGAAACGCTTCGCTGGAAACTTGATCCAACTCCACACCGGCCAGCTCACGGTGATAAAACCAGATTTCGCGCACCGCGGCGGAATGTTGAAGATGATTCCACGCTTGTCTGGGCAAAGCGTCTTAAACTCTCCACTGCTTACTATCTGCATCCATTCCGCGAAGTAATCGTAAAACCACGACCACACTAGGGGTGTCTCGGGTTCGATCACGTGCCACGCGGCACGGAAGAAAGCCGATAAGTCACCTTCTAAGTGGGTTATCTGACGAAGCTTGTCGCGCTCTTCTAGTCCCGCCCTGAACTCCTCGAGTTGTTCGTGTGTCCACATAAATCTCTTCGGCTACATCGGTTACAAGCCAGTCTTGGACACATCACCGTCGGCAAAAACCTTTTCGTCGGCCATGGGCTTTGTGGCGACCAATTCCCACGAGTTATATGTCTCTTCCTCGCCGTCTCCCCAGTCCACAATGGTTAAGCCGCTTTCGGAAGAAACTACCCGGCCAATGCCGCGTTCTTTGTAACGGTCACGCATGCGGACTCGATCACCGGGTTGGAAACGAAACGTGCGGTCGCTCTGCTCGGTGATACGAGGGCTCACGCCATCAGGTCCGTTGTTGCTCTCCCTTTCCTCTGTGTCATGCCACCACTCAGCCGTGTCCCGAGCCCCGAGGCCAGTTGGCACGTCATTGCCATACGGTCCAATCTGCTCCTGTCGTTTTCTTACGGCCATAAGGACGTCATGAATCATGCCAGTGATTCGTTTTACAAGGTCTTGCTGGGGCGAAAACGAGGGCTCTCCCAATGGATTGGTGGACTCGCGGTAGGCCGCTGCTTGCTCCTCATAACGCAGGTCACTACCAGGTTGGTTTTTGTCCCGCGCTGCGCCAAACTTGTTGTTGTGATCCTTCATTTGCCGTCTCCGACGTGTCGGTCGTGCATCCACTTAGTCAGCTCCGGAGATCCCCACTGAAAACGGACGTACCGCCCGAATCGCAGGTGTGGAATTGGGGTAACAGCGCGACTCCGCGTCTGCTCCATGATCCAGGTCGGCGGCAACGCCAAGCGCTTTGCAAATTCTTTGCAGTCGATGATCTCGTAGACGATTGCCGGTGCTGGCGATTGAATCTGCAGAAAAGGTTTTGCTTGTGCGTTCATCTCGCCTCCGAGGTTCTGTCAGCGCTCTGCCGTTCATAAAACTTGAGCGCCTCTGGCTTGAAGTAAACCCGCTCAATCCCCACTGGCCCGTGCCGCTGCTTGGCAACAATCAATTGGTCTTCCCCGATCGGTTGGTCGTACTGATTTGTAGGTCTGTACGTGAGTAGAATCACGTGCGCGTCATTTTCAAGTGACCCAGACTCTTTCAAGCTGAACCGGTTGGGTCTTCTGTTCGCATCCCCATCTCGCGGACGGCTGAGTTGAGAGACCGCCAGGACGGGGACTCCCGTGTTTTTAGCCAGCACACGTAGCGCGTTCGACACTTTGGTCAGCCGCTCACGTTCATCGCGCGCCGGGCACGAAATCAACTGGAGATAGTCAATGCAGATCAGGCGGATCTTGTGTTGCCGGATTGCAATCCTGGCCAAAGAGCACAACTTCTGAATTGTGAGTGAGCCGGCTTCGTTGATCCATAGCGGCCAAGAGGCAAGTTCCTCGGTTGTCCGTCGAATGCGTTCTTTCTCTTCTTTGCCGATGTGGACTGGATTGCGTATTCGCCAGAAAGGTACGGAGCTTTCCTGTGCCCAAAGGCGGTGGACCAATTCCCGCCTACTCATCTCCAAACTGAACATCAAGAC
>Ga0207139_1150_pt1 | contig 14059 bp, 14 predicted proteins | sample Alteio_BWMinHeat_7_FD_153585 | JGI IMG/M metagenome (GOLD analysis project Ga0207139, IMG submission 153585) | Enriched cells from forest soil in Barre Woods Harvard Forest LTER site, Petersham, Massachusetts, United States -... | ecosystem: Environmental > Terrestrial > Soil > Temperate forest >... | reverse complement strand
ATTAAAAAAATAAAAGCCCAATTCCATCCAGTCTGTAAAGCCATGCGTTATCTCTATTGTTTCATGTATGATATGATTCGTAGGCAACACACCATTTTCTGTTGTTCTTTGCCCGTCAAATGTAAAATTGCTATGCAACTCAAGCATGGTATAATTCTTCTTTACTGTTTCCGAACCATATACCTGTATCTCATAATTATCCTGCCCATAAGCATGCCATGATAAAACGGCTAAGAATAAAAATAGAGATGCTTGCTTCATGCTATTGTTTCACTAAAGTAAGCAGACCGATCTTCAAAAAAAATAATACTATACTATTGATTTGTAAATTTGAAACATATTGAATTACTTAGCAGAATGATATTGAAAATGAAGCAATTATTTTTTATTGCAGTTCTGCTACCTTATATAAGCTTTGGTCAAACAACGCAGCTAAGAACAAACGATACAACTACACAAAAAAATAAAACAAGCTTTATAAGGCATATAGATCTCGTTTTTAGTGCAGGCGTCCCCAATATGCAGTTTTATGAAGATAAAACACCGGGAATGAGCAGCAATCTGTATTCGTTCAAAGTGTTTGTTGATATCAAACCAACAGTGCAGATAGGACTGGGTACACAATACATGTTTTGGCAAAATACAGGACAGGGCATATTTGGATCTGCAAAACAAACCGCCCAATTATTTTTCGGAGAAATAAACAGGATATACCATTTCAAGCATATAAACGTAACAGGAGGCATATTTGCAGGCCTTGCATTTGTAAAAGAAAGTACCAACGAGATAAACGCAAGAGATAATTCCCAAAACGAAATTGTGGCCGGCTTTAATATGGGTGTGGAATACAGGATAGTTAAAAGAATAGGCCTCAGAGCTGAAGTATGTGGTATGACAGGTATGGCAAATGAAACAGCGGGCTCCATTATATGGCCTGCATACGCAGGAGTGGTCTTACACCTTTAACTATGTTATTAAGCCTGCTGTGTAGATAAATGCCAGCTTTTTAATGATTTGATGGCAAACAGCAAACTCAATATGACCAATACAGCGCCTAATATAAAATGAGCTCCCGGAAAATAAACAGGTGATTTTACTTTGTCTGAGAACCAATAGAAAGTATTATTCATGATGAGCGGGCCGAATATAGAGGTAAGGCTCATAATACTGGTAAGTGCCCCTTGTAATTCCCCTTGCTCCGATGCAGATACCTGGCTCGACATAATACCCTGTAATGCAGGCCCGGCTATACCACCCAAACAGTAAGGAAGTAAAAAGGCAAACATCATCCATCCCTGGTTAGCTAATCCAAATAATACCAACCCGATTGCATATAATATAAAGCCAACGTACACGGATCTTTTTTGTCCTAGTTTTGGTATGATAATTCGTATTAAACCACCTTGCACAACAGCTATCAACACACCAACAACAGTAAGTGAATACCCGATCATTTTTTCTGACCAGTCAAATCGGAATTTTGTAAAGAAAGCCCAGGTAGATTGCACTGCATTTGCTGCCAGTGATATCAGTATCATAGAGACAATTAGCCCCGATAGTATTGGGTTCTTCTTTAAGTGAAGCAACGACCCAAATGGATTGGCCCTTTTCCATTCATATTTTCTGCGGTTTTCGGGCAATAATGATTCAGGCAATATAAAATAGCCATAAACAAAATTAAGCAGGCTGAATGCGGCGGCTACCATAAAAGGAGCGCGCGGACCAAAATAAGCAGCAACTGTGCCACCTATTGCCGGGCCTATAATAAAACCCATGCCAAATGCAGCACCTACTAATCCAAAATTTTGTCCTCTTTTTTCAGGTGTGCTGATATCTGCAATGTAAGCACTGGCAGTAGTAAAACTGGCGCCTCCAATACCTGCTATTATTCTTCCCAGGAACAACCATCCAAGTGTTGGTGCAAATGCCTGGAACACATAGTCTATACCTAACCCGAACAGCGATAACAGCAATATAGGCCTTCTACCAAATCGGTCGCTCAGGTTTCCCATTATTGGCGAACAAAAAAATTGCATTACCGCATAGCATACACTCAGCCAGCCCCCATATACTGCAGCCTTGGCAGCAGCACAATGAGTCAGGTTCATTATAAGATCCGGCATGATCGGTATTATGATCCCAAACCCTATTGAATCAATAAGTATCGTAATAAAGATAAAAATGAGTGCGTTGGTGCGTTTAACAGTCATATGAATTCAGGTAACAATGGTGAAGGCAAATGTAGCGCATTACAGATTCCTTACATAAACGATTACCTACTAATAATATCTTTTTACCGAATATTATTAAACCTTCATTCACATCTTGAGCAGCTATTTTCCTTATTTTTAGTCTATGAAATATATTTATAGTAGCATCTCTTTACTATTGTTCATTACCAATATTGCTTGTGCCCAAAAACAAAATAGTGACCTTATCCGCTATGGCCTTAAGGGTAAAGTGAAAACAATGCAACAAACTATTTATGCATTCAGTCGCAAAGATGGAGACGATTGGATCGTAACAGATACGCCCTTTTATACAGAAAAAAAATACAATTTTAGCAACAAAGGAATATTAGAATCTTTAGAAGAAAACCACATAGACACTAAATCAAAAAAAGAAAACATAACTGTTACAAGGTTTCATTACAGAAATGGTAAAATTGCCGGCTCAGAATGGTATGATAGTAAAGGAAATAAGAAAGGAGAATCAAATGTAAAATGGATAAATGCTCACAAATACATAGATATTGTAGATGATAAGGATCTGCAGCTTAAAATTGAATCGATACATTTGGTCGACGATGATTTTCGTAATGAAGATACCTGGGTCAAACGCTATAGTTACAATGGGCTCGAAGCTAATATTCGCACACAATATTTTTATAAAGACGGGCTATTAAATAAACAAATAGTGAGCGATTCTTTATCTGGCAATAATTATAATTATGAAGTAGCGGTATTGAAAAAAGATACAACAGACAATAGTATTGAAACCGTAATGAGTATACAACCACCTAATGGTATGCCTGCACAATTGATATTTACTAAATATAGCTACTACACAGATTAACAGAGGGTAGCTTCCTTATAGAACGTATATATACAACAATGTAAACATTGTTATAACAGAAATGATCCAAAATATATCTTTGGGTAAAGTACTGGTATACTCGCTGGCATATTCTACTTTATGCTTTTCTGCTTTTTTACGGATCATTTGTTTTTCACTTATTTTATAATCACTTGCACAAAATTACATTAAATTTTATTAATCCAATAGTGAAAATAAAGAATATAGTGGAATAGCCATGTGCCAATATACAAATTTTGTAAAAAAAATAAATCTTTACTATTTGATAATATGGGAAATATACATGTAAAAATAAATATTATCGGCCCATCTCTATCATACCACAACCACAGCCATGAGCATGTGTACGTTTCTGAAATTTTCTTGGGTCAACTGTTTTACAGGAATACAGTAAGATCACACTTAATATAACTGATATGAAAACTCGCAATTAATAGGTTTTAAACTGGTGGGTGGTAAGAATTATATTATGGCTGGCAAATATATTTAACCATTCTTTAGGCGGTCTGGCTGGTTAGGCTGTTTTGCGCCTCAATACCATTACCGGGCTCTGTCTTATACGGGCTGCCTTGCTTCTGCTTGCGGCTTGTATGCCGGTTGGCGTTATGGAACAGATATAACCAATGCCATTATTAGCTATATACCCCATACTTATCAGGTAGTAAAACGCAACGGTGGTCTCCTTAATGTCAATGTCTAAATTATCAGCCAATTCATTAATATCGGCAGTATAATTCACATTACTATGAACATACTTGTTCAGTCTCCTGAGTAATAAGATCGCATTTTCCATATAATAATGGTATCACCAAATACGATGCCAAAAATTAAAGTCTTGTTTTTTTGTGGATATTATATGAAAAACGTGCATAAAACAACTACGTTATATTACGGTTTTATTTCACATTCTATTATTTTATAGTAATAGCCCTTGTAGTTGCCGTATTCATCCAGGTCTAAAAACCATTGGCGGGCTTCACCCTCATTTTCAAAATCTCCATTCTTTGGTCCTTTCTTATACAAGTCGCTCCTGAAAGAATGAAAATCTACCAGCACTTGTTCGTTCATAGCAGCACGTTCTTTTATCAGCACAAATATTCTGAATGGCATATGAGATTGTTTTGGGTCTCTAAGTTAATGCTATCAGTATTATTTTTGCCTAACTATTTTGTAATACTAATCTTCTTTAACTAAGTTTATTCTATAAATACTATCCCCCCAAATGTCAGCAGAGGAAACCTCAAAACGAGAATCAGACAATAAAGCACTAATAGCCATACTCATTATACTATGTGCCATTGCTTTCTTTTTTATCGATTCAATTTTTGTGAAATTATATCTCATTTACCTCCTCGTTTTTTCTTTTGTTTGTGCGGCTATAGGCAAAGAGCGTAGAATAGGGTACTACAATGCTTTCTATCTTTCTTTTTTCTTTGGTGGGCTTGTTGGGCTTATAGTAGCGCTTACCTCCAGGAGATTAGATGATATACCGGGCACAGGAACTGCTCAAAATATTAATATCAATACAAATACAAGTATCACAGACGAACTCATCAAACTCGATCATCTCAGATCCAATGGCATCATCAGCGAAGAAGAATTTATAAAACTAAAAGAAAGGCTCATTAGTTGACCTGGTATGCCGCTACCGGCACTACCTTTCCCGGTCTATATTATTTTGTTAACATAGAATTAATATTAAATGCCAGCCGCTGAATAGTAATTTCGCCGATTCATATCGGTTGGTAAAATTTTACTAACAACAGGCCTATTCATTTTTATGATTAGGCCTTTATTTTTGATGAATCAGGTAAGTTGAATAGCTATAGATAGCCATCCGGAAATTGCTAATTTTTATGTTAAAATATTCAGCATATTATTAAGCGCCATCTTATTGCATTAGGTCATTGTTAAGTGAATACCCTTATTTCCATATCTGCTCGCTGAATGCTTCTTTTACAAAGCTTAATGCGATAATACTATTAGCGGCAACCAATATCTCATGCAGCGGAGTGGGGGATCCTGCAAGCAAGAGTATAGCTTATATTTCCTCTTGGTCTTTTAAAAAAAAGAATTGCTTTTAGATCTTCCCCCTTTTGTATTTTGATCTCAGGTAAAGATGCAGCGTAAAACAAATAGTAGCTAAACCCAGTGCCACATAAAATGCTATTTTATTATCCTTATTGAATAGGGCATATATCATGGAAGAAGTACCAATAAGATATATGCCGGCTATTAAGATCCATTTTTTATTCATGCCTTAAAGATAACCAAATCGCTCTTCAATAATTAAGCCATTGAGTCATTGAGTAATTGCGCTTATTGAGCCGGTTGCAAAATGCTCACACGGTTGCCCTCTGTATCCTGGAAAGACATCCAAAGGCCCACACCCGGTATCATCATCGGCTCCATACTATGATTGCCTGTTTCATCCATTGCGCCCAGTATCTTGCCGCCATTAGCTTCTACAGCTTGCATCGCGCTCTTTATATCCGGAACAGAAATAACAACCGATGGTGCATGAGATAATGGATTATCTGTTTTCTCATAAAATCCACCATTGATGTTGCCTGGTGTTTGCACCATACCTTGTTCATTTGTATCAGTCGTTTGGGCTACCACATAATTACCCATTTCGGCGCCCATTTGCTGCATATTCCATCCGAAAGCTGTTTCGTAAAATTGCTTTGCGCGGTCGCGGTCAAAATAGCCCATTTCAAAATGTATTACCGGGTTCTTGCTCATATCTTATATGTTTTAGTGGTTAGGAATTGTTTAAGTAAAAATAAACGGTTTGCTGCTTTTTTGCAATGCTTGTTTATGATTATTATATTATCAAATACCAAACTCCGTAAGAGGACGGGCTATCTATACTAAATACCAAAGTATTTGATGAGCGCATAAATTAGTAGGATAGCTACTACAGCCAGTATTACATGTCTCAAAAACCTTTTCTCCTTGAAGTAGCTTGCATGTTCCATTTTCAAATTATTGTGTTTACACTAAGTATAGAAAAACTATGCCATGTTTTCATGATGCGAAGGCAAGTTTGAGGCGTGGATGTACCTCTTTAATATATCGCTGATTATGGAACGAATATGAAGGATAGGCTGATGAGTAAAGCCGCTTACCTTTATAAATAATATAAATTTAATTTGTATAAAATAAGGGTTGGATTAATCTACCTATATTACACGATAAGACTTTTTAACTATTTTATTTTACATTTACCATGTAATTTTACAAAATGAAGGCAATTTCAAGGCTCAAAGAATCAGATAGTACTACATCAATAGAAACCCTTCACATTAACTTCTCCAAAAAGCAAGTTAAAGCTAATATTAATGCTATTAGGTTTATAGATAAGGATACGGAGCAGCATGTCATTTATTTGTCGTCTTTAGACATTTCAGCTTATGGTGAAACGCTTGATAAGGCAAAAAAAATGCTCCAAGAATCTATTAATTCTTGTTTTCAATATTTTTTTTCACACTCGCAGAAAAGAGTAAAAGATGAATTAGCAAAATTGGGGTGGGAACAAAATCATTTTTTCAATAAAGATTTTTCAAGGGCATACGTTGACGGGAATGGGGAGCTTAAAAACTTTAATGCCATAGAAAATTCTATAGAAAAAGTAGGGTTAATTACTACTTAATAAGTAATGGGAAATTTCAGACCTCTCGCAACTCCTTGTTGGATAAAATTTCTTGTTCATCATGGATTTGACTATGATAGAACAAAAGGAAGCCATTATCAGTATACTAAGAAAGGACATCGTACAATTCCTGTTTGGGGAGATGAAAAACAAATTCCAGCTCAACATTTAAAAACAGGCTGCAACTCAATAGGATGTACAATGGAACAATTATATGGGTGGGCTGAACAAAATTGCTAATTACTTTTCTCAAATGTTCCACGTCTTCCTTTTGGATGACCTGGAACGCACAATACATTCCCGTTCTGCGAATGGTATTCTCACACTGTCGCAGATTAAGGCAACTTCCCCAAACTATACTATATTAATATAGCCACACCCACTAATGCGTTCATTCTTGTGCCTTAGTTATCCAGAAACATATAACGCAAGAATGATTTAATAACCCGTTAAATTCTATATACCTTCATCGTTTTGTTCTATAATTTACATTATGTTAAGTAAGTAAACAATACAATATCTATATAAGGTTAATCTTGGTGAACCTGGGAAATCTGAGGTATTTTTTAACGCTTCTCCTTCACCCTACGTCTCTTTATCTAAACAAGTTATTATAACCTTCATTTTTAAAAACCATTAAAATCAAAAAACATGAAAAAACTGATTACACTGCTTCTTGCCATCACTATGGGATACGCAGCTTCCGCATGTTCTTCCTATATTACACATAGCATATCAGGAGGAACAGTAACCTTTACTAATCACTCTACACCCCCAACACATAGCGGCCCCATGGCTGTGTATGGCAATTGGAATTTTGGAGATGGTCATTATGCTACAGGGTATAATGCAACCCATACCTATACTACCAGCGGCACATTTGCTGTTACCCTTATTATGGAATGGATGGACAGCGCAACATCTACCTATGTTTGCGGCGATACTACATTCGATACAGTTGCAGTAACAATTGTACCACCTACCGGCGTATCAGGTACTGTTTACAGGGATACGGCACACTTTGTATTCGATTCATTGATGGTATGGCTCATTACCTACGATTCTGTGACACACATCATTGCAGCGGTTGATTCTCAAAGAATAGCTGCCACCTCATGTGCTTCTCCTTATTCATTCACAGGCGTTACCGCCGGTAGCTACCTTGTTAAAGCAGCCTCCTATTTTGGCACTACATCCAGCAGCGGTTTTGTACCTACCTACCACGATTCCAGCCTTTCCTGGAGCACAGGAAGATATGTGAGTGTTACATCATCTTCTATGACTACCGGAGCTAATATATGGATGCAATATGGCACAGTTATTTCTGGCGCCCCTGGTTTCATAGGTGGCGATGTTCGCTATGGCGCAGGCAAAACAACTTATACAGTTGGCGATCCGGTTGCAGGTCTTACTATCTATCTTTTAAATACATCTAACAAATTGGTTAGCAGAACAGTTACAGATGCTTCAGGCAACTATTCTTTCAGTGTTCCTTATGGCACCTACACAATTTCCCCTGAAAAAGGTGGTCTTAAAACAACTAATTGGTCAAGCGTTACAGTATCGTCTGCTGCTAAAAATATGACTAGTATTAACTTCTTAGAGAATTCTACTAAGATAGTACCTAATCCTACAGCCATACCTACCGTAATAGCTACATCAAATATAGCAATCTACCCTAACCCTGCTCATGGTTCTATTAGCATCCAGTGGAATAACACTACCGCGAAAAATGCAACTATCAGCATCGTTAACGTAGCAGGTCAGCAAGTATTGAATACTTCAGTTAGCATTAATAGCACAGTAAGCAATCTCAACATTGCTAATCTGCAACCGGGTGTTTATTTCATGAACATCCAGGCTGGTGCTAGCAATTACAATAGCCAACTGACAATAAAATAATTCGCACATTTCAACATTCCGATCACGACATCAAAAACAGCTACTACCTTATAGTAGCTGTTTTTTTATATAAAAGCAAAGCCTGCCAATACCTAACAATCTGGTAATTTTAAAATAACGATACAGTTTTATATCTTTATTTCAATTATGAGAAATTGGCTTATTACTACACTCTTATTCCTCCCTTTATATAGTTTGGCCGGGGCAAAGCAACCCACACAAGCTGAAACAGATTCAACCTGGCTGGTCACCCACTACACTAAGCAGGAAGTGTATATAACCATGAGAGATGGTATCAGGCTTTTTACCATTATATATGCCCCTGTTGATATACCAATTACAGTATCCAAGCCTGATAAAAGAGGTATCTCTATCCTCACTCAACCAGAGAAGCATCCCATTCTCATGATGCGTACCCCCTATTCTGTCTCCCCTTATGGGGCAGATACGTTTCGTGCATTCTGGAAAACACATTATATGCAATATCTCAAAAGAGGTTATGTAATGGTCTTGCAGGATGTAAGAGGCAAATTTATGAGCGAAGGTGATTTTGTAAATATCCGCCCATTCAATCCCGATAAAAAGACAAATAATGATATAGACGAAGCCAGCGATGCCTATGATACGATAGATTGGTTGGTAAAAAATGTGTCCAATAATAATGGCCGTGTAGGTGTTTATGGTATATCCTATCCGGGTTTTTACGCAACTATGGCTGCCTTGTCGGGCAGTCCTTACCTTAAAGCAGTAAGTCCACAAGCACCTGTAACGGATTGGTTTTCAGGTGATGATGTGCACCATAATGGAGCTTTTTTCCTTATGGATAATTTCGGTTTTGGTTCTTCCTTCGACAGGCCCAGAACTGGCCCTACCAAAAGCTTTCCCAAAGGTTATGACTTTCCCATTAAAGATAATTATAAATTCTATCTGGGCGTAGGCACCATAGACAGCCTTGGTAAATTAATGGGTGATGCCCGACCTTATTGGGATGAGCTCTGTGCCCACCCCGATTATGATGACTACTGGAAAGCCCGTGATCCCCGGCAGTATATAAAATATATCCCAGATGACTGCGCTACCCTGGTAGTCGGTGGCCTCTTCGATGCGGAGGACTGCTATGGCGCCTGGAATCTGTATAAGGCTATTGAAAAGAATGCACATAATGATAATAAGTTAGTAATAGGCCCCTGGGCACATGGATTTTGGGCAAAAGATTCCGGTGCTTTTTTGGGCAATGTCAGGTTTGATAGCAATACCTCATATGCTTATCAGCAACAATTTGAAATACCCTTTTTTGATGAACATTTGCTTCCCGGTAAATATCCAATGGAAGCTTATAAGCATTCTGAAGCTTTCGTATTTATTACAGGTCGCGATATATTTATGCATTATAATAAATGGCCTTCCGGTAATACAAAAAACACAAAAATATTTTTACAAAACAATGATATACTTAATTTTGAAAAATCTACCGAAACCAATACTTTAGACTACTATATTAGTGATCCGGCCCATCCTGTACCCTATACCGAAGATGTTCACTTTGGCCGCACCCGGGAATATATGACCGATGATCAGCGCTTTGCATCCCGGCGCCCTGATGTACTTACCTACCAAACAGATGAGTTAAAAGATGATATTACGGTGGCAGGTGTTCCTGCAGCCAACCTCTTTGTATCACTCTCTACCACCGATGCAGATTTTATAGTGAAAATAATAGATGTATTCCCCGATGACTTTAAATACCCCGATTCTGTAAAAGGTAATGGTAAGAACTACCCTATGGGTGGATATCAAATGCTGGTAAGAGGAGAGGTAATGCGTGGCCGATATCGCAACAGTCTCTCAAAACCCGAACCATTTGAGCCGGGTGAGATAACAGAAGTTAAATACAATCTACCAGATATATGTCATGTATTTAAAAAAGGACATAGGATAATGGTGCAGATCCAAAGCACCTGGTTCCCATTAGTAGACCGTAACCCGCAACAATATATCAATATTTACCATGCAAAACCGGAAGATTTCATAAAGACCAAGGTGAAAATCTACCACGGCAAAGAGCACCCTTCTCATATATCACTCCCGGTATTATAAGCATGTCCAGATTAAATAAAAACAGCACGAAACTGTATTCTAATCATAAATATCTTTTCTATCACCAATACTTATGACATCTATCAAAAGTATATTATCAACCACTTCATAAATGATCCTATAATTTCCTTTCCTTATTCTATAACCCGGTCTACCCTTCAATTTTTTATATCCGTGCGGGCGTGGATTATCAGCCAAATCTGTAATAGCTTTTATTATTGGGTTAGCAATGGCATCAGTCAACTTATCCAATTGCTTTTGGGCAGTCTTAGAAATGGTAATAGTATATTTAGCCATTTCTTTTCTTGCGTTGCTTCAAATATTGATCGAAAGAAATACTTTTTTCTTTTTTGGCCTTTGCCTCGTCATACAAACGGATATCATCAAGATCTTCCAGGTCCTCAATCATTTTTTTATAATCTTTCATCGAAAGAATGACTGCTTTTTTGTTGCCTTTATCGTCAGTAATAAATTGAGTATGCATCCCAAACTGCTTTACACAAATTTAATAAAATATGCTTTATAATCTTTTAACTAATTAACCAGTTGACCGTTCATCTCTTCCCTCAGCACCTTTATCTTATCATTCGTCATGTATTCATCAAAATCCATTTCGCGGTCTATCAATCCATTAGGTGTCAGTTCCAGTATACGGTCAGCAACAGTTTCTGCCAGCGCATGGTCACGGGTGGTAAAGAGTATGGTTCCTTTAAAATCTTTCATGCCATTATTCAGGGCAGTAATACTTTCCAGGTCCAGGTGGTTGGTAGGTTCGTCCAGTAGTAATACATTACCTTTCATCATCATCATACGGCTGAGCATGCAGCGCATTTTTTCTCCCCCGCTTAATACTGAAGAGCTTTTTAAAGTCTCCTCACCACTAAACAACATCCTACCCAAAAATCCGCGTATAAAGGTCTCATCTTTTTCCACACTATATTGCCTTAACCAATCTATCAGGTTATCACTATTGCCTTCAAAATATTTAGAATTATCAGATGGCAGATAAGCTGGTGTTACAGTTACCCCCCATTTATATTCACCTTCAAATGCTTTGTCTTCTCCTGAAAGTATTTGGTAAAATGCTCTTGTAGCGAGAGAGTTTGATGAAAGCACGGCTATCTTTTGTCCACGTTTCAGGTCAAAGCTAATGTTCTTAAACAACAGCTCTCCATGATCTGTTTTTCCAAGCCCCTTCACTTCCAGTATCTGGTCTCCCGCTTCACGCACCTGGTTATTGAACAGTATTGCCGGGTACTTACGCGTACTCGCCGTCATGTCTTCCAGCTTTATCTTATCCAGTGCTTTCTTACGGCTCGTAGCTTGTTTAGATTTAGACGCATTAGCCGAGAACCGGGCTATGAACTCTTTCAGCTCAGCGATCTTATCTTCTGACTTACGGTTGCTTTCTGTCCTTTGCTTCAGCAACAACTGGCTCGACTCGTACCAGAAAGTATAGTTACCGGTAAATATGGTGATCTTGCCAAAATCAATATCAGCCACATGGGTACACACTGTATCCAAAAAGTGACGATCATGCGATACCACCAATACTATCTTATCATAGTCAGCCAAAAAGTTCTCCAGCCATATCACTGTTTCCAGGTCCAGATCGTTGGTAGGCTCATCTAATAACAATATATCAGGGTGGCCAAACAGGGCTTGTGCCAAAAGCACACGCACCTTCTGGTTACCATCCAGCTCTTTTACCTTCTTATTATGAAACTCTTCTTTTACACCAACATTACTTAGCAAGGTAGCCGCATCGCTCTCGGCGTTCCAACCATCCATCTCCGCAAACAGGCCTTCCAATTCTCCCGCCTTTATACCATCTTCTTCAGTAAAATCTTCTTTTGCATATATGGCATCTTTGGCCTGCATCACATCGAACAGTTTGCTATTACCGCGCATGACAGTCTCCAATACAGGCACCTCGTCAAATTCGTGGTGGTTCTGCTTCAATACGCTCATGCGCATATCTTTGGTTATGTCTACCCTACCGGTGGTCGGGTCTATCTCTCCTGAAATGATCTTGAGAAAAGTAGACTTCCCTGCCCCATTGGCACCAATTATGCCATAGCAATTACCCTCTGTGAATTTCAGGTTCACATCTTCAAACAGCACACGCTTGCCGTAGCGAAGCGATAAATTATTAATTGAAATCATTATTAGTAGAAAGTATTTAGTATAAAGCCGAAAGTTAAAAAAGTTATAATATCATCCTCTTTCGAGGTGCAAAGGTAGGCATATTTAATGATTTATGATTTGCGATTTATGATTGAAACCAGGAGTGCGGAATAAGTTAATTTCCCAATATTTTCGCTGTAATGCAGGTTGTTGATGCAATGTCGCATGAGTCATAAACATGGAATGGATCGATTTCATGTAAAACTTTGCCTGTATTGATTTATGCAGAAAGGCTTAATGTTACATTACCTCCCATCATGTCGCATTTGGAATTTAATAATGAGGAGGCGGATAAAAAAATGAATTAAAGTATATAATCATGAGTGATAGGTTTGTTCACAAATATACTATTTAGAGGAGGGGGTAAACAAATATTTGTTTCGCTGTATTGAATTGAGTTATACATAGTATAGATAAATGTGATGGGGTGTAAAATTATCCAACAAAAAACATCTTCAACATGCCTTTATTTTTGGCTGCTATCTCTCCCCTATAAGTGCAGGTGAATTTGTCTTTTACCAGTTGGTAGGTAGTTTCAGAGATATTTATTTTTCCGGCTTCGCTGTTCTGCTCCATGCGCGCGGCAATGTTTACCGAGTCACCCCAAATATCATAGGCAAATTTCTTTACACCTACTATACCTGCTACGACGCTACCAGAGTTTATACCTAAGCGTATGCCAAAACTTTTATCACCTAATGTTGCTTTTCTTGCCATCATAAAATCTCTTACCTCTATTGCTACATTCACCATATCTGCCGCATGGCTGGCATTAGCCTTTGGCAGACCTGCAACAGCGAGATAAGCATCACCAACTGTTTTTATTTTTTCGATATTGTATTTACCAATGATCTCATCGAAAGCTTTGAAGCAGGTATGCAGTTCTGCCACCAGTTCTTTTGGTGTCATGCGCTCCCCTGCCGTGGTAAAATTTACAAAGTCAGTAAAAAGTATGGTTACATCATCAAATTGTTTTGCCTCCACATCGCCATGAGCTTTTAGTTCTTCTGCCACGTGAGCGGGTAAGATATTGAGTAAGAGGGTTTCTGATACCTGCTTTTCTTCTTTAATTGTTTCATTTGCCTTTGTAATGATCGTGTTTGCTTTCTTTTCGTTTGTATA
>Ga0207139_1149_pt1 | contig 14066 bp, 18 predicted proteins | sample Alteio_BWMinHeat_7_FD_153585 | JGI IMG/M metagenome (GOLD analysis project Ga0207139, IMG submission 153585) | Enriched cells from forest soil in Barre Woods Harvard Forest LTER site, Petersham, Massachusetts, United States -... | ecosystem: Environmental > Terrestrial > Soil > Temperate forest >... | reverse complement strand
GAGAAATTGATAGACGGCGATATACAAACCAAAAAAGGTTCTGTATTTCAAACAGCTATCATTGCGGGCATAATGGCTGCGAAGAAGACAGGCGAATTAATACCGTTGTGTCATCCTCTGGGATTAGACAATTGCAAGATCAATATGCATATCAATGACAAGCTAGAGCTAGTGATAGATTGTACAGCATCTATTGTAGCCAAAACAGGTATTGAAATGGAAGCATTGGTAGGTGCATCTATAGCGGCACTTACTGTGTATGATATGTGCAAAGCTTTGAGCCACGACATCGTGATAAGAGAAACAAAGCTGATGGAAAAGACAGGAGGTAAAAATGATTTCAAAAGACAATAACAATATAAAATTGAATGGTCTTGTTTTGGCTGGTGGCAAAAGCGTACGCATGGGCCAGGACAAGAGTGTAATGCAATGGCATGGTAAGGAACAGCGTTATTATCTTGCTGATATGCTAAAGTCTTTATGCAATGAGGTATTCATCTCATGCAGGGCTGATCAGCAAAATGAAATTAATGCCACTTACCAAACACTGCCCGATGTTTATACGGGTATCGGGCCTTCAGGTGCAATATTGACTGCCTTTAGTAAATACCCCGAAACAGCATGGCTGGTCATCGCCTGCGATCTACCTTTGCTAGACACTGCTACATTGCAATATTTAATTGCTAATAGAGATACCAACAAAATTGCAACCACTTTTGAAAGCCCTTATGATAGCTTGCCTGAACCACTAATAACAATTTGGGAACCTTCAAGCCATAATTTTTTACAAGAGCATATTTCAGGTGGATTTACTTGTCCGCGCAAAGCGCTCATCAGGAATATTGAAAATGTAAAAGTCATCAAAGCTCCTAACCCCGATGCGTTGATGAATGCAAATACGCCTGAAGATGTTGAAAAAGTAAAAAAACTTATTCATGCTTCCTGAAGATCTGAGATATAGCTGCCAGGTAGCGCTACCGGGTTTTGGTGAAGCCGCTCAAGCTCAACTAAAAGCTGCGAGGGTTTTGGTAGTTGGTGCTGGTGGCCTGGGTTGCCCGGCCGCCCAATACCTTGTAGCTGCAGGCATTGGCAATATAGGCATTGCAGATTTTGATGTGGTATCCATAAGCAATTTGCATCGACAGATACTATATACAGAAGCAGACCTGGGCTTGAAGAAAGCAATTATTGCTTACGCGAAATTGCAAACTCAAAACCCCCACATCACACTAATAGCACACAATATCAAGATCAGTTCACAGAATGTGATGGAGATTATAGAACAATACGACATTGTAGTAGATGGCACAGATAATTTTGATACAAAGTATTTACTGAATGATGCCTGTGTATTAGCAGGCAAGCCTTTAGTTTATGGAGCCATCTATCAATACGAGGGACAAGTTGCCGTTTGGAATGTATTGAATACAGATGGCTTGCGTACGCCTAATTACCGCGACTTATTTCCTGAGGTGGATGCCTTGCAAATCCCCAATTGTGCCGAAGGCGGTGTCATACCCACGCTGGCAGGCATCATTGGCTGTATGCAAGCAAACGAAGTGATCAAACTCATCACAAATACAGGTGAAATATTGGCTGGTAAGGTGTTGATATTCGATGCGCAAACTATGCAGAGTCGAATCATCAAATTAGGCACCACAACTCAAACCCATATTACCGCTCTAACCACTTCTGTTGCTATCCCAAGTATTTCCGTAGCTGCACTGAAACAAAATATGGATGCTTACGAATTAGTTGATGTAAGAACTATTGAAGAACATAAGGCATTCAATATTGGTGGCAGGCATGTTCCTGTATCAGACATCGACAACTTAGATTTGAATAACAACACCGCTACCATACTCTATTGCGCTTCAGGAAAACGTAGCGCAGAAGCCGTAAAACGAATCATCAGCAAACATCCCTCAGCAATAATATTTTCTCTGGAAGGTGGGCTGAAAGCATGGCAGGAAGCAGGTTAAGGATGTGCGGCTACCCATACCGCTCCATCTTCAAACACTTCTTTTTTCCAGATAGGCACAGTTTGTTTAAGCGTATCTATTGCATATCTGCAAGCGTCAAACGCAGCATCTCTATGTGCTGCAGACACTGCGATAATTACGGGTATTTCTCCAATTTGGAGAATCCCGGTACGATGATAAATAAGCATTTTATGAACAGGCCATTTATTTAATACTTCTTCAGCGATCTTATTTATTTCCTTCAGCGCCATAGGCTCATACGCTTCAAATTCTAATTGCACCACTTTCTTTCCTTTTGTTGCAGACCGTACCGTACCAATAAATACATCTATCCCTCCCGACTCAGGAGACATGACCCGATCTATACAAGATTGTACATTCAATATTTCTGATGTGAGCTTAATGTATATCATACTATCCTCCGCTTACCGGTGGGATGACGGCTATTTCATCTCCCTGTTTTATTTCCTGGTCATTGTTTGCGTATTCATTGTTCACGGCTATCATATATGACGCCAGCTGTTTCAATCGTGGATATTTATCCTCCAGCATTTCCTTAAGATACCCTATAGATGAGCCACTTAGTTCAATCGTAATAGACGAACCTCCAAATATTTCCTTCGCTATCCCAAATGCCAATATATCTATTATCATCGTTAAATATTAAACCAATGTAATTGTTTATTCAATACTTCTATTCCGGCTACAAACACCAATACTGCAGTTACTCTTCTTACTAAAATATGATTGAATTTTAAAGCGCTGATACGCGAACCTATCTGCCCCCCGGCCAATACAGCTACACATAATAATGCTACGCGTTCGTAATTGATATGATCCGGTGCATCTATTAATTGCCCTGCAATACCTGAGATAGAATTTACTAAAATAAATACACTTGCAGTTGCCGCTATCTTCTTTGATGTATCCCATTTAGAAAGGTTCAATATTGGGGATAGAAAAATGCCCCCTCCTATACCCACCATACCACTCAGAAAACCTATCGCCCCCCCTATCAAGCCATCTTTCACATAGGTATCATCTTTCACTTCAATTTCTTTGTCGCTATATTTAGTTTTTATCCACAATAGTATAGATGCTCCAAGCAGGCTACAACCCAAAATGATAAAAAAAACTTGTTGGCTTAATTTTAATTTTGCCCCGAGAAATGCAGCAGGAATACTCAATACAACTAATGGCAATATTTTTCTCCAGTTTACTTGTTTATGCTTAATATAAACTAATGTTCCTCCCGCCACAACTATGATATTGCATATTAATGCTACTAATCTCATTTCTTTAAATGGCAAAGCATAAAGCGCCATAATAGCTAAATAACTGGACCCTCCACCAAAACCCACTGATGCATACACACAGGCAATTACAAAAAATAAAATTAAGAGTTCATAATGCTGCATCTTAGCAGGTTTTGGTTGGATGTTCGTAATTATCGCTCTGGTCTTCTATATGCTCCCCATCTACACATTTAAAATCTTTTTCCAGCAGCAGGTATGTTGTTTTGCCATTGCCGATCGGCATTGTTGCATCATAGCCCACCTTTTCTGTTGTCACCCATTCCTGTTGTATCTGTTCGGGCACGAACATGATCATCTTGTTGGCTTCGTAGCTTGCAGACAGCCCATCTCCGTCTTTTTTACTTTGCAAAGCGTATACAAAGCTTGCGCTGCCAAATTCCGTCTTTTCTTCCAGGTAGCCTTCTTTACCAAACCTGTCTACCTCAGGCCTGGACAATCTTATCCTTACCGAATTACCATTTATGCGAATCTTCATTATTAATTCAAAAGTTAAAAGCCAAAAGGTTAAGTCTATTTTTCTACAATAATACGTTGTGCTCCTGAATAAATATTAAATCTATGTCCGCGCAGAAAACCAATGAGGGTCATACCCATATCTTCTGCCAGCGCTGCTGCCAGGCTCGACGGGGCCCCAACGGCTGCTACCAGCTTTATACCTGCCATAGATGCTTTTTGTATCAGCTCAAAACTTGCCCTGCCGCTGAGTAATAATATATGTTTATCAAGTGGTAGCATATTTGCTTGTAGCGCCGCACCTATCAACTTATCTAACGCATTGTGTCGGCCCACGTCTTCGCGCATCAATAATAATTTGCCTTCCGTATCAAAGAGTGCACAGCCATGCAAGCCGCCCGTATGTTCAAACACATCTTGTTGCTCACGCAGTAAGTCGGGCAGGCTATAAATAAGCTTTGACGAGAATTGCAGATTGTCAGGTGTCTCTAAAATATTGCAAACTGTTCTCACAGCCTCAATAGATGATTTACCACAAACCCCGCAACTGGATGTAGTATAAAAATTTCTTTCCAGCTTACTGATATCGGGATCTATTCCTTCTGCCAGTTCTACTGCTGCTATATTTTCATCCTGCCTCAAATGCTTAATACCTGCTACCTCTTGCACACTTTGAATAATACCCTCAGTATATAAAAACCCAATAGCCAGTTCTGCGTCATTACCCGGGGTTCGCATAGTCACAGATATATTCCTGGTCTGCCTGTTGTTGACCGCTCCCCATACCAGGCGTATCTCCAATGGCTCTTCTGCTGCCAACACATCGTTTGCATCGGTCATTCCCGACTCATTTACCTTTTTTACAACGATCTGCGCTATAGCTGGTCTGGGCATATATCAAAAGTACGAAACAGCAGACAGTGTACAATGAACAGGAAATAGTAAGTTTGAATTATGGGGACTGTTCTCATCGCTTTAGGTTGTTTGGCGTTTATACTTGTGCTATACCATAGGTACAGGCAAAGGCGTATTTTAAAAAAAATACAGAAGGAGCTTTTAGAGCTATTAGACGAACAAGAAGAAGATAATGATGATGAATGATACCACTGAAATAAACAGCGCATTCTTAAAAGAATTTAACCTGATTGCGAAAAAATAATTACATTTATATATTATTATCACATATCACCTGAGATAATTTTTTAACCTGTACAAACTATCTATATTTTGAGAAAAGCATCCTTTTTTCTAACGTTGTCATTGTTTTGTTTTACCCAAGTTTTTGCACAAACTCAAACGGTAGGCTTATTCACCAGAATCGTCGGAAGTTATGATAGCGGCTATATTCTATTTCCCCCCTATCAAAATTCTGATACTACCTACCTCATAAACAGGTGCGGCCAGTTAATTCATAAATGGCCAAGTACTTATACACCCGGGGCTGATGCCTACCTGTTACCGGACGGTAGCTTACTTAGGGCGGGGCATTATCCAAATGTTATCTTCGATTCCTGTGGTTGTGGTATTGGTGGCATCATTGAGCGTATTGATTGGAATGGCAATGTAGTTTGGCACTATATTATTTCAGACAACTCACAAGTCCAAAGTCATGATATTTTCCCTTTGCCCAATGGAAATATATTGGTTGATGTATGGGAAAATATAAGTGCGCACGATGCGCTTGCCGCCGGTCGCGACCCGGCCATTTTAGGTACAAGATTATATAGCCCTAAGGTGATAGAAATAAAACCTATAGGAACCAGCTCTGCGCAAATTGTATGGACATGGCGTCTTTGGGACCACCTCATCCAGGACCGTGACCCTGTTAAACCTAATTACGGGATAGTAAGCAACCACCCCGAGCTGGTAAACATTAACTTTATAAACTATGCAGCCGAGCCATCTAAAGCCCCCGACTGGACACACCTCAATTCAGTAGCTTATAATCCCACACTCGACCAGGTGCTGTTAAGCTTTCGTAATTTTAACGAGATCTGTATCATTGACCATAGCACCGATTCTGCCATGGCCGCAGGCCACAAAGGCGGCAAGTATAGCAAAGGTGGCGACCTCATATACAGGTGGGGAAATCCTGCAGTTTATGGCCGCGGCACAACTGCCGACGTTAAGCTTTTTGAACAACACGACCCCGAATGGATAACCTCCGGCAAATACAACGGCCAGATCATGATATTTAATAATGGCCTCGGCAGGTTAGCACCCTACGGCAGCACTATTGATATTATCAACCCTCCAATAGATTCGTCAGGTAATTATTCACTTGCTGCAGGAGGAACTTACGGCCCCAGCTCCTCTAGCTACTCCTACCCACCGCTACCATCTACTTCGTTTTTTTCTACCAATATGGGTAGTGCCCAGGTAGTACCAAATGGTGATATTCTTATCGACAATGCCAACTCCGGCAATTTTTTCGAGATCGACTCCAATAATAATATTGTATGGCAGTATGTAAACCCTGTAAGTGGTGGTGCGCCGCTTGCACAGTACAAACCCGCTATTGGTAACTCAGTATATCGCTGCTTGTTCTACCCCGCAAATTATGCTGCATTTACAACACATTCAATGGACCCCGGCAAGCCAATAGAACTAAACCCATTACCCAACGATTGTGATTCTACTATCATTTCAGGTACACCGCTGATATCGGCTGTGCAACAGCAAATCGCTATATACCCCAACCCGTCGACCGGTATTGTAACCTTACAAACTTCGGGCACAGCAGCCATTAGGAATATAGCTATCATGGATATGGCAGGCAGGCTTTTGCAAACTGTTACGCATATTGCTTATAAGCAGCAGATAGATGTATCTAAGCTGGCTGATGGTATCTATTTGCTGAAAACCGAGGATGTGAATGGTAACATTACCCAAACAAAATTGATAAGGCAGTAAGCGGTACGCTACTTATTTTAAAGTTTAATTGTTCCGAAATATGGAACAATAAAACCAGTGGGTATTTTCACCAAAAAATATATAATTTTTTAATTTAAAATTGTAAATTTATATATTATGGCATCAGTTTACATTTATACCAGGAAGGTGATTTGCTACACTTTGTCGTGTTTTATATTGATCGCAGGTATAACCACACTCAATGGCTGCACCAAGCTGGACAGTAACCTTTCTCCGGCACGAAACATTGCCGGCACATGGAAATCCCTGGTACCTACTACAGTTTATTACATGACAAATTGCAATAGCAGCGGTGTATATACTTATAAAACTTTTCAATGCAAATTTACCTTTGTAATAACTGCAGTAGACGATAATAATGTTACTGTGGATATATACGGTGATGTGTATAATGTTACACAAGATAATTGTGGTGAATCGCCACCAATTGCCGGTGGGTTTCCGATTAGTTTTTCGGGGCAGGTATCGAGTTCTCAATTGACTTTGGTTGATTATATTTATACAAAGAATAGTAGTGGCCATGTTGTGGCAGGGAATTACAATGTAGGCTCTTTTGCTTTTACCAGTGGTATTTTATCCGGCGCAGTTTACTGGCTTCAATATTATTCCAGTTTGGATTGTATTGGTTGGAGCACCGATAAAATAACTTTGAGTAAACAGTAAAGATTTCCACTCACACCCACAATTTTCTGCAATAACCCGATCAGCGGCAACACGAGGTGTGGATACTGGCTTTTTTATTAACTGGCGCCTCCTGCAAAGCCATGCCGGCAAGATCAATGCAGTTACAACAGAACCTGCAATTTTCTTAACTTTGAAATATCCCACACTCAGCAAATTTGAATGAATACACCGGAATGAAATTACAGCTTGACAGAATTGGTACAATAGGACTATTTATTACCGCACTGGCTTCTCCCTGCTGCTTTCCTTTATTCGGCTTCGTATTGACAGCTTTAGGGTTAGGGAGTGTTGAGCTGTTTGGCGGATGGACCATGTATGTGTTCCAGGGCCTGGCCCTTGTATCTATCGCGGGGCTGTACTTGTCTTACCGAATGCACAGATGTAAATGGCCATTGTTAGTCGCAATTCCGAGCACACTGCTCATCTTTTATAGTTATTATTTTATCAATACAGATCATTGGTTAACCTTCCTGTATATTGGCATGTTTGGCCTGTTAGCTGCCTCCGGAATTGATTATTACAGGATCAGGTTGCATAAAAAAGGAGGAAAAGTGGAATTACTATCAACTATTACTTGCCCCGTCTGTGGTCACCAAAAAACAGAAACAATGCCCACCGATGCCTGCCGGTTCTTTTACGAATGCGACCAGTGCCATACCCGTCTAAAACCCAAAGCCGGCGACTGTTGTGTGTTTTGCAGCTATGGCACCGTACAGTGTCCGCCCATGCAAAGTGGCGCCGGTTGTTGCTAAAAATTTATTGGGAAAGCGCTTGTATATACCTGAATAGCTGTGGGGATTTGTCTCAATTTGTTAGGGATGTTCCTGGCACATCCCTAACGAGTTGAGGTTTGACTGATACCGGTTAATGAGCCATCAGCGTAAGTGCGCCCTAAGCATCCACGCCATTTTCTCATGCGTTTCCATCAGGCCGGTGATAAAATCACTGGTGCCGAGATCATGGTATTCATTGGCAAACCGGTTGATACTTCCTCTTATGTGAATAATAATGGCTTCGTGCGCCTCCAGCAATGATCTCATAAATCCGGTGCTGTCGTTCTTTTCCCTTGATGCTTCGGTGAGGTGTGTAAGTTTCAAGAACCCTGCAAGGGTTGCTTCGGCATAATGCCCCAGGGTGCGGATACGCTCTGCCACATCATCAATGATCGTTTCGATCTGCCCGTATTGCTCCTCAAAAAATCTGTGCTTTGTAAGAAAGTCAGGCCCTTCTACATTCCAATGCGCATTTCTTGTCAGGATGTACAATACATGCTCATCTGCTAACAGCTTGTTGAGCTCATGTGCTACCGCGGTAAGGTTTTCCGGTTTAATACCAATTTGTGTATCCATCATTCCATTTATTTTAAGGTAAATTAATTATTGTTCATAATTTTCAACCGTGCCCGGTGGGCGAACATGTGCCTGCTCAGGGTTTTTTCCGGCATCCCTAAGCGCCCTGCGCTGCCTGAGAAGATCCCAATACTGGTCTAATTCAATATTCATTTTATGAAGATGCTTAACTTCTTCATCCGTTAAATTTTCTTTGGCGTATAAGCTTGCTTCGTCTTCTGAAAGCTTTTTGATGTGTGCTAATACCTGGTTGTCTTCCATTTTGTTTATTTTATTATGTGTTAGCAAAAACAGGAGTGATCCCAGAGATCCATACTTCTCCATTTCTGTACGGAATGTACTCCATTATGTAAATTTAATGAAATAAGCATATCCAATAGCTGTTGTTTTTCCCGGTCAAAGAAATTGGTTTACACTCGTTTTAGATAATCCTGTTTTTAGTTGTCATCACAACTTTGGCTCCGGAATAATAGGAGCAATGTCCCATTTTGGAAAACATTTTTTATGGGACATTGATGTGGATAGAGAATGAGCAAAAGCCCGTAAACACTGAGTTATTATAAAAAGCTGAATGTCCCACGGTATCCCGCAATGTCCCTTCTATGTCCCAAGTGCTTTTTGTAAACAGGAAATGCTGCATTTGAAAAATACTTGCCAAATAAATAAAGAACTTACCTACCGGCCGAGACCTGTGGGCGCTTGCAATATACACTCGTTAACAAGGGGTTTCCAAATAAACATATCCACATATTGATGCAAAGAATAGCGGTATAAAAAGAAATGAAGATAGTGAGGGGTTACCTGAAGACACTATGCCGGGCGGAGATGCTGTATATTTTGCGATAATCTGCAGGCGATACATTTGTATGTTTTTTAAATACCCTTCTAAAAGCATTTATATCGTTGTACCCAACCTCGTATATGATCTCATTAATTGTTTTATTGCCTGATTCCAATTGCTTTTTTGTGAATTCTACTTTTACCCTTTGAATATATTCCACAACAGAATTCCCGGTGCATTTTTTAAATCTTCTTTCAAATGATCGTCGTGCTACGTTTACTTTTGCACTGATACCATCAACTGTAAATGATTCAGTCGGATTGTTTTCAATAAATTGCTGCGCATCGAGTACATCTTTGTCAGCATGATTTTTCTGTCCCACAAATATCATAAAGTGATTCTGGCTTTTTCTTTCAATATCAATTTCAAACATTTTCGAAGCCAATACAGACATCTCTCTCCCTAAGTGTTTTTCTATGATATACAAAATCAAATTAAGGTAGGAATAGCCACCGCCACAGGTGTATATCCTGCTTTCGTCTGTGATAATGGTGTCATCAACTAATTTTACATCGGGGAACATGGCTTTAAAATCATTTTGGGCGGCCCAATGTATAGCACATTTTCTGTCTTTGAGAAGACCTGTTGATGCTAAAAAAAATGCCCCCACACACAAACTCACCAGTTCGGCGCCGCCATTATATTGCGCTATTACCCAGTTGCGGTATTTCTCATTGGCTTGTACTGTTTTCGAAAAATCTCCGCATGTTAGCGGAATGACAACCACATCTGTCTTTTCCACCTCATCAATAGTCCTGTTCACACTTATGCTATAGAGTCCGTTGTTGAGCACCGTGTTTTTTTCAAACCCTACAATTTCCACTTCATAATAGGGTGCCTTCCCCTGGTATTTCAAAAAATCATTTACCCTTGTCAGTACCTGGTAACTACTGTCTACACAAGACATCGTTGCATCATCCAGGGCCAATATTGAAATTCGTTTCATAGCACAAATTTATAGCAGAATACTGTCGCGATCACCATGCAAGATAGTCGCATTTGCTATGTATTGTTGCCCCGCCATTGACATAGTTTTGTGGTGGAATTAAACCAATTAACAATAAAACATAAAAAAATGAAAGCAATAGAGATCATTATGGTGCCGGTAAAGGATCGTCAGAAAGCAAAAGAGTTTTATTTGAAACTCGGATTCCAGGTCATTATAGAAACACCTGATCCGCACGGGGATACCTGGATACAATTAGGGCTACCCAACCAAACCACTACTATATCTCTTGCCAGTTTCCAGGGGATCATTTTTGAGACCGATAATATTGAAAAGGAAATAAGCGCATTAAAAACAAAAGGTATAGACGTGGGAAACATTGATGAAACACCCTGGGGAAAATTTGCCTGGCTAAAAGACCTGGACGGTAATGGGTTGTGCCTGCATCAAAAATAAGAGCAACTAATTTCATATAGCATAAGAAATCTGCTGCCGCTCGGCGTAGTCATAGACTACGCCGGGCATGGTTAGAGTGAATATTCGAATTCGTAGTAGTGTTGTTTGTCGATGATATTGATGGTCATGTTGCCGGTGAGGTTGGTGAGATCTCCAGTGCCGCAGCCGGGGACTACTGATATGGTAAGTTCTTGCCCCAGGCTCGGCGTAGTCTCTGACTACGTCGCAGCGGCTGGCAATCTCCTGATTGCCGAATATGAAAATGATATTTTATCTTTCAGTTCATGAGCACAGGTTACCAGGTATATAACCAGAATGGTATGTATTTTATCACTCCTACTATTGTGGATTGGGTGGATATTTTTTCACGAAAAATATATCGTGATATTATTATTGACAGCCTGAAATATTGTATTGCAGAAAAAGGACTAAAAGTATATGGATATGTGATAATGACCAATCATTTGCACCTAATCGTGACGAGCAGTACAGGCAAACTATCCGATACTATTCGTGACTTTAAAAAATTTACAGCTAATGAGATACTAAAAACTATCCAAAACGAGCCGGAAAGCAGGCGTGAATGGATATTGCACCGTTTTCAGTGGAATGCTAAACACCATAAACGCAATGAAACGCACCAAATATGGACGCATGATAACCATGCTATAGAAATAAGTACGCTGCCTTTTTTCTCTCAAAAGCTGGAATATATACATAGCAATCCTGTGAGAGCGGGATGGGTGGAACGTGAGGAGGATTATTTGTATAGTAGTGCTAAAGTTTTGTATGGAAAAAAGGATATGATACCGATAAGTAACTGGAATGACTGACTGCTGTAAATGTTTCGCAAATCAGGAGATTTGCTGCCGCAGCGACGTAGTCAGAGACTACGCCGAGCGTGGGTGTGTCGAAAAAGGAACACTAAAACCAGACGAGAATTTTTCTGGCCCAGTAATTGATTAGTTTAGTCTATTATCAATTTCTTATGAAACAAAGTTTTATTGTTTGTTGTACCATTCTTTTTACTGTCCTATTTCATCCTGTTCAGGCAGCATTTCCTGTTCACCAGTTTCAAAATGTGCATGGACTGACAGCATCAAACTATAAAAAGAAGCACGATCAAAATAAAGACAAAAAGCACAACATTGACATCACCCTTTACAACATAAGCGCTTATACAGCCTATGGTCTTTTTATAATCGGCTTGGTGTATTCAAGCTATGGAATACTGTATGTGGCGGCTTTACTTTGGCTTGCTGCTGCAGCCTTTGCAATATCAGCTATTATTAAAAAAGAGCGGCATGCAGTAGCGTACCTGATTGGTGCTCTTTTACCACTGCTCTTGTGTGCAATAATATTATTATAATTTGCTTACCCGCAGCGACGTAGTCGGAGGCTACGCCGAGCGTGGGGAACCTGCCTAGACTAAAATGAAATAATTGTTAAGAAATATATTATGTGTAAGACATTATATACACTTTAATATTATTGCACCATATGAAATGGATAATACTTATTCTTTTATTCCCTTTTGCTTGCAAATCGCAAACAATTTCAACCATAGCAGGAACTGGAATGCCAGGGTATAGCGGTGATGGTAGCGCCGCTATTGCAGCAAAATTAAATGGGCCGTATGCCACGCGTGTCGACAGATATGGGAATTTATTCATTGCAGATATAAATAATAATGTTGTACGTAAAATTGATATATCAGGAACCATATCCACTGTTGCAGGAAATGGTTTTGGAGGGTATATTGGTGATGGCGGGACAGCTATAGCAGCAGAATTGCACATCCCTATAGACCTGGCCGTTGATTCTTTTGGAAATATTTTTGTTGCAGATGCTTTTAATAATGTTGTACGTAAAGTAAATACATCAGGGGTTATTTCCACTATTGTCGGCAATGGAACCCCAGGTTACACAGGAGATGGTGGATTAGCAAAATCAGCAGAAATAAACCACCCCAACAGTATAGATGTCGATATGTATGGCAATATTTATATTGTTGACGGTGGCAATAATGTGATTCGCAAAGTGGACACATCGGGTATTATTTCAACTGTTGCAGGAAAATATTCTGCAGGAGGCACTTATACTGGTGATGGAGGAATGGCTACTTTAGCTGGATTAAAAAACCCGGCATGTGTTAGGATAGATAATTCAGGTAACCTAGTCATTTCAGATCAGTTTAATTATGCAATACGTAAAGTAAATACCTTGGGTATCATTACCACCATTGCAGGAAATGGAATTTCCGGCTTTAGCGGAGATGGTGGACCAGCCACAGCAGCTAAAATAAATTGCTTAGGCATTTCTGTTGACGCACATGGTAATATATATATTGCGGGTGCTAACAGAATTCGTAAAGTAGATAATGCTGGCATCATTACTACTATAGCTGGAAACGGGACGCCTGGCTATAATGGCGATGGTATCAATCCGGATTCTGCTGAACTTAATCTTCCGCAGGCAGTAGAAATAGATAAATCAGGCGCCGCCTATATAGCTGATTATGTAAATAACCGAGTCCGAAAAATCATCTTCTATACCGCTGCAGTAAATAATATCCCCATCATTAAAAACGTTGATATTTATCCGAATCCAACACGATATCAACTAACTATAAATGCTGATTACTACATTGAAAAGATTGAAATAATAAACAGTCTTGGCGAAATGGTGTTAAAAAAATATTGGAACTCAAAAAAAATACATATTGGTATAGAAAATTTACCCGTAGGAAATTATTTTGTAAAATTAAATGATTTTTTTGCGGGGAAGTTTGTGAAGATGTAACGATGTAGTATCAAGTATTCCTCTGTTGGATGGATTGAATCCAGATGTTCCAGATGTTCTGCAAGGCATCTGGTACTCACAAATAAAACCCGGTCTGCGACCGCCTGTCCCGCTTATTGCGGTAGTATTCAATAGTTCCCTTATCAACCCATTTTTCTACCCTCAAAAAAAGGTAACCCATCCCCCTAATAATATCTTTCTATCACTGGTATAATCAGTATTGATATTCCAAAACAAATATTTGTTTACCCCCTCCTCAGAATCGTATCTTGCACCAGTTCAGCCAAATTCCTGAACGCTATT
>Ga0207139_1148_pt1 | contig 14192 bp, 9 predicted proteins | sample Alteio_BWMinHeat_7_FD_153585 | JGI IMG/M metagenome (GOLD analysis project Ga0207139, IMG submission 153585) | Enriched cells from forest soil in Barre Woods Harvard Forest LTER site, Petersham, Massachusetts, United States -... | ecosystem: Environmental > Terrestrial > Soil > Temperate forest >... | reverse complement strand
TTCTTACCAAATTTATCTTTCAGAAAATTCCGGGTTTGGCTCATGTCGCGATTGTAGAGCCAATACAAAAAGCCGAGTACGAACATATTCTTCGCACGGTCTTTTTCTTTCACGCCCATTTGTATATCCTTCAGTGCTTCGCGTGTGAGTTTTGTAATATCTATTGTATATAATTCATAGCCTTGCAATGAGCCATCTTCTATTGGGTTGACACCATCGGGATAATTGGCAAGTCTCAGGTTCTTAGCATCAAAGCCGTCTGAGTTGGCTATAATAATACCGCCTTTTTTCAGCGCTTTAATATTCACTTTTAGCGCTGCCGCATTCATGGCTACTAATACATCGCAGCTATCACCCGGGGTGAAAATGCGCTGACTGGAAAAATGTAACTGGTAACCACTAACGCCGGGCAAAGTGCCTTGCGGCGCGCGTATCTCGGCCGGGAAATCGGGGAATGTAGAAAGGTCATTACCAATAAGCGCAGTATTGTTAGTAAACTGGCTACCTGTAAGCTGCATACCATCACCACTATCGCCTGCAAATTTGATCACTACGTCTTCAACTACTTGAGTAGGTACAGCCATAAGCTATTAAATATGAATGTGCAAAGTTAACTAAAATGAAAAAACGACGTTATATAAAATTAACTTAAAATAAGAATATTAGCAATGCCTGAATTATTTATACGCTTAATAAGATTTATATTTGAAGCATACCTGCTGTATTGCCTTAGCACATATTTGTGTAGGTTTGTCCCTGTGCCATGCGTATAAGTTATTTTATCATATCCCTGCTATTGGTTTTCTCATCTTTTAAGGCATTTGCCCAAAGAGAAGATGAAAGAAAACAACCCCGCATACTTATTTTACTTGATGAATCCAGCAGTATGCTGGATGAATGGCAGCCAAATATGCCACGCTACAAAGCTGCAGGAAAGATAATTCTGGACCTGATGGATAGCATATACCGTGTGAATGATAAGGTAGAGTTTGGGTTGCGGGTTTTCGGACATCAGCATACTGCACAGGAAAACAATTGCTATGATACGAAGCGGGAGGTAATGTTTAGCGGGAACAACTATACCCAAATGCAATTGCGTCTTGCGGATATAAAGCCGCTTGGTGTAACGCCGATAGCGTACGCGCTGAAAGAAGCTGCTGAAAATGACCTGCTGAATGATGACCGCTATGCTTATAGCATAGTGCTGATAACGGATGGTGGCGAAAGCTGCGGAGGCGATATATGTGATGTGGTGAAAACATTGCTGGCCAAGAAGATATATTTCAAGCCATATATAGTGAGCCTGGTAGATTATGCCCCGCTAAGAACAGAATATGCCTGCCTGGGCCAATACCTGCAAGTGACAAAACAGCCCGATATACCTAAGATCGTAGATTCTATTGTAGCGGCGTTCAGGCCTGCGCTCATACTTACTACTGCGCAATACCGGCAATACCAGGAAACAAAAATAATGCCTCCCGAGGCATTGCAACTGCACAATGCGCCGGAAGTGAAGGTACAAACGCAGCAACCTGAAGAAGTGAAAACAGTAGAGGTGCCTGTGATAAGAACAGTAGAACCAACCAATACAATTATACCAAGTAACATAAATACTATAACCCTGCAAAAGCCTACCGGCAATACACAGACGCAGGTAAATGTGCCAACTATAGCTAATACCAGCACTCCTGTCATCATACAAAAAGAAGAAGTGAGCAGGATACAACAAGTGAACAAAACCACTTTTATGTTTCCCGTAGTATATAGTGTAAGGGCGGGTAATAAAATAAAACTGCCTTCAATTGTAATGCCTAAACCTGAGATAGAAACTATACATCCTAAAGGCGCCACGATAAGAACAGAAATTACGCCTAAAGAAGCAAAATATACCGTATCGGTTGAAGAGTCGAAGGAGACGAGTTTACAAATATTTTTCACGGACGGCCATGGAAAATACTATAACACAACCCCGATGATAGAACTGGATGATCCGAATACAGGTAAAGAGGTGAAAAAATTCTTCAGAACTATAGATGCAAGCAATACACCTGATCCTGTGAAAATAGCACCGGGCACTTACAACCTATCTGTAGTAGGTGGCAAAACACAGGTACATAATATTAAGATAGCAGCTAACGAGAATAAAAAGATAAGTATAGTAGTGCATAATGCTTCTTTATCATTTTATTATATAGGTAACCCGAAACGTCCCGTATCGGAGTTCGAAGCATTAGTAACATTACGAGAAAGAGGGGGTAAGCAAATAGTGCAAAAGTGTAGCCAGTCATTAGAATATGAGCCGGGTAATTATGCTATTAGTATCAACACGATGCCTCCAATGCAAAAAAATGGTGATCTTGATATGGATGTTGAAATTACAGTAGGCATTCCGGAACCGGGTTGGGTGCAGTTCACTAATACAAACAAAATAGGTAAGGTGTCTTTATATACAGTGCTGGGTGATAAATACCTGCGCTTTTATAGTATGGATGTGAATGGGTATCCGGAGAGCCAAAAGCTGCGATTATCGCCTGGCCCATATAAGGTGCATTTTCTTAAATATCCCGGCAATATTTCTTTAGAGGAGGAAGTGCTGGATTTTAGAGTGGAAAGTACAGAAACCACGCAGGTAGAACTGCATCAATCTGAAATGAGACATAAATAATGGAAGACATTGTCATCAAACAAACAGATGCTAATTCGCCCGAGTATGAGCAGGTATGGCAGCTGCGCGAAGAAATATTACGCAAGCCTATCGGCCTTTCACTGAAGGACGAAGACCTGGGTGATGATGCGAAGGATATAATTGTGATTGCGCTGCATAATAATAAAGTGATAGGCTGCCTGATGCTGCATCCTAAAGATGAGGAAATCATAAAGCTAAGGCAGATGGCAGTGTATGATGATTGGCAGGGAAAAGGTGTTGGCGCTAAGCTGATGAATGCAGCAGAGCATGTAGCAGCGATACATGGCTATAATAAAATAGTGCTACATGCACGTGTAACAGCAAAAGATTTCTATTCAAAACTCGGATACAGGATAACAAGCGATGTCTTTACAGAAGTGGGTATAGACCATGTGGTGATGGAGAAAACCCTAAATCCCTAAAGGGACTTATCTTTAGTAAACCATTCAGGATATTTTTTCTTTACCTCCACATGAGTAAATACTTGCCCATTCTCGGCTTGTTTTATTGCATCTTCTATGTCATTTCTTATTGCATCAGGTAAAGCATTCCACCAATCCGTGTTATCGATGTGTGTTGTATCTCTGTTCATCTTTTCCTCAAATTGATTGTTTTATTGACTTTAATATCAATGTGCTTCCAGCCAGTTGTTACCTACGCCGGTCTCTGCATTTATCGGTACGCCGTGAGGTAATTGCATGGCGGCTTCCATACAGGTTTTTACTAAATGTTGTGCTTCGTTCACTTCATGCACCGGTACGTCAAATACCAACTCATCATGCACTTGCAATACCATTTTTGTTTTCATGCCGCTTTTCTTCAACTCTCTATGCACAGATATCATGGCCAGCTTTATCATGTCGGCAGCGGTGCCTTGTATCGGTGTGTTGATGGCGTTTCGCTCAGCATAGCCACGAACGGTAAAATTGGCTGAATGAATATCGCGCAGCCAGCGTTTGCGGCCTTTTAATGTTTGCACATAGGTATGCTCTTTTGCAAAGTTTATAGTATTGTCCATGTATTTTTTAATGGACGCATATTGTATGAAATAATTGTCGATAATGGTCTTTGCTTCGCTGCGGCTAATGCCCAGGCTTTCTGACAATCCAAATGCGGACTGTCCGTAGATGATACCAAAGTTTACTGCTTTTGCGGCACGGCGCATATCGAAGGTCACCTCTTTTTCATCTACACCATATACTTTCGCGGCAGTAGCGGTGTGAATGTCTTTGCCTTCGCTAAAGGCTTGTATCATACCCGTGTCGCCACTGATAGCGGCAACAATGCGGAGTTCTATTTGTGAATAGTCTGCAGAGAGTATGCGGTGCTCGCTGTCTTTAGATATAAATGCTTTTCTTATCTCGCGCCCGCGCTCGGTGCGTATAGGAATATTTTGCAGGTTGGGATTGATGCTGCTGAGACGGCCTGTTACAGCAATAGCCTGGTTAAAATTAGTATGCACTCGGCCTGTGCGTGGGTTAATAAGCTCCGGTAGGGAATCTACATAAGTGCTTTTCAGTTTGGTCAATTCGCGGTAGGCAAGTATGTCGTCTACTATCTGGTGCTTGTGGCGCAGCTTTACCAGCACATCTTCGCCGGTAGCATGTTGCCCTGTTTTTGTTTTCTTGGTTTTAGAGGTGCCGGGGTCTATCTTCATAATTTCGAACAGCACTTCACCCAATTGTTTCGGAGAACCGAGGTTGAAATTCACCCCCGCTTGTTTGTACACGCTTTCCTCTGCTTTGTGAATGTCCATTTCCAGGTCTTTCGAATAGCTGCGCAAAAAATCTACATCTATACCTACACCTTCATATTCCATGTCGAGCAACACGGGTACCAATGGATTTTCTATCTCGTAAAAAACAGTTTCTACTTCCTGTTTTTTCAGTAGTGGTGTGAATACATGTTTTAGTTGCAGGGTCACGTCTGCATCTTCGGCAGCATATTCTTTTATCTGTTCCAACGGCACATCTCTCATAGAGAGTTGTCCCTTACCTTTTTTCCCTATCAGTTCTTCTATTGATACCGGTTCATAGCCCAGGTATTTCATGCTCAGCATATCCATGCTGCGTTTGGCCTCTGCCTCCAGCACGTAGTTGGCCAGCATGGTATCAAATATTTTTCCTTTCAGTTCAAAACCATACCATTTCAGCATGGTCATGTCATACTTTATATTTTGCCCCACCCAGTTTATATCTTCTTTATCGAATAGCGGTTTGAATTTATGGAGCAATGCTATTACTTCATTTCTGTCAGTAGGCGCTACTACATAATAGCCTTCACCCTTTTGCCAGGAGAAGCTTAGCCCCACCAGGTCGGCCAGGTTAGCATCGGTACCGGTTGTTTCAGTATCAAAAGATATTTCTTTTTGTTCATGCAGCTTCTTTACAAGATCCGCAATAGCGGCATCTGTATTTACCAAATGGTAAGTATGTGGCACATCTTTTATCGTCTTCAGATTTTCAAATGCTACTTCTTCCTGTATATCTGTTACTTCCACTGTTGTGCCTATTGGTTCGGCAGGTATACTTTCTGTCACAGTATTGCCAAACAGGTCAGTAGATATTATTCTTTGTGCCAGTGCAGGGTCTTCACCCAATATCCTTTTGCCCAGTGTCTTAAATTCCAACTCGGAAAAAATAGTAGTGAGCGCATCTCTATCCAGTTCTTTCACCCTGAAATCTTCTGCATGAAAAGGTACGTTGGGTACATTGGTAATAATGGTTGCCAGCTTTTTACTCATCATGGCGCTCTCCGCACCATTACGTATCTTTTCACCCATGGCACCTTTTATCTTGTCGGCATTGGCAAGTACATTTTCCAGCGAGTCATATTCGGCCAATAATTTGGCAGCAGTCTTTTCGCCTACACCAGGTATCCCCGGTATATTATCTACTGCATCGCCCATCATACCCAGCATATCTATTACCTGGTCTACTCTTTTAATGCCCCATTTTTCGCACACTTCTTTCGGACCCAGTATCTCTACATTGCCACCTGAATAAGGCGGTTTGTACATGTATATATTCTCGCGCACTATTTGCCCGTAGTCTTTATCAGGGGTAACCATATATACCGTATAGCCCAGGTCGGCAGCCTCGAGCGCTAATGTGCCTATTACATCATCTGCTTCATAGCCGTCACTTTCCATAGTGGGCAGGTTAAAGCCGTGAATAATGCGTTTGATGTCCGGTATAGCAGCAACAAGGTCTTCCGGTGCTTCCTGTCGGTTGGCTTTGTAGTCGGCAAAATCAGTATGCCGCTCGGTGGGTGCAGAGGTATCAAATACCACCGCAAGATGTGTTGGCTTTTCTTTATTCAGCAGGTCGAGGAGTGTAGTGGTAAATCCGAATTGTGCATTCGTATTCCTGCCCTTGCTGGTAATGCGCGGGTTGCGTATCAGTGCATAATAAGCACGAAAGATCAAGGCAAATGCATCGAGCAGGAAGAGCTTTTTTTCATTTTCAGGCATAGGGCGAAGTTAACAAATAGAAGCTTATCCTATCTTTCTGAAATGCTAAGAATTTTAGGATTGTTTGCAGTATATTTATCACTACCAATAACCCTTCTACAATAAAAATATGTAAGATGAAAAAGCCTATACTCCTCATTATCCTCTTATTAAGCCTCCCCGTTTTTGCACAGCAGAAAAAAGAACCCGATGTTTTCAGGCTGAAATTCAAACTGCTGAATAAAAACATAAAGCCATACCAATTCTTTCAACCCGGGTCACCACCATTTTGGGCAGAAGTAAGGTTAACTAATATAAATGGTGAAATGTACCGCACAGGCAGGTATTTACCATTTGGTTGGAAAGGCCACCTGAAACCTTTTTATCTGGAAGCTACCAACCTGGATGGTAAAGAAGAAGACATCAGTTTTGATGGCAGCTATTCAGATGCGGATAGCCCTGAAAAAATAGAATTATCAAAAGGCAAAAGCATAACTGATACCCTTAACATTCCTGTATTATATAGTTTTAAAAGAACAGGTACGTATAAGGTGCGTGTTGTTTTCAATACTATACAGGCATATAATCACAGGACCAGCGGAAATTATGGTCTTGTCTATTCTAATTGGGATACAGTGTATGTGAAGGAATGATCGGTTATAAAAATGATTAAATTTGTAAAAAGGAATTATTATGACAATTGCTGCCAAAATAGAGAAAGAAATTACCGAAGAGTATGAGCATTATACCAATAAATTCAAAAATGAACTTGACCGGCGGTATGAGGATTACAAAAATGGTGACAGGCTAATTAGTGAAGCTGAAGTAAATAAGCGCATTGTTAAGATTATTAAAGGCAAGAGGAAATAATGGCTTACGGTATACAAAAGGAACCCACGAAAAAAATACACAAAAAAGAAATAGGATACTATAATTAATATCCTATTTCTAATCTTATATGATAAACGCCAACTAACCTTACTTATGCCAAACCCCGTTTAGATTGCCACCATAGGTATCATATACGTTTAGTACACCATTGCCATTGTCATCCCCTGCCAGCACGCATATCCTGTTATTCGAACGATTATAAATATTCAACGCGCCATCATTGTTTTTATCGGCACTGATACCCACTACCGAATAAGCAGCACTGTTGTATACCTCCATACTCCCGCAGCCATTATCGGTTGTGGACAGGCGAATAGTATTTGTATTGTTGTTATTATACAGGCCCATCCATCCGCCAAAGTTGTCGTTTGTATAAGTCACCTTAAACAAATAATTAGTCCCTGCTTTATTTTTGACACCGATATAGCCACTGCCAATATCTGTGGAGCCTAATTCTGCTACTGCAATATTATTTGAATTATATGCCTGAACGACACCATCACCTGTACTGAAATTGCCGAGGCGGCAAGCTAAATTTCCTGTTTTGTTTCTTGTGGCTACAACACCTGTTCCGGCATCCGATTTTAATATTTGTACAATGCTGCTGCCGTTTGCATACACCTCTATGCGACCTGCGTCTACATCTCTTTTCATAGCGATATAAACTTTCCCGTTATCATCTACCACCCTGAATTCTTTTGCCGAAATAACATCTGCAACCTTACTGTCGAAAGAAGTAATAACAAGAAAAATACCGCTGAGTAATAATACCAATATTACACCCTGGTATAAACGGAGCCTACGCTCCAGCTTGGTTAATCTTTGTTCTATAGTTGACATAAAACTGGTTTTTGTGATGAAGAATATTTATAATACATAAAATTATAAATGTTATCCGGATTTTGGAATGATTTGTGTCAGCTTTATGTTAACGATGCTGTGTATACAAACCTGGCTGCTTCTTTTTCAGACCATTCTTTCTCCAGGTAGAATAAATTCACACTGTTAAAACAGGTACTCGTAATTTTTTATTTCTCGCTATTTCCCCTTTAGGGATAGGGCATTTTTTAAATATTACCACATTCCAAGGTTACCTTTTCTCATTTCCGGTATTAATAGTATAGCCATTATAAAAGCTGGCAAACTTAAACCCTATGCAACTAAAATATTATAAAAACCATTTCCTTTTCACCGGGCATGAATCGGACATTCTGGACATTTGTTTTTCTTTTATTTTATGCCTTAATATAAATACAGGCATATCTTAGTTTATCAACTCCTAATATGAGAATCGGGCATAAAAACAATACCGGGCATCGGACATTTATCACATTTAAATAGTTTGTTTTCTAAATCATGGTAATCAGTTTAAATCCTCTAAATCGTGGTTATCTTTGTCCCCTATGCTTACTGCCAACGAAATACGCCGGCAATTTTTAGACTTTTTTAAAGAAAAAGGGCACGAAATAGTGCCTTCGGCTCCTATTGTTATTAAAAATGATCCTACCCTGCTGTTTACCAATGCGGGTATGAACCAGTTCAAAGATTATTTTTTGGGCAATAAACAACCCGACCATACCCGCATAGCGGATACCCAAAAATGCCTGCGAGTAAGCGGTAAGCACAACGACTTGGAAGAAGTAGGGGTGGATACTTATCACCACACCATGTTCGAGATGCTGGGCAACTGGAGCTTTGGCGACTACTTTAAAGAAGAGGCAATAGCATGGAGCTGGGAATTGCTCACATCGGTTTACAAACTGGATAAGGATAGATTGTACGTTACCGTTTTCCAGGGAGATGATAAAGAGGGATTACCAAAAGATGATGAAGCATATAATTTCTGGAAACAACATGTAGCAGAGGATAGGATATTGTTGGGTAATAAGAAAGATAATTTTTGGGAGATGGGCGATACCGGCCCATGCGGTCCCTGCTCTGAGATACATGTAGATTGCCGTAGTGAAGAAGAGCGCAAGCAAGTGGAAGGAAAAACATTGGTGAATGCAGACCATCCGCAAGTGATAGAAATATGGAACAATGTGTTCATGCAGTTCAACCGACTGAAAGACGGCAGCCTGCAGCCATTACCTGCGAGGCATGTAGACACAGGTATGGGCCTGGAAAGGTTGGTGCGCGTGATACAGGGCATGCATAGCAATTATGACACCGACCTGTTTACACCAATAATTTATGTTCTTGAAAAAACATTTCGAGCAAATCATTCAAGTGAGAAAGCTGCAATAGCCAAAAGAGTAATTGCGGACCATATTCGTGCAGTATCCTTTACGATTGCTGATGGTCAATTACCATCTAATACAGGTGCTGGGTACGTAATAAGAAGAATACTCCGCAGAGCAGTTAGATATGGATACAGTTTTTTGAATGCTCGAGAACCGTTTATGTTTGAACTAGTAGATACTTTAGATATAATAATGGGGGATGCATTTCCTGAATTAAAACATCAAAAAGAATTTATCAAGAAAGTAATTAAAGAGGAAGAAGCAGGATTTTTCAGAACATTAGCAGACGGGGTTTGGACGTTAGAATATTTTATTCAGTTTGGCTACCATCAGTCGTTTCCAATGTCCAAAGCCGAATTATTAGAAAGTCACAGAAAAAAAATTGTTCCGGGTAAACTCGCGTTTAATTTATATGATACAGATGGTTTCCCGTTAGATTTGACAATATTAATGGCAAGAGAAAATGGATTTGTAGTTGACGAAGAAGGATTTAATATTGAAATGCAGCAACAAAAAACCCGCAGCCGGGCAGCTACTACATTAGATACAGATGACTGGATAGTGCTGAAAGAAGGCGGCGCTTCAAAATTTGTAGGTTATGACCATGCAGAGGCCGAAGCATCGGTAGTAAAATACCGTAAAGTAAAAGCTAAGGGTAAAGAGTCTTACCAATTGGTATTAGACCAAACCCCATTCTACGCCGAGAGTGGTGGACAGGTGGGCGATACGGGCGAACTGATATTCCCTAATGAGAATATACAGATAGTAGATACGAAGAAAGAAGACGGGCTTACCATTCATTTTGCAGAAACAATTCCTGAGGATCTGAGCAAGCCTTTACTGGCGAGGATAGATGTTAGCAAACGACTATCTACTGCAGTGCATCATAGTGCTACACATTTATTACATGCTGCATTAAGGCAAGTATTGGGTATACATGTGGCACAAAAAGGTTCATTAGTAAATGAAGAACATTTACGTTTCGACTTTTCGCATTTTGCAAAAGTGACCGATGAAGAGATAACCAAAATAGAAGCTATCGTAAATGAAAAGATACGCGAGAATATACCTGTGGTAATAAAAGAAATGCAAAAAGATGAAGCGGTGAAACTGGGTGCCATGGCACTATTTGGTGAGAAATATGGGAATATTGTGCGTGTGGTAATAATAGACCCGAACTATTCCATTGAACTATGTGGCGGTACACATGTGGGCGCAACAGGCCAGTTAGGTTTCTTTAAGCTGAAATCAGAAAGTGCGGTAGCTGCGGGTGTGCGCCGTATAGAAGCAGTAAGTGGAAAGGCCGCTGAACATCTTGTAAATGAAAAGCTGCACATTATTAGCCAGGTTCAAGAGTTGTTAAAGCATCCCAAAGACCTAATAAAAGCAATAGAAAAGATACAGGAAGAAAAAACACAGATAGAAAAGCATGCGGAGAATTTAGAAGCCCGCCAGTTGGTTGGTATTAGGAATGAATTGCTGACCAAAGACCAGATCATCAACCAGGTTACATTTGTAGGTGAGACAGTACACGTAAGTTCGCCTGATGCATTGAAAAAACTCTGCCTCGACCTGAAGTCACATCTCAACGATCATGTCATTGTGCTTTGTGCCAACATAGATGGCAAACCTTATGTAGCCATAGGTGTAGACGAAACGATTGTTGCCGCAAAAGGATTAGACGCAGGCAAAATAATAAAAGAACAAATAGCACCATTAATAAAAGGTGGCGGCGGCGGACAGAAAACACTGGCTACTGCCGGTGGGCAGGACGCAAGCAAACTCAATGATGTAATTGAAAAAGTAAAAGGGTTATTATAGAAGTAGTTGACTCGCATAGCCACCCTTCAGGGTTGGGGCATAACTAAAAAAGCCCGTTTGACAACGGGCCTTTTCCTTTTATAAGATAGATTGTACTGTGCTCCTGTAAGCGTTCTTTATAATTTTACAAATTTCTGAACAAATTTGCCGGTGCTGTTCTGCAGTCTTAATAAATAATTGCCGGCTGCTATCTTGCTCAGGTCTATGCGCGAGGTTCCGTTTTGTAGGGTGCCTTTCAATGTAGTAGGTATACCTCTCACAGATATTACTTCGAATGTAGTAGGTTCGGCAGAGATATAATCTACAGTTATGTAGCTTTTACATACAGTAGGGTAAATGTTGGCATCTTTTACGTTCACATTATTTACACCTGCTTTCAGTGGACCAAACTTAAATATAGTTCCTGGGGCTGGATAACCCAGTAAGCTGGACCCATTGTAGAATATACCAAAAGATTGAAATACTACACTGTCGGTAAGCCCTATATCGCTTGGGCTGCTTGCTAAGCCGGTAGCCGGATACATGGTACCATCTCCGGTCAGGTTCTTGCGTCTCACATAGCCAATAGCAGGTGAGTTGCCCGAAAATCCGAAATACAGATCAGGATAAGTAAGATGCGAAGGGCCAAAATGTATCTCAACCACATTGCTGCCTTCATACAACCAAAGCTGAAGATTAACATAATCATTTAAAGTACTGTGGTTGATCAATTCCTGTATAAAACCTGCATTTTTTAATTGCAGTTTTAATATCTGGCTGCCCGGTGTGCCGGATAGCTGGTAGCTGATAGGTGAGGCCGAGCTACCCGAACCTCTGTCTGTGAGTGCAGCATTCAGAAGCTGGAAACCGTGCAGAATAGGGTGTTTGAATGTATCAACGCAAAAAGAATTGACCCTGTTCAGGTATATATTACTGGTAACACTTGTTTCTACAACAAAGGTAAAACCAATAGGGATAATGAAATTCTTTGCACTGTCCCAGGGTAGGGTGCCGGCCACATCTGTGGCTCCTGATAACTCTGTATAGCTGCCCGCCGTAGCAGTAAGCCAGTAAGCGCCCTTTTGAGCTATAGCTTTATTGCCGGCAATAAAAAATGATAAGGCTAATAATGATAACAAAAACTTTCTCATAAGTTACCGTTGTGGTGAAAAAAATATCTACGTAAATATACCTGATTTAACATTTCGTTGCGCATTTGGTCCTGAAATCTTGCCCGGTTTACATAATCGGGAAAATTTATACCAACACAATATAATGCTATACCATAGCTTGTTATCTATTGGTATTTTTGCGGATTGCAAAATCCCACCCCATATACAATTGCATTGGTAGGTAATCCCAATAGCGGGAAGAGTTCCTTATTTAATGCGCTTACCGGCCTCAACCAAAAGGTGGGGAATTTTCCGGGGGTAACAGTAGATAAGAAAACTGGTGGTTCACGCATCAGCGATACCCTGAATGCCAATATTATTGATCTGCCCGGCACCTATAGCCTGTATCCTAAAAGTGCAGACGAACAGGTAACCTACGAGGTGCTGTTAAATAGCAAGAGTGCAGACCGCCCCGACCTGATAATAGTAATATCCGATGCTTCTAATCTTAAACGCAACCTGCTGTTCTGTTCGCAGATAATGGACCTGAAAACGCCTGTGGTTATCGCCCTCACCATGATGGACATAGCCCAGCGCAAAGGTGTAAAAATAGATGTGCCTGCCTTGCAGCAGGCTATGGGGGTGCCTATTATTCCTATTAATCCGAGGAAAAATAAAGGGATCGCACAACTGAAAAAAAGCAATAGCAGATGTGAACGGCGAACAACAAAAGATAGTAGCAGATTTTATAGATACTGATGCATTGGTAGGGCAATGGATAGGGGAAATAAAAGAATTCTGCGAACTGAAAAGCAGCTATAGCGCCCTGCATGTGGCCTGCAATTACCAGGAGCTGAGATACCTGAATGCCGCACAGCGCATACGTATTGCCGCTCTGCTGGATGAGATGAAATTTCAGAGGGCTAAGATACAGGCAGAAGAAATAATGCAACGCTATCGCAAGATAGACCTGGTAATAAAAGAATGTGTAACAGAAATAACGCCTGAGCAACGCCTGGTAAAAAGCGATAAGATCGATAAAGTATTGCTGCACCCTTTCTGGGGCAATATCATTTTGCTCACTGTATTGTTCCTGCTTTTTCAAAGTATTTTCTGGCTGGCACAATACCCGATGGACTGGGTGGAGTATGTATTCAGCAAATTAGGTAGCTGGCTTACGGCTGTAATGCCCGATAATTTTTTTAAAGACCTTTTAGTAAATGGATTGCTGGCAGGTATGAGTGGCATAGCTGTTTTCATTCCGCAGATAATGATACTGTTTGGCTTCATTACGATACTGGAAGATACGGGCTATATGGCGCGTATCAGTTTTCTTACAGACAGGCTCATGCGCAGTGTGGGGCTTAATGGCAGATCTGTAATGCCGCTCATCAGTGGTATGGCTTGTGCTGTGCCGGCAATAATGGCTACCCGTACCATACAAAACAGGAAAGAGCGCCTGATCACTATATTGGTTACGCCACTCATGAGTTGCTCTGCACGATTACCCGTGTATACTATTTTGATTGGTTTAATAATTCCGTCCAGACCGGTTTTGGGTATATTTAATTTACAGGGAGTCGTATTAATGGGGTTGTACTTGTTAGGCTTTTTTATGGCGCTGATAGTAGCCAAGGTGATGAACCTTATTATTAAGGTGAAAGAGCGCACCTTCTTCCTAATGGAGTTGCCGGTATATCGGGCTCCACGCTGGAGTAATGTGGGTATAACTATGATTGAAAAGGCCAAGATATTTGTGCGCGATGCCGGTAAAGTGATCATGGTGATATCCTTATTGTTGTGGGTATTGGCGTCTTACGGGCCACCTGCAAAGATGCGCCAGGTGGAAGAAAAATATGCAGCTATACAGCTCAGTAACAATGCAAACAAGGTGGATATAGAAAGAGCACATGCCACAGAAAAACTGGAGAACTCTTTTGCGGGTATTATGGGCCACGCCTTCGAACCTATTATCAGACCATTGGGCTATGACTGGAAAATAGGCATTG
>Ga0207139_1112_pt2 | contig 14310 bp, 11 predicted proteins | sample Alteio_BWMinHeat_7_FD_153585 | JGI IMG/M metagenome (GOLD analysis project Ga0207139, IMG submission 153585) | Enriched cells from forest soil in Barre Woods Harvard Forest LTER site, Petersham, Massachusetts, United States -... | ecosystem: Environmental > Terrestrial > Soil > Temperate forest >... | reverse complement strand
TAGTCCACGGCGGGGTGAACACCACATTGGGAAATAGTTCCCAGGTATTTCCGTCCGGATTGTAGATCGACGTGAGCGTCGGAACCACCGCTCCCCACCACCAGCTAGAGGTTGCGTTGAACAGCAGATTTTCTTCGTTGTGCCTCCAATGTTCGGCGTAACCGCTATATACTAAATCCTTGTTTGGACTGAGAATCGTGTAGTTGTTCCATTCCAGGTTGGCGGTAAGTCCGCCGGTCGAACTGAGCCATGGCGTCGGTAGGTCGTCGATGTCCAACGCCACCAAGGTATTGAGCGTGCTCGAATAGACTACTGCAGAAGAGCGTAATGGATTGATAGTGTCAAGCGGCGTGCGGTTCTGCCACACGGCCTCGCTGCGCAATACCAGTGGCACTGAAGATAAGGTATCGCCTCCGAGGTAAATGGGTCGATTGATCGTGACGCCAAGGTCGTTGAAATCAGGATATTGGAACTGCAAGTTCTGCCCTGTGTACACGTTGCCCACAACAAAGCTTGCCGGGTTCAATTGGTGACCGTGCCAGTAGAGCCCGGTGATTTCCGCATTGTTCACCAAGGTATGAACGCGGACTCCTCCGGTCGAATTGGCCCACGTATCGATCGGCAGCCGATAGCTCTGAAACGGACGGACCAAATTCCGGATCTGCGGAAAGGCAGCCTGCTGACCGGTCGGGGTCTGTGCGGGTGTCGAAAACGGATAGGGATAGGGGTCGAAGCGGCCTCCGCTTGGCGCGAGCAGGTTGACGGAGCCGGCCACGCTGTCGAGTCCCTGATATCGTTGGTCGGCGTAGCTCACCCCATCGTAGAGGGGTTGCCATGCCGGAGCCCAACTGCCCTCAATGAAGTTGGCACTGAATGGGCCCAGGCTCGGGATACTAAGTATCGGATGAAGCATCCAGATCGGCAGACGGGACTGTTCGAGGTTGGCGAAACCGAAATTCCAGCTCAAATCCTGTGGATTGACGACATCGCCCACGCGAAAGGCGATTGATTCTCCCCAAGTGACGATCTGGCGGCCCGTGAACCATGTCAGTGGGCCGATCGTGGATTTCCAGTAGGCGTCACGAACGTCATACCGATTGTAAATCTGCGACTGGCTTTTGTCATAAGCGAGGTTCCGTCCCGCGATATTCCCCGTTTCCCACGGATATGGCGGCTCATAAACTAGCCAGAAGCGCACGAAGAACTGATTGTCGGCATTAAGCAGATAGTCGGCATCGAACTGCATCAGTTCGCGCTCCACGGCAAGAGAATTGGCGCCATGATGCTCACCTGCCTGGCGACCGAAATTCCTCAGTGCCGACGAGTTGGCCCACAGCCCCGAGGTGTTCTGCAAGAATCCGCTGAGTGAGAGCCCACTGAACCATTCAGTCGATTTGCTCACATCTAGGAGCGGTTCGTTACTACCGATAAAGATACCCCGGGCAAAACCACCGATTCCGGGGTTCGCGTTGCCGGCAGTTTGTCCGTAGCTTTGCGAGGCATTGCCAGCCATGGTAGCGGCAATTAGCAGAGCTCGTAGCCATTTCTTCGATAGTAACAAGTACAAAGCTCACGATCCCGTTGGTTGCGGCGATTGGATCCAGCCCATCGTATGCTGGCTGAGGTCCACCCCTGAGACCCTCGTAAGTGACAAGGGTCTTATTGAACGATTTTCATGAGCGCCTCTGGACTCGCATAGCGGCGAATATCGAGGTATCCGTCCTTGGCGCAGTCAGAGTTGATGCACGGCTTCAGTCCGGGAGATACAGTAATGTGCTTATTGGTGAAATTGATTAGAAATCCAACGTTCGGCCCGGTGAGGAGCTCAGCCACGTCGCCGCCGGTCTCAGGAATCTCGGCGGGATAGAGCAGAACAAACTGCGATTTGAACAGATCGCCCGCCTGATTATATAAATCCAGTTCACCCGCGCCGAAGTAGTTCTCCTTGTCCACATACATCACCCGCCGCGAGTAGCAATAACCTTGCGCAGCACCGGGGAGCCGCCGTAGCGAGATTACGTAACTGTCGCGCAATTCCCATTTACCCATAGCCGGCTTGGGAAAAGGTACAAACCCGAGCGTCCCCGGATAGTAGTACTCGCTATCGAGCTGGGTCGGTCCTCCCGGAGAGTCAAAGGCGACGGGATTGGCATGTTCGAGCGCAACAATCTTTTTCTCGCCGAGATAGTCGATCCTGTACAGCTGCGGCAGACCTGGCGGTCCGTCGCTTTCATCATCGATCAGATAGTCGCTTCCAAATACCGGCGCGCAGCGTGCGGCCTGCGACAGGCGCAACGACTTCCGCAGCGTCGGAACATACTCGTACAACTCGTCGAGCCTGGTCGGATCAGCAGGCGTTAGATCGAGAATAGTGGAATACTTTCCCTGCTGTGGCGCGATCTGCTCGCTATACTTGACGAAGTAGTAACCGCCGGAATCTGCTACCGTTCGCGGATAGCCGACGTCGCTCAGAAACGCAAGTTGCGACAGAACGCTTTTGACTTCGGAGGTTCGGGTCATATTGCCAAAGCCGTCGAGCGTGTAAGTAAAGGTTGGTGCCCATTGCACTCGAGGTTGATAACGGTAATAGGAATTCCAAAAGATTCGCTGGCCAATGAGGGCGGGGTCGCCCTCGAGTGGATGCGGAAAAGGCAGTCCCGCCACATACTCGGATGGAACGTAGCCGCCCTCGCGGGTTGGGATAAGCTTCACCTGGTTTGAATATTGGGCGGTATCGGCGAGGTATTTTTTGGGCAGTGGAATCGACCGGGTTGGGCCTATTTCGAGCTCAACCTCGGCCGGCATGCGCCAGAAATGGCTTCCTTCAAACAGCGCGATCAGACCTTCAGACATAAATCCTCGATATTGCCCCCAGTTCTGATTGGTGATCACTGTACCTGGCAATATTTCAGGCTCTGGCGGATTCGCTTGGACCGTTGCGGTCGTGACTGCGACGATGATTGCAGTCATCAAAAACGCGATCGCTATGGCAATTGCGATTCGGAATTTCGTCGCTTGCGAGAACATTGGCGAGAACATTGGATTGATCAGCGCGATCGCTCGCGGATTATAATGAGCAGCCTATGGCAGCGGAATCCCGGCCCTTTGTAACTTTCGGCGACATCGCTGTCAATTAACCAAACAGTGGCGCGAGACCAAGCGGAGAAGAGCGCGGGCCGGGTGCGGCTCATGGAGCGCGCTCAGAACGGGGACAAAGAGGCGTTTCACGCCCTGTTTGATGAGATCGGCCCCTTAATTACCCGGTTTGTGCGACGGCGCGTGTTCGATCGAACGGAAGTCGATGACGTCTGCCAGGAAGCGCTAATCGCTGTCTTCAAGTCCCGACACACCTATCAACTGACGCGTCCGTTTGAGCCGTGGCTGTTTGCAATCGTCCGCAATGTTATTGCGGCGTTCCTCCAGCGCAACCGGCGGCACAATCGGTGGCACGAACCGATCAGTGAGATTCCGGAAACCTGGGCCGACGATGAATCGAGTTTAGCTGTCGAATTGCGCGACGGCCTCGACCAGCTTTCCGCCGACCAATTGGAGGCACTGAAATTGACAAAGGTATCTGGCTTTTCCATTGCCGATGCGGCCATACGCGCGGGTACCAGCGTCGGTTCGATGAAGGTGCGAGTACACCGGGCCTACGTATCATTAAAGAGGTCGATGCAGCGTTAAGGAAATGTTGGAATTGGATGAAATCGATTATCGGGTTCTGATCGATCGTCTGATCGCGGATTTTCAACCGGTCAAGCGGCTATGGCCGGTAAGCATTCGCCTGGCGCTATGGATTCTGCTCGAAGCGACGATTCTGGTTCTCGCCGCGCTGCTTACTGGCTCGCCGGATTCTGTTGCCGCGCTTCATTTCCACAACTACGGACTCGGCGCCTTGGGATTTATGCTTGTCAGCATCGTTGGGGCATGGCTGGCGCTGAGAAATTCGATCCCCGGTCGCGAGAGCGGCGCGTCCGAGTTGACACTACTGGCGTTTGGGTTTATCGCCGCGGCCTCGATTGTTCAATTCGAGCAGCCAGCCCAGGCGCTTATGCCATTGGGCGATTTCCGCTTCGCACTTGCGCGCCATCTGACACTGGCCGCGTTGCCGTGGCTAGCCCTGTTCTGGGCTGCACGCCGTGCGATGCCTCTGCGGCCGCGGCTGATCGGCGCATTGATCGGCGTCGCGGCGTCGAGTTTCGCCATCGTCGCCGAGCTTTTCAGCGCCCTCGCCTATCCAATCGTGTGCGAGCTATTCGCAGGGGCGATCCTCACAATGACCTCGGTCATCGCGGGAGCGCTATGGCTCGACCCCGAGCGACGGTGGCGCATGGACAGCGCCTCCGCTGTAGATCGTGCGCACAAATCCGCGTGGCTCGGGGCTCGCGTTATCATCTTCCCGGCGGCGGCTGCTCTGGCGGCGGGACTAATACTCTTCGTTCTCAAGGCTGGAACCGGCGTAGAGCGGCCGGTGCACGACTTCGACCTTGCGATCGAGAATTACGAGCAATCCCTCACGGATTTTCGTCCAAACGTGCCCTCGGCCTCAATCGCAACAGTGCTGACCGCCTACATCGAGCATGGGATGCCGCCATACATGTGGGACTTCGGCCCGCAAGGCTTTAGACTCCTGGGCGGCCGGTTCGAACATTTGGCCGACGGCTCACCGGTCACCTATACCTGGTTTCGCGGCCCGAAGGCGGGTGTGATGTGTATGTTCAGGCAGGTCAGCGGATTCGAAGCGCCGCCCGCGAATCATTACGAGGCACATCACCTCCTCTTTTATCGCTATCGCGGTTACAGCGTGTGCTTGATCAATGTGGGTGCTTACGGCGATTTCGTTAGCGTGATCGTCTCTCCAATCCCGATGAAGGTATTCATGCACACCGTGTTGAGTGCAATGTCCTGAGAGGGTGCCTTTCGATACAGCGCTCGTCTTCACCCAGTCTCGTAGAAGGGGAAACGGGGACGTGCTTTTCGGAGATGTGCTTACGGGAATAGCCGGTCACTGTCGAGTTCGGGATACGGTCCATAGACGCCTCAGCGATATCAGGTGCTGGCCACCGGCGATTTGGGAAGGACCGGTCCTTTGTCGGGCGAGCGCCACAAACCGCCCTCACTGAAGCACCCCCATCCCCAGCTCAGCCATCCCAGCAGGGCGGTTGCGAGCCATAGCGCCCATAACAACATCGCCAGCCGATAGACCATCAAGGGCACCGAGACCGCCCACATCTGCGGGAGCGCGTCCGCCGTTCGATCATGGAACCATTGCAAATGATCCGCGCTCGAACCGTTGCCGCTGATTTGCATTTGCGGAAGACCGAGCAGGCCCGCCTCGATCGAGGCGAAGAGACTCGCGAGCGCTAACACAGTCAAGACGGCGAGTAAGATCTGAAGCAGCCTGAATGCCGACCAGCCAGGCGATGCGCCTCGCCGCTTGCACCATCCCAAAGCGAGCAACCATCCCACCACCAGCGCGGCCGACCAGATCGGCACTTGAGTCAGCCCGAGGCTCAACAGGAACCAGTGACCGGTGCGCAGCGGAGTGGCGCCAGATCGGCCAAGCGCGAATGCGACCAGCGCAAAGACCATCAGCAGTTCCCAGAAAAGTACCGCCGGGCCAAGGAGCGCTGGCGCCACGAACAGCGTCCATCGATCAGCCGGCATCTCGATAACCGTCTCGGCATTGACACTTGCCAGCTCGTGGAGACATCGTCCACCCCCGACGCGCGAAACAGCCGCCACCCAGGCGGCAGATTCAACGTCGCCGATACTGACTGGAAGTCGTGATCCTAGCCGACCGCCGGTAGGCGCGAGATTCCGCCGTTGATCCGGCTGTCGGCTTCCATTCGGAGTTGCCCCTGACGAATCTCGACGCCGGCCTGCGCGTGAGTGGTGCCGCGTGTGATGACCTGGTCGTTATCTGCGATAGCCACGCGACCGAGCTGCTGCGGGGTGTCATCTCCAGCCGCCAGCTTTTGTTCATCGGGCCGGAGATACCGTCCTGAAACGTATAGCCGCCGCCGCCGAAATCGAGCCAGAGTTTGCGTTCAAGGTTCAACTGGTCCGGCGCCGGGTCAGCATCGCCCCGGCGTTTCTCGACCAGACGCATCACGCGCCCGGGCTCCATCAGGAACGTCGGAAATTGACGCCATTCCTGGGGGAGGCGCGTCTGATTCGGATCGACGGCATTGACCCCCTCGATCGAAACCAGCCGCAAATCGTTATGCGCCTCGAATGCCCATACCTCTTGCGCGGCCCACGGCGCATCAGTCACCGGCATCGAAGGCGAGCTGGCCGGCCCCTCGTGACGCGCTGTCAGTTCGAGCGTCCAGGTTCCCGGCCTGAGCTGCACCCGCAGATGGCCATCCGGTTCGATCCGCGCCGGCAGCGGACTCTCGAGCGCCATCGGGACGAAACCGTCGGGGAGAGCCTTGCTCACGGTCTTTGCCCAAGACGTTGAGTTGGATGCGCGTTACCAGCAGTAGCGGGACCTCATCAACAACGCGCCGCGGAACTTCGGCTTCCAGTCCTTCGGGGGCATATTGCGCGGGTGCGCTCCGTAGCCAGAGTTGGCCGCTCGGCTCGCGGTTCGGGAAATCGACCGCCTTGCCGTCCACCGCGAGCGAGACCAGGCCGGTTTCCGCGGGTACGGGCAGGATTTGCGGCATGTGGCCCCACGCGAAAGTGCCATCGACCGTATGACTTCCGGCCTTCAGATAGACGGCGGGCATTCCGTTGTGGGAGATAGCGGCCGCGGGCTTCCGATCGATACGCACAGCCAGCGGCCATCGGGTCGGATCGCCCGGAAGCATCACATACGTGTCACGATAAACACGAAAGTCCTGTGCGAACCGAGCCGAAGTTTGGTCAACTGTCAAAGTGAAGCGCGACGGCCACAGGCAGCGATGATCATTCGCCGGGTTCTGCACCATCGGGCAGAGCTGATCTTCGTGACCTCGCAGTACCCAGTCGGTCCAAGGCCGAGCGGCTCCGGCACCTGATCGCGGGAGAGCGGCACGGCGTAAGCCGCAGGTGCAACCACCAGCAGACCCAGGAATACGATAAGTGCTTGGTGCTTCATTTCGCGCTATCCCCTCCACCCTTGGAACGCAACAATCGGCTCTTCTTGCATAATCTGCCACACGACGCCGGCTTGAATCGCGCCCTACGGGAAAGGCGCGACCACCTGCCGCTCCCATTCTGGGCGGGCTGCTTCCAAACATCCGGCTGCGGACGGAATGGGCGCTGCTCTCGGAGCGTGAAGATGAAGATAAGGTTCCCTCGGGGCCGGATTGGGGTTCTGCGCTGGGCTCACAATCAGGCTCTCACGCCCCAAGTCCCAAAAAATTCGACTTCATTGGCATCCCCGGCGGGATTTGAACCCGTGTTACCGACGTGAAAGAGGAAGCTCCACGCGAACCTGGACCCAGAGAAATTCTGAGTCCATTAAGCGATCAGAATCGAAAATCGTGGGAATATGCTCTCGTTGGCGGCAGCCATCCGACTATGTTAGTGTGGTGTTTCATCACGTCGACGGAGGTCGGGGACGCGAGCGCGCGCTTTTTCCGCCCACCGGTCTCGGTAGCTGCTGGGTTCGGAGGACTGCGCGATCGAATCCTGGAAGTATCGCCTCGACAAACGCATTATGCAGCACCTGCATGAACGCCTGCCAGTTAGAGACGCCCGGACTGGTGAGTTTTCCCCTGAGGTCAATCTCGGTTGCGACCTGCTGGGTGCTGGAGTTCTTAAAGAGGTGAGCGGCGCCGCCGATCAGTAGCTCTTTGGCTTGGTGCAGGACACCAGTGTTCTTGTCCTTCTGGTAGTTATAAACCTGGACATTGGCGAACATCGGCTTGACATAACCGTTGATCTCCTCGTTTTTGACGTTGATTTCCGAGAACAGAGAGAACTGGCCCGCAGCCACATCGAAGCGGCCGTAAGCGCGCAAGATATCGTTCATAGACGGCAGGTCGGTGTTCCGGATCGCGACTTTCATATTGAACGCGGGTCCCTTCGGGCTGGCGAGAAAGTCGCCCGACATGTGGGTATCACCGCTGCCCATGAACCTGCTGTGAAGTGTCAAATTAGCAGGTCCCTGCTGATGATGATTGGATAGATTCTCGAGTGTAACGTCCGTGTCACTGAAAAGCAGCCGATAGTTCGGGTCTTTGGTTTGGTCGGTGTACGAGAACCTGCTGTGGGTGACGTCGAAATGCCGCACTTCGATATCTACCGCCGGCCGGTTGTTCTGCTTCTCGATCTGCCTGAGCCCGTCGCTTTTATTCGTCGCGCTTCCGCTTGCTGAGTCGCCGGCTTATGAACGTAGCCCACAACAACCCCGTCCAGGGTCGCGTTGGCGACCTGGACGCTGGTCACCTTTGGCGAGTATTCGACCAAGCCGCTGGCGAACAGCCGCCCACCACTCACAGCGATATTGATCTGACGAATCTCAGGATCGAACGCGCTAAGCGGCACGTGCTCGATCGCAAACTGGATGCACGCGCCTGGGAAAGGCTCTTCAAGGTAATTGGCATGGCCGTCGATGGTGGCCCGGCCTGTGCCGAAGATTACAAGATCAGCGTGCAGCTTGGAGGGGTAGACGTTGTCGGGCGCGTCTATATTCCGAATGTTATCGCTGGTGAAGTTGAGTTTGGCCAAGTGAAGTGGCGGGCTTACCGCATCTTGTATATAGACGACATCTCCCTCATCGATGGTGAAACGGTTGACCTTGAAGGGGTAGGCGGCCTCGAGCGCGTCCTGCCAGCCCTCCTGCCTCATCGGGACTCGGTCGTTTTTTTCCGACATCAATTGGGTCTGATCGATGTGAACTCTCGGGTGCGAAAGGAACACGTCCGCCACCACGCGTCGTGAGAGAAGCTCTTTCCACTCGATCTGGAAGCTTATCATCGGAATGTCTGCGACTGCGGGATGCGGATGCGCCGACTGAATGATCTTAAGGCCGTTCAGCGTGAGAAGTCCGCCAACCAGTTGTAAATGCGCGCGGGCAAGCTCCACATGGTAGCCCTTGAGTTTCTGATTCATCGCCATTTGCGTTCGCACCCGGAGCAAATCATCGAAGAAAAATGAAGCGATGAAGAATGCCGCGACCAACACCACTAGTGTCGCGCCGATCCACCGGAGCGGCCGACCGTTAGGATATCTACGGAAAGGCTGAGTCTCCCTGCCAGGGTAGTCGCGCTCCTCAGTGGATTTGCGGTAGAAAGTGAACGTCATGGCAAGACCGATACCGTACTGTAGATGAGCGATAAAGTAGGCCAGCGGCATAAGCGCAACCCGCGCGGCCATCGTCGGGTTTCTGAATGGGAGCACGAACAAAACCATTGCTCCCCAGAGCGCGATAAGGCGGCAACCCACGACGCGTTGCGGGACGCGAACGGCGCGAATAGAATTCCGAGAACGATCGAAAATCCGAGTTGGATGAGAGCTCTCAGAAACATTGCACTCGGCCCCGCGACCAACGCTTCAACACCATATACAAACGCACCGAGCGCCCTGAGAGGCAACGTTGCTCCCGCACCGGTGACGCTTGCATAAATCATCATGAATTCCATCATGAATATGCCGCCGACTATTCCAGCGGCGATCCCCAGCGCGACTCGTGCGCCGGCCGAAGCGCGGTACCCGGATCCACTCGGGTGTAGATCTGCGGCGTCTAACCGTTCAACCATGGTACTTCAGAGGTCTCTTTCGCTAGGCCTGCTTCCTCTTCAGGAGGATCTGCGCGAGCTCCTGGTGCTGTTCGAGAATCGGGATCACTTTGTCGATTAGCGCCTCGCGTTCGTTATCGCTGGCATCCTCGCGGTCTTTCTGCAGCTCGCGGATCAGACTCTCATGGTCGGTACTAGTTTGCTGCAGGAAAAGCCTGTCAAAATCGGCACCACTCGCGGACGTCAGTCTCTGTTCGAGTTGCTTTTCTCGCCCGGTCTCACGTTGCATCGTTATGATGTCATTGCGATGGGTCTGAGCATCCTTGCACCGTGGATTAGTAGGAATCAGAGAGGTAGTTAGTTCAGCAAGTCATATGTTTGCCAGTTGATCGCTTCGACGATATCCTCAAGGCCCGTGTAATAAAGATTTCATGGCGACGCCAGAGCGCACTCATGCGGCCGGAGCTTGGAAGTCAGCACGATACGCTCGATTTACGCGCCTTCGCGATGCGACATTTGGGCCAGCCGTTCCTCGATTATCTCGATGGCTGAATTCAAAGCAGCAACCTATCTTTGCTCGACGGACCTCCAGTTGTCTCGTCCCCTCGCGCGAATGAAATCTCATTCTTCAGTCGAATGCGTTCCTGCTGACAACGCATCCGGGACATCTTGAGGATCTCTTCTGTTCTGGGAATCACAATTGCTTCCATCACTTTTCCTCCCGATAGTGTGTTGCCGTGCCACCGTATTTTGAGAGGCAAGGACGAGACCATAAGTACCAAGTAAAGATCCATGAGGTTTTGGATTGAAGTGTTGGATTAAGCAATAGCACTATGTAGATATTTACCATGTATTGGATGTGCTTCGGGCAAAGTATTGGCGAAAACGCAAGAAGATATCTGGCGGTCGAAGAAAACATCGCTTTTTCGCGCCTCTTCAGCTTCCGAGCAATGCGCCCATCGGGTCGGTCGAGTCCGGAAGAACCGCGAAAGTCAGTCTCGTTAAGGCAACCCGCGATCCAATAGAACGCATTTTCGCTGTTATCGATCACAGTCCCGACGAATGGGCGGCGTTCGGCCTGGCGATCCTGGTTTGGCCCGACGAAGAAGTTGGGAGCTCGGGGTCGTCTGGGTGTCGTCGGTCAATCCCGACAACTCAGAGCGCGATGAAATGTTGAGCGCGATATCGGTCCGCGTCCCGCGAGGCGCTCCCACCTCGAACCCCGATCGAGCCAAGGAATCATCAAATGCAGTTCCGATATGATGGCCAGATTCAACGGTCAAAATTCGAGAGCGTGGCACCTAGTTGGCACCGACGCATCGGTTTTAGGGGCGTGAGTCTCACAAGTGCTTGATTTTGTTGGTGTCCCCGACGGGATTTGAACCCGTGTTACCGACGTGAAAGGCCGGTGTCCTAGGCCGAGCTAGACGACGGGGACTCGCGAGCGGCTGGGGTGGCCGCCAGCCGCCTGATCAATCGGTGGAGGTTACCAGAGCGCCAAGAACCGTAGCAAGTACGCCCCGCCGCGATTCACCATTTGCGACCCGCCGGGGCAGTCGTCGCTGGACTACCCCCTCCGCACTGGAAAATCCGACCGCTTTCGTGGCAAAGTGCGACTTTGACCCGGTTCGTCGGCATTGACGAATGCTGGATTCAAGCAACGCAATGACCACTATGCACGGAGAGTATCTACATGGCGGAGAAAATAGCCAAGCCCATCGGGCTCACCGCGAAGCCCACACGGCCGCAGGAGTTCTACGACAGCGTCAAGCGCAAGTTCGCCGAGGAACGCGACCTCAGGTTGAAGTACCGGCCGCAAGGCCTCTCTCAGTACACCTCCGAACTCACCGGCAACCTGTCGAGGTACGAAGTTGACACCTACGCCGAGGCGGTCCCGCCTCGCGATCCCATCAACGATACCGTCGAGTGTCTCTTTATCGGCGGCGGCTTCTCAGCCCTCCTGACCTCCGCGCGACTGCGCGAAGTCGGCGTTGAGAGCATCCGCATCGTCGAGCGCGGCGCGGACGTGGGCGGTACCTGGTACTGGAACCGCTATCCCGGAGTCGCCTGCGACGTCGTCGCCTACGACTACCTCCCCCTCCTCGACGAGATGGACTACGTGCCCAAGGACCACTACGCTCGCGGCCCCGAGATCTTCGCGCACTGCCAGGCCATCGCCAAAAAGTACAACCTCTACGAGCTCGCGACGTTTCAGACTACCGTCACCTCCACCGTCTGGAACGACGCCGAGCAGATGTGGCACATCGATACCGACCGCGGCGATCGCATGAAGGCCCGCTTCGTAATCTGCGCCAACGGCACTCTCTCCAAACCCAAGCTGGCCAAAATCAAAGGTCTCGAAACCTTCAAGGGCCATTCCTTTCACACCTCGCGCTGGGACTATGCCTATACCAAGTCCGACCTCTCGGGACTTGAGGACAAAGTCGTCGGCATCATCGGCACCGGCGCGACCGCCGTCCAGGCGATTCCCGGACTCGGCGCCGCGGCCAAGGAACTCTACGTGTTCCAGCGCACGCCCTCCTCGATCGACATCCGTGACGATTGGCCGACCGATCCCAACTGGGCGCGACGGCTGAAGCCCGGATGGCAGTCGCGGCGGCGCGAGCAGGCCAAGACGGAACCGCAGATGACCGAAGAGCAGAAGGCCAGGCAGGCCGTCATGTCTCATGAAGAGAAGGTCCGCCGGCAGGAAAACGCGAACATGGAAGCGATGATGAAGATCCATGAGCGCATCGATCAGATCGTCAAGGACAAGGCCACCGCCGAGTCGCTCAAGCCGTGGTATATGCTCATGTGCAAGCGCCCCTGCTTCCACAATGACTATCTGCCCACCTTCAACCGCCCAAACGTCCATCTAATCGATACTCATGGCAAGGGTATCAACGAGATCACCAAAAAGGGCCCCGTGTTCGACGGCAAACAATACGAGGTCGACGTCCTCATCTATGCCACCGGCTTCGAGGTGCAGAAGACCGGCATCTACAACGAGATCAAGGGCGTCAACGGCCTCGAGGTCAATGATAAGTATCGCGACGGCATCCGCACCCTCCTTGGCATCCACTCGCAGGGCTATCCCAACCTCTTCATCATGGGTGGCTATCAGGCCTCATTCCAGTTCAACTTGACCGATATGCTGCAAGCGCAGGGCGACTACATCGCCGCGTGCATCGGTTACACGCGCAGCCACGGCTATCAATCCCTCGACGTCACCCCGGAAGCCGAGGAATGGTGGGTGCAGGAAGTCATCGAGCATCGCGGCAAGACCAGCCGCAATCAGGAGTGTACCCCTGGCTATTACAACTTCGAAGGCGAGTTCCAGCGCCGTCAGGACGGTAACTATAACGGCGGCTTCTTCCAGTACTGTAACCACCTGAACGAGATGCGCGCGCGGATCGAGTCGACCTTCAACTTCGTCCACAAACCGCTGTCATCAGAATGATGTCGCAACGCAATGACTACTATGCACGGAGATTATCTAAATGCCGGAAAAAATCGATAAGCCCATCGGACTAACCGCAAAGCCCACGCGGCCGCAGGAGTTCTACGATAGCGTCAAGCGCAAGTTTGCCGAGGAACGCGACCTCAGGTTGAACTACCGGCCAAACGGTCTCTCGCAGTATACCTACGACTTGACCGGCGACCTGGCGAAGTATGAAGTCGATACCTACGCGGAACCCGTCACGCCGCGTGAGCCGCTCAACGATACCGTCGAGTGCCTCTTTATCGGCGGCGGCTTCTCCGCCCTCCTGACCTCCGCGCGACTGCGCGAGGTCGGCGTCGAGAGCATTCGCATCGTCGAGCGGGCATCTGACGTTGGCGGTACCTGGTACTGGAACCGCTATCCCGGAGTGGCCTGCGACGTCGTCTCCTATGACTACCTCCCCCTCCTCGACGAACTCGACTATGTGCCCAAGGACCATTACGCCGGCGGCCCCGAAATCTTCGCGCACTGCCAGGCCATCGCCCGGAAGTACAACCTCTACGAGCTCGCCGTTTTCCAGACCACCGTCACCTCCACCGTCTGGGACGAAGCCGAGCAGATGTGGCACGTCGATACCGACCGCGGCGATCACATGAAGGCGCGCTTCGTGATCTGCGCCAACGGAATCCTAACCAAGCCCAAGCTCGCCAAGATCAAAGGGCTCGAAACCTTCAAGGGCCATTCCTTTCACACCTCGCGCTGGGACTACGCCTATACCAAGGCCGATTTGTCGGGACTTGAAGACAAGGTCGTCGGCATCATCGGCACCGGCGCAACGGCGGTGCAAGCAGTTCCCGGACTCGGCGCGGCGGCCAAGGAACTCTATGTGTTCCAGCGCACGCCCTCCTCGATCGACATCCGTGACGATTGGCCGACCAATCCCAACTGGGCGCGGCGCCTGAAGGGCGGATGGCAGACTCAGCGGCGCGAGCGCGCCCGGATGGAACCGCAGATGACCGAGGAGCAGAAGGCCAAGCAGGCCGCCATCTCTCCCGAGGAAAAAATCCGCCGCCAGGAAAATGCGAACATGGAAGCGATGATGAAGATCCATGAGCGCATCGATCAGATCGTCAAGGACAAGGCCACCGCCGAGTCGCTCAAGCCGTGGTATATGCTCATGTGCAAGCGCCCCTGCTT
>Ga0207139_1141_pt1 | contig 14374 bp, 13 predicted proteins | sample Alteio_BWMinHeat_7_FD_153585 | JGI IMG/M metagenome (GOLD analysis project Ga0207139, IMG submission 153585) | Enriched cells from forest soil in Barre Woods Harvard Forest LTER site, Petersham, Massachusetts, United States -... | ecosystem: Environmental > Terrestrial > Soil > Temperate forest >... | reverse complement strand
AGAATTCTTATGTCTCTAACATCACCTAACAATAACGGCAAAGGCAAAAAAGGCGGCAAAAATGCAAAAAATAATATTCCTGCCGCGAAGAGTTTTATAAAGCCCGGCAAAGCCGGTGGCAGGGTTTGGATATAGCTGCATATGTTCTGCATTAACAACAGGCACATATTCCGAATGCAGGCTATCTGCCCTGTATTTAGCGATCAGCAATTGCTCCTCCATTTTATTAGGGTATATCACATCAGGCCCTATACTAACCGGAACACCAAGGATATCTGCTCCGAAAAAAACATTACCGAACTTATCAGATGTGATACTGTTATAATCATCCCCGCCACTGTTTACATTCAATGCCTTCATAAATGAACCGGTCGGGCTGTATTCAGCGATATATGAGGCATCGTAATTGCTGTCAGCAGCGAGCGTATCTGTACCGAAAATAGTGTAAGTACGCCCGTGTATAGAACCAATGCCCGGTGATGCAGCCCCAGATACCCATGCATTTCCCAACACATCGGTAGTCATAGCATACCCATATGTGCCAAGCGCACTGTTTGCAGAACGGACTGTTCTCACCCAAGCGTAACTTCCTACACTATCATACCTGGCTATGAAAGAATTGTAATAGTTAGTTCTGTGAATAGTATCTGCACCCAGAACCATTTGCGCCGATTGGAAAGTGCCGCAAATATAAACACCATGCTTGCTACCCCTGGAAGGAGATATACCGGCAATATTATCTCCGGATGCTCCAGCCATAATGCCGTTTGCCCATAAAGCAGTTCCGGAAGCATTAAATTTAGCCACGTACATATCATGTGGATTGGTAAGTGATACAGTACCAAATGTGATAGCAGCAGATGTGGAGCTACCCCCTACATAAGCATTATCACTATCATCAATAGCAAAGGCTGTAATAGTTTCATTCAATGATCCACCTGCGCTTTTAGCCCAAACAGTATGAAATGAAGAATCATACTTTGCAACAAAAATATCAGTAGTACCCGTAGAAGATGCATTTGTAAGCGTTATAGTTCCAAGTGTTATACTAACCTGGTAAGCGCCTGCAATAAAAATATTGCCGGCGGTATCCACACTCATGTAGCCAGCATCGAGGTAAGTATGTTTGGCCCATATTACCTTTCCCGCAGGAGAATATTTTACAATAAAGCCATAATCGCTACCTGTACTACCTGCCGTAAGTGTTGTGGCACTATCAAAAGTGACCGTATTAATAAATTGGCCAAACAGGTAAACATTGCCATTCCCATCAGCTCCTATACTATAAATGCCATGCGAAGTGCCCGTAAAAACAATATTTTTTGCCCAAAGAAGATGACCGGTAGAATCATATTTTACCAAAACGTTTTGCCGGTCTCCCGAAGTAGTAAAATTTGTAGCGCCAAAATGAATCGTACAAGGCAGGTTACTTGCCGAGCCAAACTCGCCAAGGCCATACACATTGCCGGCATTATCTGTTGTCATATAAGTGCCTTCTGCGTATGCAGTAGTATCACCGGTAAAATTGCTACTTCTGCCCCATTGCCATTGTGCGTTTGCATGGGTATTGAGAGCAAGAACTGCCCCAAAAAGAAAAAATAAGGGTTTCATAAAAGGTATAATTTAAGGTTTAAAGAATAAGATAATATAAATATAAAAAACAATTATTATTTATCCAAACCGGGCTACTTAAAATCCCTCTGCTGAGCTGCTTTCCTGGGTTAAATAAGATTAAAAAAGCCTTCCACTTTCGTAGAAGGCTTTTGGTGCCCGGGACTGGATTCGAACCAGCACACCCTTGCGAGCGCTGCGACCTGAACACAGTGCGTCTACCAATTTCGCCACCCGGGCATGGTATTCTGTTCAGGGGGTGCAAAGATAATGAATGAAATGCCAATAGAAAAATTACAAATCACAAATTCCAAATTCCAAATATCTATCATATCGCCATCAAACTACACCCCCTCAGCACCGCATTATCCATACGCCCTAATACTTCAAAACTGCCATCTGCCTGCAGGTTACCAATATCATCAGTTGCTATAAAGGCGCAGGAATGTACATTAGCCAGGTCTATAATATTTATGCAGCCTACCCCGCTTTCATTTACTTCTAATGGGTCGTTGATATCACGTACCAATACCTTCATAGTATAGGCACAATTAAAGATACCATCGCCTTTTGAATAGGCTTGGGAGAGCAATTCGGTCATTCCATATTCTGAATGTACCTGTTGCAGTTGCCATTGCTGCTTTAGTATTGCATGCACTTCTGTGCGCGTCATTTCTTCTCTCCGGCCTTTCATACCACCGGTTTCCATCACAATGGTATGTTCCAGTTTCATCGGATACATTTCCGCAAAATCGAGTAATGCAAATGTTACGCCCAGCAATAAGGTAGGTTGTTTACGTTTCTCAAGTTCGAGAATCGTTTTATGGAGTTTGTCAAATTCGTTTAAGTAAAAACCTGATTCCCCATGCCCGCTTTTTTCCATCAATACTTTAGCCATATGCACGAGGGAAGAACTGCCACGCTCTAAATAAGATGGCAGCAGGGCCAGTATTACATAGTCTTGCGGAGCGCCATAAAACTGCCTGAAACCATTGAGCAATGAAGTTTTATACAAGTCACTATCATATACATAGTGACGGCTCGGCACCTCGGCAGTAGTACCGCTGCTTTCGAATATGAAGGCAGGCTCACTATGTTCACCAGTAGTTACTTTATGTGTCTTAAAGAAAGAGATGGGTAAAAATGGTATCTGTAATATATTTTTTACGTCTGTAGGAATGATATGCAGCGCATTTACAAAATCGCGATAGACCTGATTGTTATAGTATTGATAAAAAAAGAGCGATAACGCAACATTTTTAAAATTTTCTGCGTTAATGCTGTCTAAAGCGGGTATGACGTAAGGCTTATAAACCAATTTTATTTAACTTTGATATATGAGGTTTTGTATAACATTAATAGTCCTTCTGGTAGTGCTCATGTCGTCTTGCAGTAAGAATACCACCTCAAATATACCATTCATTAGCACGCTATCCATGTACCCGGATTCTGTAAAAGCAGGATATTTTGAGGATACTGTTTTTATCAGCTTTCATTTCAAGGATGGTGATGCAGATCTTGGCAATGATCCCAGCGGAACTAATTATGATATTTATACCATTGATAGCCGTGATGGCAGTATAACAGGTTATTTCTTCCCTTCCATCAATCCATCTGTGGAAGATGCCTCAAAAGGGATAGAAGGCAATTGCCTGCTGAAATTGCAGGCTGCGTTAATTGTTCCTATTGATACCACAAAGCAGCGAGACACATTGCATTATAGCATCTTCATACAGGATAAAGCATTACATCATAGCGATACGTTGGTAACGCCCAACATCTATATTCACAGATAAGATCCTTTTCTTACTTTTTCTTTTATCACCCAATCGAGGCCGCTCACTAAAATCAATGTATTAGCATTATTACCTGGATAATGTGATCTTGTGTGAAATGACTGTATTACCCTGTATAATACGAACCGTGTATATACCTGCAGGATAATTACTGATATCTAATTTATACCTGTTGCCATTATCAATTTGTATAGACGGAGATACTAACATGCCCATCATATTATACAACGCTATGCTTGTGTTAGACACATTTGTAAGCGGCTGTGTAATATAAAAGATGCCATTTGTAGGGTTAGGATATACATTCCAGGTATCGCTGTTTTTTTGTTGTTCAGGTATTGCAGTAGTGCAAGCAGTTAAACCATTTAATGTAGTAACGCCACTACCTGTAGGATCGAGCCAGTCTACTAATCGTGTAGATGCAGATGAGGGTGAGTAAGCTGTATAAAACCAATCGAATGATAATTTACTAAACAACGCATAATCACTCATTTTTTGTCCACCACTATTAGTAGCTGCGCAAGGTTGTGTTTGCACACTACCACCTGAAAGAATACCGATGAGCCTGCCGCTTGCATTAAACAATCCACTGCCCGAGGAGCCTTCCTCATCTCCTCCTATGCCCCACTCTACTCCCCAATGCGATTTTATTAAAATTCCATTATTAAAGCTTGCCGTACCATCTGTACTGGTAGACTGTGCTACTTTTTTTACATCGCCCCAGGGATGATGAAAACAAGTGAAGGTACCGGAATTGAATAGTGAAGTGCTATTAGTATTATCCCAGCCGGCAAGATAAAATCCATAAGATGTAGGATTACTCTTTAAAAGCAACAACATAAAATCACCCACTATTTTATTGGATGAACTATCATAGGGTGCCCTTGCCCTGAAATAAGCACCTATTACAGTTTGCGAAGCAGAGGGTTCAGGTCCGCTATAGGTACAGGTAGGTTTTTGATAATTAAAATAAAATATCCACTGGGCAAACGTTGAATTGCCGTTATTCTGCGAATTGAGAATATGTGTTGCGGTAAGTACATAAGGGGTACAATCCTGTAGTGTATTATTCACAAGAGTACCTGATCCTGCGTAAGCAAAACCATGAGAAACATATTCTATATGAATAGCTGCGTTCCGTTGATTAGGAAAACTTGTTCCCGGCGCGCACATGGCTTCTACTTCGCAGGAAGAGGAAGAATCATAATGCCCGAAAATAGTATTGGCAGTTGTTCTTAAATTAGCACCACTGGTAGCGTAGGCTTGTAAATAAGCTGTGGCGCGATAAAAAACAGCTACGTTATTAATATGCAGGTTAATAGTTGAAATATCTACATCAGGATCTATGTCCATTTCCAGGTTTATCATTTCTCCCTGCACTTTTTCATTGGCCCAGGCATTACCATCACCGGGATTTTCATTTGAACTATACGCGCCTAATACTTGCTTGCCATTAGCATTATACAAATAATATTTCACACCATTAGGCAATCTAAAATGATCATAATAAAGCCCTAATGCCTGCATGCCGGGCACCTGAATTTTCAGACGCCATATTTTTCTGCCATCATTCAATGATACGATACTTCCTAAATTCTTAATGTCTATATCAGCATCTACCAGTGCACCGATACGCAGGGTTCCGGTATGTGCAACACTATCTTCCCTGCGAAGCGCATCAATATCAGGAGCTGTCAAGGCTACAGTTGGCACATATAATTGTGCAGAAAGCTGATTGTGCAAATTGGGTTCCATGGTTAATGGGAGCCCCCCTTCGCTTAACTGTGCACGCACACTTTGAGATATGGTAACAGAAAGAAGGAATAGTAATGCTGTTTTCCTTATAGTCATAGATCGCGAACCTTTTTCAATAATGAAATACATATAAATATACATCTTAAAAAAACTCAAAACAATATCTGTGTAATAACCATGCCAACATTGGTATTAAATAATATATCTTGTATTAAATATCTACTGCAAAAATGAATCCGTTTTTACAGAAACTAATTATAAACAGGATACTCCGCCATAAAAAAAGATCGCATGGCAGGTTGTATACCCCATACGAACTGGCTAAAGGGCTAAAACAATTAAAATTAACCACATTGGCATTTTGCCGGGATATCATCTTCATGATATTGGGTGTTTTTTCCGCAGCTTTTGGATTAGAAAGTTTTTTATTGCCAAGTAAATTTATTGATGGCGGCATCACAGGCATTTCATTATTAAGCTCTATACTATCGTCCATTCCTTTACCCATATTATTGCTTACCATCAATCTTCCCTTTGTATTTCTCGGGTTCAAAGTTATCAGCAAACAATTTGCCATAAAAACTATTTTATGCATAACAGGGCTGGCAATAGTTACAGCCACGGTTCATTTTCCCGAAGTGACACACGATAAATTATTGGTAGCGGTTTTTGGCGGTTTCTTTCTCGGTGCGGGCAGCGGGCTTGCAGTAAGAGGCTCTGCCGTGCTGGACGGCACTGAAGTACTGGCCATTTTCCTAAGTCGCAAACTCAGCACTTCGGTAGGCGACATTATTATCGTGATCAATATTCTTATATTTTCTGCGGCAGCTTATTTTCTGCATATAGAAGCTGCCCTATATTCTATGATCACCTACCTGGCCGCATCTAAAACACTGGATTTTGTAATTGAGGGTATCGAAGAATATACCGGTGTTACTATTATATCGGTACATAATGAGCACATCAGGGAAATGATCGTACAACATATGGGCAGAGGTGTAACAGTTTACCGCGGCAAGAGAGGATTTGGCAAGCGCGGGTATACCAGTGAAGTAGATATTGTATACACCGTTATTACCCGCCTGGAAGTTAGCAAGCTAAAAACTGAAATAGAAAAAATAGACCCGAATGCATTTGTAGTTATGAATAGTGTAAAAGACACTAAAGGTGGTATGGTAAAGAAGCGGCCGTTAGATCAATAAATAGATGCAAACAGGAATAATCCCGCAATAGAAACATTATAAAATCAAAAAAAATGGGTAAAAAACTTGCGTAGTTAAATAACTACGTATATATTTGTAGTCAAATAGCTACATAATGAACCTAAGACGAGACGTTTTTCAAGCCATAGCAGACCCTACCAGAAGGGCTATACTGCTGTTAGTTGCTACTCAATCTATGACAGCCGGTGCAATTGCCTCGAACTTTGATACAGCCAGGCCAACAGTTTCAAAACACTTACAAATACTCACCGAATGCGAATTGCTGAAACAAGAGCAAAACGGCAGAGAAATTTACTACCGGTTAAATCCAAAAAAAATGAAAGACATAGCAGACTTTATTGAACCATTCCGCAAGATGTGGGATGACCGGTTCAACAAATTAGAAAGCATCATGAAAAAACATAAAAACAAGTAACATGGAACAAAAGACAAAAGTAAATGCCGAAGAAGGCAAACAGGACCTGGTGATCACAAGAGAATTTGATCTGCCTGTGGAATTAGTTTTTAAAGCACATACCGAGCCTGATATTATTGAACAATGGATGACTAATCCATACACTACAGCCAAAGTGCTAAAATATGAAGGTAAAAAACATGGCAGTTACGAAATTGAATCAACTGATGCACAGGGAAATGTAGCATTTAAGGCCAATGGGGTGATACATGAGTTTATTCCCAACCAAAAAATAACAAGAACCTTTGAAATGGGAAATACGCCTTTTGGTGTGCAGCTTGAGGTCTATGAATTTGAACGACTTACTGACGATACGAGCAAACTGCATATGCACGTAGTATATGAATCGGTTGCACAAAGAGACCAGGTATTGAAATTGCCATTTACACAGGGCATCAACATGGCACATAACAGAATTGAAGAAATTGTAAACAAACTAAAATAAAAAACTATGGCTAAATGGAAAAAAATAACCTATTGGGTTGCCACCGGATTACTGGCAATTGGCATGTTGCAAAGCGGCATATTTGCGGTGCTTAGAACAAAACAATGGGTGGACCTTGTTACTTCTTTAGGTTACCCGGTTTATTTTTTAACGATACTTGGGGTCTGGAAGATTCTTGGCGTTATAGCTATTCTAATTCCCCGATCTAAACTGCTAAAAGAGTGGGCGTATGCAGGTTTCTTTTTTGCTATGACAGGCGCTCTTGTTTCACATTTGGCAGTTGGTGATCATGACATAAAAGGCCTTATGGGTCCACTTTTTCAAATTGTATTTATTGTTTTGTCTTGGTATTTCAGGCCAACGGATAGAAAATTTATTTTGACTAATTTTAGTAAATGAACGGAATGAATCCTAAGGTTGATTGGTACTTCACCAGGAACGAAAAGTGGCAGAAAGAAATAGAACAACTGAGAACTATCGTTCTGGATTGCGGGCTTGTCGAAGAATTGAAATGGGGTTGTCCTTGCTACACCTTTCAGAAAAAAAACATAGTGCTGATTCATGTATTTAAAGAATACTGTGCACTTTTGTTTTTTAAAGGCGCTTTATTGAAAGATGCCAAAGAAATTCTGATTCAGCAAACAAAAAATGTACAAGTGCCGCGCCAATTGCGTTTCACCAATGTTAAGGAGATAGTTAAATTGGCACCTACCATTAAGGCCTATATATATGAAGCTATTGAAGTGGAGAAAGCGGGGTTGAAAGTGGAATTGAAAAAGACTGTAGCGTACGAAATGCCTGAAGAATTCGAAGCCAGGCTAAATAGGAATGCGGCTTTGAAAAAAGCTTTCAAAGCACTGACGCCGGGGAGACAAAGGGGATATTTATTTTATTTTTCTCAACCCAAACTATCAAAGACAAAAGAGGCAAGAGTAGAGAAGTATATACCGCATATACTGAAAGGGAAGGGGTTGGATGATTAATCAATAACTAATAGCATGAAAAAACAAATAGCACCCAAACAAGCCGAAGAACTGCTGCATATACTGAAAGCCCGTTTTGAAAAACATATGCAACGGCACAAAGGTATTGAATGGGCAAAAGTAGCTGCAACGCTGCAAGCTAATGCCGGCAAGCTATGGTCGCTGAATGAAATGGAAATGACAGGTGGCGATCCTGATGTGGTGGGCTACGATAAGAAAACAGGCGAATATCTATTTTATGATTGCTCAACAGAAAGCCCTAAAAATCGCAGAAGCCTTTGTTACGACCACGAGGCACTGGAGGCAAGAAAAGAACATAAACCCAAAGACAGTGCAATAAACATGGCAAATGATATGGGCATTGAAATTTTAAATGAGGCACAATACAGGGAGCTGCAGCAACTTGGGAATTTTGATACCAAAACGTCAAGCTGGATAAAAACGCCTCCGGGTATCAGGAAATTAGGAGGTGCCATATTTTGCGATCGCCGTTATAACACAGTATTCCTGTATCATAACGGCGCAGAATCTTATTATGCTGCCAGGGGATTTAGAGGATCGCTAAGGGTTTAATAAATAATGCTGTAATTAATTAGCAGGTATAATATCAATGATCACAGTTCTGTTATAACATCTTTTTTCAGGCATATCATTCCCAAAAGGAGCCTTGCTTTCATCCTCACCAAATCCATAGGTTTCAAACCTCACACCTTTCTTTCCCGTATTTGCAAGAGCATGCTCAATAACTTGTTGCGCTCCGGCAGCCCTGTTTTGTGATAACTTCAGGTTATACCCATCTTCCCCTATAATATCTGTATGGCCATGAATGATCACAGTTCCATTGTCAGGAATAAGAGGTGTCACAATATTTATAAGAAAATTTTCATAAACAGCAATTGATTTCGATCTGTCAAAATCAAACAGGATACTATATCGTAAACCATCTTGTTTGGCATCGTTTATTTTAATTAAGCTTACCGAACTTTCTTTCTCTATTGTATGGCCACTTTTTGTTTGGCCTGTTAGTACTATTGTATAATTACCTTGTGTATTATTGCCCAATATGATCTTACCGGCAACAGAGGCCTGGTCAGATGTATATGGACCGTAATGTTGCACATTACCTTGCTCATCGGTAATTTGAATAGTCCAGGAATTTAGTGTTTCAGTTGCACCTGCCACATTAAAAATAACATGACTATCTAAAGGGTCCTGTTGATGTACAATTATTTGCACAGGCTTCAAAAACGGAGATGCACTTCCACCTACTTCCATCAGCAATTCCGGAGAATGGCTTTCAATATCTACCCTGCGGTCACCTTCGCGTAACAAAGCAAGTTCCTGGGTAGCGCCTGATTGTTCTGATGGTATAACTGGTTTGTCTCTACCTTCAGTCCTGATTCTTGATGCATTGATACCGAAAACACTGACTAAATATTCTTTTATATTTTCAGCCATCATTTTACCTTCAGAAGGATTCTTTTCGGATGAACCGATCAAAACAATAGAACTACCGGTATTATCACGCATACGGTCACCCATTATGTTCAAAATATTGTAGTATAAAGCAAGTTGTCTTGCCGGACGGTTGCTATTTAAATTATCAGGCTGATCTTCCTGTAATTGTTCCTCTTTAAATGATAGCGCCTGTGACCTATTTAATAGTACATACCTGTTGGGGATATCTGTTGAACCCACGTTGAAAAATACAGAATTACGCAGCGGGAATATTTCTTTCACTCTGCGTTCTAATGGAACAACCTTAGGTGCACGAACAGAAAATTGTATTTCTTTCTCTGAAGCTATTACCGGAGGTGCTATCGGAGGTGCTATTACAACAGCTGAAGCAGGCACTGATCTTCTTGATGTACCGATCTTAAATGCGATACCCGTCCTGATGGTATAGAAAGACCATGACTCTACAGTGCGGGGTAGATTACCTAAGTCCGTTTGAAAAGATGCGAATGGCGATAATGTAATTTGGGTAGGATTGCGACGTGCAGAGATAGGGATATCAATACCTGCACCAATCTGTGCAGAAACAAGTACATGGTTAATATCGCTCCAATCACCAATTACATCCGACTGGTTTTCTTGTGTATATTTAAATCTTTTAGTTAAATTGACATTCAAGGTTGGGCCGGCAAATAAATAAAAAGCAGAAGCAAATGGCGCATATCTCAAACTAGGTTCAATTGCCAGGTAACTGATATTTGTTGATAAATTTTCAGGGCAATTGCAGGGTGCAATTACTTCATTAAATTTTCCGCCTCGGTTATCATATGCTATATTTAATGCTCCACCCCATCTTTTATTGGGCCTGTATTCTATTAGTAACGAAGCATATGGTTTCACACCATTTCCATTATGAAAAGCGGTAGGCGCCTGCATGCCTTCGTTTATAGCCTGCGTAGTACCGCGATAAGTGTTGAAATTAGCGGCTATCGATTCGCCAAACCACCATACAGGCTGTGGCCTTGGTACAACTTGTGTATAGCCTGTTGTTGCAATAAGCATTAACAATAGGAAAGAAAATGCAATTTTTAGTTTCGGTATATATTGTAACATAAAATAGTTCTTTAAAAAATGAATGTTTTTGTTTTAATATGCAATCCCTGTTTTAACAGGATAAAAATTTCTTATTTACTCATATTACTATGGTACGTTAATCGTTGTATTTACCATCGTTACAGAAGCATTTAATGATATAGCCCTGCCATTTAATACGGTTTGTACAGCAACACCTGCAGTAGAGAATGTAACACCTGCGTAAGAAATAATATTCCCTACCATTACGCCACCACCTGCACCATTAATAACTGCGGCGCTTCCTACATACCAGAATACGTTTTTAGGTAATGCTCCATTAATCATCAACACGCTCTTTGCACCAGATGGTCCTGCAACACCTACTGTTAATCCGGCAGCTGTCTGGAATATCCATACTGCATTTGGGTCGCCCATAGCATCCAGTGTAAGGTTACCTGAAGTTATTTTAAAGGTTCCGCTGGCAGATTTATAAACTCCGGGAGGTAATGTAAGACCACCTAACTCACCTGCACCCGGGTCTGTTCCACCAGGCTTTGAAGCAGGTGAAATGTTATTATACAAAGTATTGGCATCAGCAAGTGCCGCTGTTGCTATAGCAAAAGAAGTAGCAGTTCCGGGTGCAGGAGGTGCTGTATAAATTCGTCCAACTACATCACCAACATTCAGTGGTGTTTCAGTATATACATCACCTGTAGTTCCATCATGAAAACCTGTTATCAAAGTAGATGCGGCAGTTGTGGCTATGCTGCCATTATTTATTTTAGTATTCAATCCCTGGTTAGTGATCCCGGCATTACCACCAAAAGCTCCAAAAATAGAAGCTGAGCCAAGTGATGGAGGTGGTGGCCCTATGATTGTAAAGCTCCATGTATAATTACTTGCAAGCGTATTACCCGCAACATCTTTAGCACCTGTAGTAATAGTGGCAGTATAGGTGAAGCTTGTATCTAGATTTGCAGTTGGAGAAAAAGTAGCTGTTGTACCTGCATAAGATACAGTACCGGGGATACCGGTAGTTCCATGTTTCAGAATAAAGGTTGTAGTATTAATAGATGAGGCATTCATCGTTTTACTAAACACAGCAGTTATTTGCTTGGTTGGTAAAACACCTGTTGCAACATTTACCGGGCTGGTGGCAATTACAGTAGGTCGCGTGGTATCAATTATAGAACCATTTGTTGTAAATGTCCAAACATAATTACTTACAAGCGCATTACCTGCAAGGTCTTTGGCACCAGTAGTAATAGTGCCGGTATATATAGTATTAGAATCAAGATTCACTGTAGGTGAAAAAGTAGCTGTAGCACCTGCATATGTCACGGCGCCTGTTACCGCTGTAGTACCATGCTTCAACGTAAATGTTGTAGAAGTAATAGACAAGCCATTCATTGTTTTACTAAATGTGGCTGTAATTTTTTTAGTAAGTACTACTCCGTTTGTTGCATTTGCAGGATCTGTAGAAATTACAATAGGTGGAATTGTATCAATAGTATTGCCGGTAGTAAATGTCCAGACATAATCAGCAGCAAGTGCGTTTTTAGCTCGGTCTCTTACACCCTTTGTGATAATACATGTGTAAGCAGTATTAGCAGCAAGTGTAACAGCAGGAGAAAAAGTTGCGGTCAGTCCTGAATAATTAACAATACCGGGAATTGTTGTGGTTCCTTGTTTCAATATAAAGGTTGCAGACGTGATAGTAGAGGAATCCATTGCCTCATTGAAGGTTGCAACAATAGTTGCATTACGACTAACACCTACTGCAATATCTGCAGGGCTGGTAGAAATAACCTTAGGACAGAGGCCTGTCAGACCATCTTGTTCAGCAACCTTCCTGCACCCGGCCACTACCAATATCAATAATAAGAAGGTAAAGATCTTTTTGGTGAGTAACGTTGATTGGAATTTTCTGATTATCGATTGTGTCTTATTAATAAAAAAAGAGCTTTTGAACATAATTTAGATATAATGGTTCTGCTTTTTTGTAAAACAGATCATTACAATTGATACCCAAAGTAAAACTGTGCCACTTAGTTAATAGAATCACAATACAGATAGCAATACCATGTCAACTCGTAACACAAGTGGTATTAAATCCGATTATGTAAAAATGATATTTTGGACTGTATTATATAATTTAGGTAAAGAACACCCTATGCATAAGCAATTATTATATTGCTTATTTATTAATTAATAATAATTTTTCACACACCCATTAAGAAGAGACCATTAATGATAAAAGCCCCATAAAGGGGCTATTATCATTTTAAGCGGAGAGAGGGGCTCTGATCGAACACCTAATCCCATTTTTGACGTTTTTAGATAATTTGAAAATATTGAAACCCAATAATCAATCAGCTTATTATTTGCCAACAAGCTTATCGAAAAATGGCATATGCCTATTTTTTTGCGTACCCTAAAGGTTTCGAAAAAATCATAACTCTAATGTGAAGATTTTTTTTTAGATGAACTGGATCAAACTTGGTGAAGAAATTTTTGACCATGTCGGTAAGCGGATAGGCAAAACCGATACAGCGTTATACGGACGAGTAACTTACCAGATGATGGAAAATTACTGGCCTACCGCAGGAGACAAGCCGAATGCGACCAAGCACGACATTGAACATTCAAAGTGGTATAACAAAATTCACAAAGTTGTTTTATCGAAAACAATGAAAGACGCGGGTTTGACTGATACGACAATTATTAGCGACAACGTTTTGGATAAAATAAACGAAATAAAACAATCCCGCAATAGCGGGAGTGGAGAAATCCTGCTTTTTGGTAGCCCGACAGCCACACATTCACTTATTCAACAGAACTTAATTGATGGCTACTGGCTATTTGTTAATCCAATTATTCTTGGACGAGGCATTCCATTGTTTGTAGACATCAAAGACAAAATAAAACTAAACCTATTGACTACCCAACAATTTACTTGCGGGGTAACTGAACTGAATTACACAGTGGACAGACAATAACAACGAACCACTAATAGGATATTAGCGGTCATTGAAACAAACGAAAATATAAACATTAAAAAAAATACGGTCGGCAAATTCAAATCCACCATATGAAAAATGTAACGATTACGCTGTTATTTATAATACAGACTTTTTCTGTAAAATCGCAGACCATCCCTGATTCCGTAAGGCGACTAAATTCAAATGAATTCAGAAATCACATTGCTATACGCGAGTTAATTGACAGTTTTGCCTATTACGCGGACAGGACTAAAGCTCAACGGCAGGCGGCTCTTTTTGTTGAAAATGGTACGTTGGAAATTTATCTGTCAGAGCCCGATACAAGTAAGCCTATTGTCGTATTGAAAGGGCGCAAAGAATTAGAAGGAGCGTTCAAGGGCCTGGAAAAATACAATATGACGTTTCACCTTAACGGGCAGAACTCGATCAAATTCGGGGATGATACAACCGGGACTGTCCAATGTCTTGCCCATCATATCTTTTTTGAAGACGGGAAAAGAATGTTACAAACCGAAGCTATTCGCTATTATGATACTTATACCCTTCAAAATAATCGATGGCTATTTGTAAAAAGAA
>Ga0207139_1140_pt1 | contig 14383 bp, 18 predicted proteins | sample Alteio_BWMinHeat_7_FD_153585 | JGI IMG/M metagenome (GOLD analysis project Ga0207139, IMG submission 153585) | Enriched cells from forest soil in Barre Woods Harvard Forest LTER site, Petersham, Massachusetts, United States -... | ecosystem: Environmental > Terrestrial > Soil > Temperate forest >... | reverse complement strand
TCTCGTCGCCGCGATCGAACAGCACAAGCGAATGGTTGTTCACGTCGTACACCGGATCTGCATTCGGATCGACCGCTGACTCGGTCAATACGGCGCGCGGATTCGACGCGTCGCGAAAGGTGCCAGAGCCCGCGAAGACGTAAGCAAACGCGTTGCGCGTGGTCTCGACTTTCAGGCGCTTCCGCTGTCCCGGCGGCACGGAGATATCGAGGTAATTGGGATCGGCAGCTACTCCTTCCACCGGACCCTTCTTCCCCCAGAAGTCTCCGCAAATCACGCGCACGTTGGTGCCATCGCTGTCGGTGACCTCAGGAATCGCGCTCGAGGGAATATCCTGATAGCGCGGATCGGTCATCTTCAGCGACGAGGGCAGGTTCGCCCAGAGCTGGAAGCCGTGCATCCGGCCCTGCGGATCGCCCTTGGGCATCTCCTGGTGCAGGATGCCGCTCCCGGCCGTCATCCATTGCACGTCGCCGGCGGTCATCTTCCCACGGTTGCCCAGGCTGTCGCCATGTTCCACGGAGCCGGCCAGCACGTAGGTGATCGTCTCGATCCCGCGATGCGGATGCCAGGGAAATCCCGCCAGATAGTCTTCCGGATTTTCATTGCGGAAGTCGTCCAGCAGCAGAAAAGGATCGAACTCCTTGGTCTTCCCGAAACCGAACGCGCGCTGCAGCTTTACTCCAGCGCCCTCGATCGTGGGCTTGGTGTGAATGACTTCTTTGATTGCACGGAGCGACATAGTTACCTCATTTCTGCGCCGCCAGCGCACAGCTTTTGATGTGCGCCGTCGGCGAACGATTCAGCCCTTCACGAACTGGACATCGAGCGTGATAGTCACATCATCGCCCACGAGAATCCCACCGGTTTCCAGAGCGGCATTCCAGGTAAGGCCAAAGTCCTTACGATTGATCTTGGTAGTTGCGGAAAGTCCCACGCGGGTATTGCCCCACGGGTCGGTGTTCGGCGCAGTCGGTCCCTCAACACTGAAAACCACCTTGCGTGTGACGCCATGGATGGTCAGCTCGCCTGCTACATCCAGATCTCCATCGGCGCGGCGGATCACGCGCGTCGATTTGAACGAGAGTGTCGGGAACTTCTCCACGTCGAAGAAGTCGGCACTCTTCAGATGCGCGTCGCGCTGGGCTTCGCGTGTGCTGATCGAGGCTGCATCAATCGTGGCTTCGATGCGCGAGTTGGTGACGTCGCTTTCGTCTAGAGAGAGCAGACCTTTAACGCCAGTGAAGTGTCCCTTCACGTTGGAGATCATCATGTGTTTGACCTTGAACTCGGCCACGGAATGAGCTGGGTCGATGTTCCAGGTAGATACGGCGATTTGTGGTGCAGCAATTGCGCTCATGGCATTTTTCCTTTCGCTAGCCTTAGATGCGTTAGAACGATAGTCGTTGCAACAAATATACGAGCTAAAAAATCAAGCAACTTCAACCCTGGCGCGGGCCACCCGCAACAGCTCAGCAAGTTGCTGCATCCGCTCCCGGCCCAGATGGCCCAACAACTTGCGGTGAGCCTCCTGCACCGGCTCGTCCAGCCCGGTCAAGACCTCGAGGCCTTCGGCGGTGATCCTGGCCAGCACCATTCGCCGGTCCTTGCCGTCCCGAGAGCGGGCAATGAGATGGCGCTTCTCCATCCGGTCGAGCAGGCGGGTGATGTCGGGATCGCGCGTAATCATGCGATTGCCGATCTCGCCACAAGCCAGTCCTTCAGGAGCGCCCCGCAGGATGCGCAGCACGTTGTACTGGGTGGGCGAGAGATCTTCTTGCTTGAGTACGCCAACCAGCCGCCGTGACAACAAGTCGGTAGTACGCAACAGATCCAGGAACACGGCTTCCTCACGGCTCCCGCGGTAACGTTTGCTTTCGGACTGGGAGCCTTGTTTCATGGTCAAACTCAATATTATCTGTTATAACGATTATTGTCAAGACAGATATGCGAACCCGACTACCGGCTACCGGTTCACGGGCTGCGGAGAGATGCGGGATTCTTGTTTTCGCGCTAGGAAGCAACGGCAAAACCAAAAGACGAACACGGATAAACACGGATGCACACGGATCGCCACGGATCTGGTGGGGTCGATTAGTCATTTCGCGGTTCTTCGTTCTTAACAGCTACATAGGACCGAGCACTAAGCGACTTATCCTTCCGATCCGTGCGCATCCGTGTAATCCGTGTTGATCTTTTGCTGTTGCCTTTGATCTTGTCTTGATGGGATGACTTTAGCTAACCGTATTCGCTAGCCACAGTCTAAGCGTCGATGGAGCTGATCGCGCTCGACAGCCTTCTCCAAGACCTGCGGTATACCCTGCGGACATTGCGCCGGGATCGCGTGTTTTCCCTGGTCGCGGTGCTCATTCTCGGCCTGGGAATTGGCGCCAATGTTGCGGTCTTCAGCGTGGTGAACACCATTCTGCTGCGTCCGCTTCCCTTCCCCAATCCGGAGCAATTGGCCTGGATCGCTCCGCCGGAAACAAAGTGCGGCTTCTCCTGCGAGACTTATTCCGCCGACGCCTACGAGGAGTTCCGCGCGGAAAATCACTCTTTTCAGGACGTGGCAGGATATTTCGCCTTTTCCACGAGCGACAACTACCGCCTTACCGGTCGCGGTGAGCCTTGGCCAGCCACAGGCATCTCCGTCACGGGTAACTTCTTTCAAGTTCTGGGCATTCAGCCCTTGATGGGACGATTGTTCACCGTCGAAGAAACACAGAAGAACAGCCGGCCAGTAGTTTTGCTTACGAGTTTTTTCTGGAAGCGGCGGCTGGCGGGGGATCCCGGAATCGTGGGTTCGGTCATCGATCTGAACGGGCAGCCGACGACTGTAGTTGGCGTACTGCCCGAGAGCTTTGATTTTGGCGCAGTGTTTTCTCCCGGTACTAAAGTCGATCTTTATACACCCGCCAACCTTGATGAAATGCGCATGTGGGGCAACATCCTCACTATGGTTGGCAGGATGAAGCCCGGCGTGACCCTGGCCCAGGCGCACGCAGATGCAGCCATCGTGGCGCCGCAGCTCTATTTCAACCTGAAATACCCGGAGTCAAAAGGGCGTTATCAAGCAATTCCCACGCTTCTGAAAGAGCATGTGAGCGGCAAGTTGCGGCGTTCGCTCATCATGCTGTGGTGTGCCGTAGGCATGATCCTGCTGATCGTGTGCGTCAATCTCTCCAACCTGCTGCTGGCTAGAGCGGTAACGCGCAGCAAGGAAATTGCAGTGCGCAGCGCTCTGGGAGCAGGACGCATCCGGCTGATCGCCCAACTGCTCACCGAAAGCTTTGTGCTCTCGGCTGCCGGTGCCATTCTGGGACTAGGACTCGCTTACGGAATCACGTCTTTCCTGGCGCATCAAGGCTCGATTGCGCTGCCTTTGCTGAGCAGCGTCACTATTGATGGCACCGCTCTCGCCTGGACTCTGCTGGTCGCCGTTTCTGTAGCCATTCTCTTCGGCGTCGTTCCTGGGATTCACATGGCCAGCGGAAATCTGCACGAGTCGTTGAAAGGCGGCGGGCAGCAATCCAGCGGGAGCACGAAGCATGAGCGCATACGCGCTGCTCTCGTGATCTCGGAAGTTGCCCTCGCCAGCGTCTTGCTGGTTAGCGCCGGATTGTTGTTGCGCAGCTTTCTTTGCGTGCTCGATGTCGATTTGGGATTCCAACCCAGCATGGCCGCCGCGGTGAAACTCGACTATGACGAGAACGCCAACGCGGATAAACGAAGTGAGATCTTTCAGCAGATCCTGCGCCGGGTTCAGGCAATTCCCGGCATCGAAGCCGCCGGTATGGTGGACTACCTGCCGCTGGGACAAAACCGCGCCTGGGGTCCTCCTGAGGTCAAGGGCAAGACGTATCGACGAGGCGAGCTTCCCAGTCCACTGGTCTATGTAGTCACGCCTGGCTACTTGCGCGCCATAGGAATGCGAGTGCGCGGGCGAGACTTTACCTGGGACGATGGTCCAACTGCCGAGAAAGCAATCATGCTGAACGAGACGGCCGCCCGCGCGCTTTGGCCTGGAGAAGATGCCGTTGGTCGCATCGCCGCGATGAACGGCAAAGATCATCGTGTAGTGGGCGTAATCGCGGACGTCCACCAGAGCAACGTCGAGGGAGAACCGGGATGGCAGGTATATTTTCCGGCTGTGCAGGAGAACCCTGCTGGCGCTGAATTAGTGATTCGCAGCAAGCTGCCTCCGGCCACGCTCGCGGCCATGGTGCTCCGGACTTTGCGCGAGCTGAATCCCAATCAGCCTGCGGCAGAGTTCCAGCCCATCCAAAGAATTGTGGACCGTGCCGTCTCGCCCCGGCGGTTCTTCATGCTGCTGGTCGCTTTCTTTGCCGCGCTTGGACTCACACTGGCCGCACTCGGGGTTTACGGTGTGATCTCATATTCGGTCACGCGCCGAACGCAGGAGATCGGCATTCGTATGGCCCTCGGCGCGACGCATGGGCGCGTACAGCTTGACGTCTTGAGACGTACTTTATCTTTGGCTCTGATTGGAATTTTTGCGGGCACCATCGCGTCGGTGCTCGTCGCCCGGGGAATCGCCTCGCTCTTGTTTGGCACCCAGCCTACCGATACCCCGACCTACGGCGGAATGATTCTTCTTTTGGGAGTTGTTGCCCTGCTCGCGGGATATCTCCCGGCGCGTCGAGCATCGCGCATTCAACCGATGATCGCACTGCGCACGAACTGAGTGCTGCTAGTCACTTTCAAAAAAACAACACCAAAAGCCAGCACGGATCAACACGGATGCACACGGATCTGCACGGATATTTCTTTGTGATGGTTTCTCCATTGCAAGTCAGTCTCACCTCTGCGAAAACACGGGCTTGCTGTATCGTTCTTGATTAGCAGTCTCCAGATCGAATCCTTCCGTCTATGAAAATCCACGCTCGATTCCTCAAGTCCGCTGCCGCTCCGGAGCACTTCCCTGTCCCGTCGGCTCCGGAAGTGGCGTTCCTCGGGCGTTCCAATGTGGGCAAATCGAGTTTGATCAACGCTCTTCTCGGCCAGAAGATCGCGCACGTAAGTTCCACTCCGGGAAGAACGCGGACTATCAATTTCATGGAATTGCGACAGAAGCCGGAGGCGGTCGAACCGGATTTGGTTTTGGCCGACCTGCCTGGCTATGGTTATGCAAAACTCTCGCGCGAGATCAGCGCGGAGTGGCCGAAGTTCATCGAGCCATATCTTGCCGATCGCGACCCGCTTCGGCTGTGTGTGGTTTTGGTGGACGCGAATGTCCCTGCACAGAAACGCGATCGGCAGTTGATCGAATGGCTGCAGTCGCATGATCGCCATCTGCTCGTGGTAGCCACAAAGGCCGATCGACTCTCGGCGAATCAACTTAGTAAAGCCCTGGCCCAACTCAGACGGGAACATCAGGTCGAGCGTATTCTCGCCTGCTCAGCAAAGACTGGATTGGGAATCTCGGAACTGTGGCAGGACGTTAGGAAGGCAACCGCGGACGGAAGATAACACTGCCTCAACCGCGATCTCTAATATTCAGCAATTGCGTTCCCGTTTGGAAGCCCTCAATCTAAAGAGTGAATTTTCTCCTAGCGTCCCACCCAAACCCCTTCTGAACACAACGCTCTTGCCCCCCTGACGGAGATTTCGCTCCGGCGTTAGCAATCTGTAAAGAAACTTTTCGCCATCCCGGAACGGAACTTTACAAGATTCTTCCGCGTATCTACTAACGACAAGGCGATTCCATCGTCTATAGAGGCAAGAGGAGAAAACACAATGTTTGACGCAAAGTACAATTCACTGGTGGACAGTACAGTATTCCGTATCGCGGTAAATTGCGCGCTGTTTGTGGTATGGGTCGGCGTGGCATACGGATCGCTGGCAGCGCGGTAGGTTTGCAAAGGGGTTTTTGAGCTTTATATGTCAGGCCCTTGCAGTGCAGACCTGATCGCATTCATAAACAGTCCTGATCGAGATTTGTGACGGGACTGGGCAGGCGGCTAACCGGCCGCCAAGTTTGAGCCGACGCCCGGTAGTGGTGAAGAGAAATCAGCGAAGGCAGGGCGTCTCCGCGGAACTAGGCCTTGGTCGCGAACTCGGCCTTGTTCACGGCGGATGCGGCAGCGGCGCCGTAGCGAGTTTCGACGTACTCGTCGAGAATCTCAATAAAATCTTTTACGATTCGATCGCCGCGCAACGTCGTCATCAATCTTCCATCGACAAATACAGGGGCCTTCGGCTCCTCAAACGTTCCCGGAAGCGAAATACCGATGTTGGCATGCTTCGATTCGCCCGGCCCATTCACCACGCATCCCATCACCGCGAGCTTCATCTCTTCTACTCCCGGATACTTCTCTTTCCATACCGGCATGCTGGTGCGTAGATAGCTCTGGATCTGCTCCGCCATTTCCTGAAAGAAAGTTGACGTGGTTCGACCGCATCCCGGGCACGCTGTGACCTGAGGGGTAAAACTGCGAATTCCGAGTGACTGCAGTATCTGCTGTGCGGCCAGCACCTCTTCCGTGCGATCGCCGTTGGGCGCGGGAGTGAGCGAAACTCGGATGGTATCGCCGATGCCCTGTATCAGCAAAGGAGCCAGCGCCGCGGAGCTGGCAATGAGGCCCTTCATTCCCATCCCGGCCTCGGTTAATCCCAGATGAAGCGCGTAGGTGCAACGCGACGCCAGACTGCGATAGACATCCAGCAGATCCTGCACGCCGCTGACCTTGGCGCTGATGATGATCTGATCGGGCCGCAATCCATATTTTTCCGCGATAGCTGCGGAATTGAGCGCGCTCACCACCATTGCTTCCATCGTCACTTCGCGCGCGTCCAGCGGATCGGGACGCCGCGAGTTCTCGTCCATCATGCGCGTGAGCAGTTGCTGGTCGAGCGATCCCCAATTCACGCCGATGCGCACCGGCTTCTGGTTCTCGACCGCGATCTCCACCATGGTGCGGAAGTTCTCGTCATCTTTCTTACCGATGCTGACGTTGCCGGGATTGATGCGGTACTTCGCCAGGCTGCGCGCGCACTCAGGATACTTCTTGAGCAGGAGATGTCCGTTGTAGTGGAAGTCGCCGATCACGGGAACATCGACGCCAATCTTGTTCAAACCTTCAACGATATGCGGCACCGCCTGCGCAGCAGCGTCGTTGTTTACCGTCACGCGAACCAGTTCGGAACCCGCCCGGGCGAGAGCGGCAACCTGCTTGACCGTGCCTTGGACATCTGCGGTATCGGTGTTGGTCATCGACTGCACCACGACAGGAGCATCGCTGCCGACGCGCACACGCCCGATCACGACTGTTGGGGTTTTTCTGCGCTCAATATGGGACATGGAAGTTCTAGTCTAACAAACCAGCACGGGTGAACACGGAGGACACCAATGCACGAACGAGGTTCGGAATTGTTCAATTTCTTGACGTGAGCTGCGACCGGATCGTTTCTTACGCTGCGGCCGACCTCTCCCGTGGACGAATCCTGGTGATCTCTTTGTTGGCCTGGGCAATCAGCAAGTCATACCGCGCCTGCATGTTCATCCAGTACTCCGGCGAATTTCCGAAATAGCGAGACAACCGCAGGGCCGTATCTGCGCTGATTCCTCGCTTTTCACGAACAATGTCGTTTACGCGCGGCGGCGGCAATCGCAGTTCCTTGGCCAGCCGATAGGCGGTAATTCCGAGAGGAACCATAAACTCTTCGCGCAGCATTTCCCCAGGATGAACCGCGTTCCGCGGAACGGCCGCCCGTTTTCTCGGTCTGCTCATATTTCCTTCTCCACATAGAACGGACAATCACGCGCTCAGCATCGGTTCAGTGATAGTCCGCGATTTCTACATCGCAAGCTTTGTCCTCATCCCAGACGAAGCAGATGCGGTATTTGTCGTTGATGCGGACGCTGTGCTGGCCTGCTCTATCGCCCTTCAGAGCCTCCAGATGGTTCCCCGCCGGGACACGAAGATCGTTCAAGGTGGTTGCGAAGTGCAGGGAGTTCAATTTCCGCAGCGCCACGCGTTGTATAGTGCTGGGAAGTTTGCGGCTCCGCCCGGTCTCGAAGAGCTTCTGCGCTTCCGCATCCTTGAAGCTCGCGATCATTGACGGAACAATGATAACGGATACCGTTAATAATGGCAAGCGTAATTAGCAACTTCCGCCTATCGAACTGAGCATGGACAACACCTGCCTTCGGCAAATGCCAGGCCAGGCTTCGTTTCCTTCTGCTAAATATCGGTTTTGCTCTTGTTTCCACGAAGCTGCTGTTTCCAGCCCAAAATCCTCGCCTGGTTAGCGGCTGCCTCGGCCTCGGGGATCATGCCTCTCTTCTGGTACGCGATCGACAGGCTGGTGTACGCCAGTATGTCGTCAGCATCGGCGGCAATGAGGCGTTTGGAAATTTCGATGGAATCGTCGAGGCGATTTACGTCCTGGTAAGCACGCGCAAGACCGTGCAGCGCCTCAGAGTGCAAGGGATCCAGTTCGAGACACTTCTCGTATTCCGCAATCGCTTGTTCCTGCTTGCCTTCTGCGAACAGGTCGAGGGCCGCATAATAATGATCTTCCGCCTGCTGTTTCGCGTCCGGCATGAATAAAAAAGTCTAGCAGTTCGAACCGCTATACTGCGGAACAGCACCTAATGAAAAAGATCCTGCGCTTCATGTGGAAAGCCAGTCGCGGCTATCGTCTTACTCCCTGGCGCAGTCCGTACTTGCGCTGGCGGATCGAAACCTACAGCGGTGTGAAAATGGACAAGATCGGCTTCATCGAATTCTGGGGATTCTTGTGGCGGGAGCGAGAAGCTCTGAAGCGCTTTCTGGAATGGACCGCAACCATGGAGGACTACGCTCGTCCCAAACCGAAAAATCCTTAATCCGGCGCTATTGGCTTACGGCCGAGGGCGCCGCTGCTTCCCCGAGGACAACCGCAACATCGCTGCCTTTGTCGGCGCCGGCCACGCGGCTGGCGGCCGCGCGATTGGCGGAAATCTCCAAGTACCCCATGCTGCCTAGAATGCCAAATACTTCGCCGGGCGACGCCTGCGCATAGGCGCTCTTCATCTTGGTGACCTCCGCCTTTCCTACAACAATGCGAAACGGCGGCGGAGTCGGCTCAAAGAGCTGGGGGATGTCCTTTGGCGTGATGTTGGTGATCAAGTTGCCAAATTTGTCGGTCTTCAGGATCACGCCTTTAAAGCTGCGCTCGTTGATCGGCTTCGGCTTGGGAGCTGAGAAGCGCACGAAGTCGGTAATCTCTTCCCCGAATTTGCTGATTTCCACTCCCTTGCTCAGCCATCCCGCGCAGGCGGCAAAAACATCGCGTCCGTGGAATGTCTGGCTTACCGGCTGGAGAAAATAATGTTCCGCTGTAACGTGGCGCACGCTCAGGCGTTCGGAACGCTCATATACCAGCGACAGAACTCCATTGTCCGGCGCCAGGAAGATGTGCTTCTCATTGGTCACCAGAATCGGCCGGCGCTGGGAGCCCACGCCGGGATCGACGATCACCACATGCAGCGTGTCCGAAGGGAAGTAGGAGGAAGCCTGTCCGATGGTCAGCGCGCCGTCGAGAACATCAAAGGAGTAGACAGCATTGCAGATATCGACGATGCGCGCCTCCGGATTGATGCTGAGGATTACGCCTTTCATGGTGCCGACAAAGTGGTCATTGAGTCCGAAGTCGGTGGTGAGCGTGATCAGGCGGTTGGGCAAGAAATGGTCCTCTCTAAAGGATTGAATTCAGGAGGCTGGGCGAAGTTAACTTGACCCGTGAGGGAAGTCAAGAAGGCCCGCCTCCGCGATCTTTCGCGCGAGAGTCATTCGGATTCTATTTGTTCCGCTTCCGATTCCACGGCGGCGAGCACCTCGTCATCGAAGTTCCAGCGCTTAAGCACCTTGAAGATGGCCGCCGAGGAAAATCCGGCGCGCAGCAGCATGCGGAAAAGGCGCGCCGATTCGCGCTGATTCTGCGGCTTCTTCACTCGCTTGCGCTCGAGGAACTGCCGTGCGAGTCTCTCTTCATTCACGTCGTCATAAGCGGCGTTCACTGCGTGCTCGATGACATCGCCGTGGACTCCTTTTACCTTCAGATCGGATATCACCCTGCGCCGGCCAAACTTTTCGTTTGTCTGCCTATATTGGGAATAGGCGGCAGCATACCTGGAGTCGTTCAGGTACTTCTGCTCTTTCAGCTTGGCGATTACGGCTTCGACCGCCAGATTTCCATCGTCAGTCGGGTGAGCGCGCGCCCGAAGAAGGCGCTTCAGCTCCGCCACAGTTCGCATTTTGCGCGCCAACGACGCCACTGCATACTCGTAGAGTTCAACATCGTCGAGCTTGCGCTTTTGTCTGCCGCCGGAAATCGGCATGGCCAGAGCCTAGCAGAAACGCTGGTAAATTGAGCAAGGGAATGCGCCGGAGTGGACATGAAGTCGCTGAAGATACGCCAGGCCAGAGAAGCGGATAGCGAATCCGTTTTGCGCTGCTTAGCGGCGGCCTTCGCGCCTTATAAGGAGCAGTACACGCCGGCCGCGTTTGCCGACACTGTCCTGAATGATTCCACGCTGCGTGCGCGCCTGCAGACGATGCACGTTCTGGTAGCAATTCTGGACGGCGAGATTGTCGGCACAGTTGCCGCCTCTCATGACGGCGAGGAAGGACACTTGCGCGGCATGGCAGTGCTGCCGCAGTTCCGCGGCGCAGGCGTGGCCGCTCAGTTGCTCGACGCTATCGAAGACTGGCTACGGACACAGGGCTGTACGCATGTGTCGCTCGATACCACGCTTCCCCTGCAACCGGCTATGAAGTTTTACGAAAAACACGGCTACTTGCGCTCCGGGTGCATAACGGATTTCTTTGGCATGCACTTGATCGAATACGTGAAGATGCTGGGTTGAGTTGTTCCGTAAAGTTTCCCTGACAAATGATGAAGGAATTTACGCTGAACGCGGCTGCTTAATCGCTGGGAGCGGCGATGCCCAAGAACACGAGGATGGCACGATTCAGCCTGACCATGTCCTCGTCACTCAGTCGGCCAACACGGGCCCCAATCCTGGCCTTGGGAACCGTCGTGATCTTGTCAACCATCAACCGGCAAACCGCGCGCAGGCGGTTGGCTTCGTTTGGATCGATAGACAGCCGAAAAAGGGGAGCATCAGTTGGATCGGTCGTGAATGCGCACACGGTGATCGAATCGGTCATATCGAGCCGGTCGTCTTGAAGAATGACGACCGGACGAGGTTTCCCAGCGTAGTCCTTGCCACCCGCCACAGTCCAAATCTCGCCACGCTTCACACCTCTGTCCGCTCCGAAATTGCGTTAATGAAATCCTGATCCTCTTTAGCGTGGCGACTTCTGGCAACCGCAAGAGACTGCCTATGCGCTTCCTTTACAAACGCAGAGGACCGCATATCAGGTACCCAAATCTGTATCGGTCGTAATCCCTGTAAACGGAGACGCTGGCGATGCGCTCTAACCTTGTCACGAGATGATGTTCGTCGGATCCGCGTTCCCATTTTCCTCTCCTTGGGTTACATGTAACCTATCACAGCGCACAACAAAAGTCACACCCCTAATTCTGGCTTCCGACCCCAGATCTTGCTCGCGGAACGGTGTGAGCCTACATGCTTCAAGAGTCGGTGCTTAGATCTTTCTGATCATTCGTTTCAAGACCTCCAGGCACGACTCCAGCTTCTCCAGATCTGCCGCTTGCAAGTCAGCCATTGCCTTGGCCAAAGAATCCACTCTGCGCTGCTTGCCCGCGAGCAGCAATTCCCTGCCGCGAGGGGTGGCGTTGATTTGAATGGAGCGCGCGTCCTGCTTCGAGGTTTGCGTTCGCACCAGACCCTCGCGCTGCATGTCGCTGACTAATCGGCTCATGGTGGGATTTTTTACCTGCTCAGCATCCGCCAGTTCAGCCAATGACAATGCCCGCCCGGAGAACACAAGCACCGACAACGCCGACAACTTGGCCGGCCCTATGCCGCTCGCAAGATCCTGAATACGCAAGCGGCGCAGGAGATGGATAGCCGCAGAGTGAAGCCGATCCGCCAAGGCCCATTCGCGTGAACCGTCACGCGGACCGTCGCGCGCCCCCGCGCGGCTTTTGCCTTTTCCTATTGACATAACCGAGCCATTATAGTTAGCATTGCTAACTAAATCAAGGCACCGGAGGTTTTTATGATGGCTGAAACGCAGATTGCACTGAACAGCATTGGCCAGATCGCGATCCTGGTGAAAGATGTCCGCCGGGCGACGGATTTCTATCGCGACAATCTAGGCATGAAACATTTGTTTTCCGCGGGGAATCTCGCATTCTTCGATTGCGGCGGAATCCGCATCATGCTCGACAAGCCGGAAAAGACCGAAGCGGGAACGTCGATCATCTATTTCAAGGTTCCCGAGATCAACGAAGCTCACGAACAGATGAAGTCGCGCGGGGTGGAGTTCGTGGACAAACCACACCTGATCGCCAAACTCCCCGATCACGATCTATGGATGACCTTCTTCCGCGACAGCGAAGGAAACCTTCTGGGCTTAATGAGCGAAGTGCGCCCATAACGGTACCACCTGCGGTTAGTGGGCGGGCCGGAGATGGGCGAATGCCCAGCTCCGGGTCCGACGAGAATGCAGGTGGTTAAAAAAAAACGCAGCCACAATACACACGGCTGGCATTGCGCGGAGGTCTTCGGATCGGGCGTTCGCCCTCGCGCAGGATGAGATTTTTAAAGAGTTCCAAATCGAAACAACAGGCGGGACGAGGAATGGAAAGGGGCTGGCCGAATGCTGAGTGCCGACTGCCGAGAGCCGGTTCTTCTTACCGCCGAGAAGGCGAGGGCTTGGAGGCGGTGGTGGTCGCCCCCAAGCTGCGCAGGCGATCGCGGGCCTGCTGGGCTTCGAGTGATCTGGGATAGCGCGCGATCAGGGCCCGCAGTTCGCGCACTCCGGCGTCGTGCTGATCGAGCTGCAGCAGCGCATATCCCTTCTTCAACTGCGCTGCCGCTGCCTTGTTTCCGCTGGGATACTGTTCCAGCACCTTGTCGTAATCTGTCACCGCCTGCTGAAAGTTCCCATTCCGGTACTCGATGTCGGCTACATAGTACTGCGCGTTCCCGGCCAGGTCGGTGTTGCCGTAGTACCTGATGTAATCGTTGAATTCCTGCGTAGCCAGGTTGTACTTGCCGCCGTTGTAGTCGCTGAGCGCCTGGTTGTAGAGCACGTCCGGAGGCGGCGCAGCTGGCCCTTGCGGCTGCTGTGGCTGCCCCGGCTGGACAGTCTGCGGAGCCTGCAGGTTCTGCTGCGCGGCCGCCATGTCGTCGAGCTGCTTGCTCACCTTGGCCAGTTTCGCTTTCAACTCATCGACCGAATCGTGCAGCGACTGCACCTGCGCCGACACCTGATCGACCTTGCCACCCTGGTCGGCGGTCGCCGTTTGCAGCGAATGCGAGATGGCGTCCAGCGAGTTAGCCACGCGATTGATGGTGTCGGTGTTTTGTTCGAGCAAGCTGCGCATGGCCCCAAAGCGCTCGTCGTTAGCCTGCTGCAGACGCGCAAGCTGGTCTTGCAGCGCCTGCACCTGGGTTTGCAGCGCGACCATGTCCTTATTCGCGCCGAATGCAGCGGGCGAGAGAAACAGCGCAAGCCCCAATATGCCAGCGCCGAAGAAGTGGATTGTGGTTTTCATAATCTGCCTGGATTGTCTTTTACTTTAATGACCCCTTAACCCTGTCATCCTGAGCCGCGCCTTTCGGCGAAGGATCTCCCGGAATCTGTGAGAGTTTATTGCTCCGTCCTGGCTCTTCCGCCAAGATTCGTCATAGAAAGGCCTCGACAGTACATTCAAAGTCGAGCATATCGGGGGAGATCCTTCGCGCAAAAGCGCTCAGGATGACAGTTCTATCTTCCCCGACCGTTCCATCTTTAGCCTTTAGAGTAGAGACGCAGCATGCTGCGTCTCTACCTACGTTCTAACAACCTACTGCCCTGCCAACACCAGATGTGCCCGGCGATTCTCCTGCCAGCACTGTTCGTTCGACTCGGTGCAGAACGGCTTCTCCTTGCCATAGCTGATGGTAGTCAGGCGATTGGCCGCGACTCCAGCCGAAATCAGCGCCTGCTTGGCCGATTGTGAGCGACTGTCGCCCAGCGCCATGTTGTATTCGGTCGAACCGCGCTCGTCGCAATGACCTTCAATCTGCACCTTCCAGTTTGGATGCTGATTCAGGAACTGCGCGTCTGCCTGCAGCGTTGAACCATCCTGCGGACGGACCTCGAAGCTGTCGTAATCGAAGTAAGCGTCCTTGATGTTCCGATCGAACAATTGCTGGTCGGTCAGCGATGGCGGTTGCTCCTGCTGCACCACCGGCTGGGGACGGCTCACGGTCACCCGCGTGGTCGCATCGGTGCTG
>Ga0207139_1138_pt1 | contig 14504 bp, 12 predicted proteins | sample Alteio_BWMinHeat_7_FD_153585 | JGI IMG/M metagenome (GOLD analysis project Ga0207139, IMG submission 153585) | Enriched cells from forest soil in Barre Woods Harvard Forest LTER site, Petersham, Massachusetts, United States -... | ecosystem: Environmental > Terrestrial > Soil > Temperate forest >... | reverse complement strand
CAAGTTGGTTTACGGCAATGACAAAGGCTGGCGGGGATCGGTCAGGCTGTCCGCAACGCTATTGGGATCCCCTGCGGACCTGACGGTGGGCACAGATGCTTCCGTCGAGGACTTTCGACGTTACGACATCCCAGAACACGGTGCCATGAGGTTGGTGGCCCGGTGCAGCGCACACTACAGTTCGGTTGACCATGCACTCTCCAACCTTGCGTGCCAAGCCCCGGTGAGAGAAGGTCTGATCCTACTCGGCGGCAACATCGCGGCCCGATCGGGCACCCTCAGATATCATCTAGCCCTGGTTGCTCGAGATGTGCCCATGCAGTCCCTGGTGGAGTTGGCACGTCACGCCAAGAAAAACATTCCCGATGACCTGGCCGCGACGGGCAAACTGGACGCCAATGTCAATGTCATTCGGAGAGACGGTGAAGGCGCGATCTGGGAGGGCGGGGGCGAGACCCGCGGCTTCAGCCTGGGATCAAAGCTCACCAAGACGGAACTGGTCCTCGACCGAATTCCATTCGTCATTTCGCAGACACCAAATCTGAAGCAAATTGCTAAGAATCGACGGATTCAGGTCAGTCGGATGCGCGCCAACCAGGGAGTTGAGCAGGCCCAGTCACACCCCTACCTGGACGTCGGCCCTTTTAGCTTGCCGCTGGGAGCGTCCGCTCCCGCCGACTTCCGCGGACAAGTCTCGCGTTCGGGTTACAACCTTTCAATCCAGGGAGACGCGCAAGTTCAGCGGCTGTTGCAGGCGGCAAGGACGGTGGGACTTCCCACCTCTCAACCTGCCGCCGATGGGGTTGCCAAACTCGATCTGCAGCTCGGCGGCCTGTGGTCGGGATTCGTCGCACCCAAGGCGATGGGAACTGTTCAACTGCACTCGGTTCGCGCGGAAGTGCGCGGTTTGAACGCGCCGCTGGAAATTGCTTTTGCGAACCTTCTACTGAACCGGGACGACATCAATGTACGGAATATCGCGGCCAGCATTGCAGGCAGTACGTGGCACGGTTCTGTGCTGCTGGCACGGCAATGTGCGCCGCCAGGCACGTGCCCAGTTCGCTTCGATCTGCACGCGGATGCGGTCGCGACCGATGCACTGAATCAACTGCTAAGTTCACATCCCACAAAGGGACCATGGTATCGCTTCTTGAGCTCGTCGCCACAGTCCAGGCCGTCCTTCCTGGCTTCGCTGCGAGCGGTCGGAAAGCTATCTGCAAATCGAGTGTTGGTTCATAAGCTGGTTGCCACTAAAGTTTCAGCCAACGTCGAATTGCAGGATGGCAACTTGCGTCTGGCTGATCTGCACGGAGAGCTTCTGGGCGGCAGACATTGGGGCGAGTGGAAAGCGGATTTCACCACCAAGCCGCCAGAATACCGCGGCACCGGCACGCTGGAGCGAGTTTCCCTGGGACAGGTAGCCGAATTCATGCGAGACAGCTGGATCACCGGCACCGCAACCGCCACCTACCACATGACCCTTTCTGGTTTGAGCGCGACCGAACTGCTTTCCTCCGCCAACGCAAGCTTGCGGGTAGATGCGCATGACGGCTCGCTGCCTCACGTCACGCTGGCGGGTCTAAAGGGGTCGCTGCGCGTGAATCGTTTTGTGGGACACCTGCTTTTCAGTGACGGCAAGTTCGAAATCCAGGAAGGCAAACTCGAAACTCCGGACAGCATCTATCAGGTTAGCGGCACCGCTTCTCTGGATCGCATTCTGGATGTGAAACTCGCGCGCGACGGAGCCCCGGCCTTTAGCATTACGGGTGTACTGGCCGAACCACATGTGGCCGTGGCGTTGCCTCCCGAGACGCAAGCTGCACTGAAACCATGAGGAAGTTTCTGACGTTTCTTCTTGCCGTAATCCTCTTAGCTGCCCTCCCTGAAATTCAATCGGCTCAAACTCATTCTTCTGTGAACTCTGCAGCTGTTGCCGGTATGCAACGCAAATTGGAGCACGTGCAGAGCAACGGCGCACTGGCGCACCCGGATACCGCTTCGACGGAGTTCTCTGAGCAGGAGATTAATGCCTACTTTGCGTCCGGGAGTGTCAAGCTACCAGCCGGGGTGCAATCTGCCACGTTTCAGGCTCAGCCAGAAGTCGTGACTTCGACGGCGCGAGTTGACTTCGATCAACTCAAGACGGGGCGCAATTCTTCGAATCCGCTACTGTCGGTATTTGCCGGAGTTCATGATGTCGTGGTGGTAGCCCACGCTCACGGCATCGGCGGACATGGTTTCGTTCACGTCGACTCGGTATCGCTCGATGGTGTGGAGATCCCCGCTTTCGTGCTCCAGATTTTCGTTCAAAAATATCTTCAGCCACGGTATCCCAATATCGGTTTGGATTCACGATTTGCGTTACCCGATCGCGTCGACACGGCAACCGTCGGACTGCGTACCCTCACGATCACGCAAAAATAGCCTTGCGGCTGATAGGACTCTATGGAACATAGCCCCCGCCTCGGAGCATCTTCCCCGGCTTCGCTCCTGTCATCTTCCCTTGATCGATCACGAGAACGCCGTTCACTAGCACATACTCCATTCCTTGAGACAGCTGGTTAGGATTCTCGAAGGTGGCCAAGTCTCGCACGGTTGCGGGATCAAAAATGACCACATCCGCCCACATTCCGGTTTTCAGGACTCCGCGATCGGTCAGCCTCATACGCTGCGCCGGCAGAGCTGAAAACTTGCGAATCGCGTCTTCGAGGGTCACCTTCTTTTCCTCTCGCACATATTTCCGCAAAATTCGTGGAAACGTGCCGTAGGCACGTGGATGCGGATGCTCCTGACCTAGGATTCCGTCCGGTGAAGTGCCGGACGAATCGTTGTCCAACGAGACCCAGGGTTGCTGCAGGGCCAGGACAACGTCCGGTTCCGACATGCCGAACACCGCAACTTCGGTAAAGGCATTGTCTTCAATTAGCAGATCGAATAGTGTGTCCGTCGGATCTTTGTTCCACAGTTTGGCTATTTCAGCGACCGTCTTACCTTGCAGCGGTAACAGTTTGGGATTCTGTACTGCGCAGATCAAGACATCTTGGGGACCTGAAATTTCCTGCCATTCGTTATCCCAATCTCTTGAGGGAGTCATCAAGTCTTTGCGGATACGAGCTCGGGCAGCGGGATCTTTGAGGCGCTCAATCAGCTTGGCATCACCACCATCGTGCGCCCAGGCCGGAACAAACGCTGACATGCCATTCGACCATGCGGTGTAAGCATAAGTATTGGCGGAAACGTCCATACCCTGCGCCCGAGCCAGGTTGATTTTGGCCACGACTTCCGGCATGCGTCCCCAATTTGCCTTGCCAGCAACTTTGATGTGCCAGATTTCGACGGGAAGGTGGCCTTCTCGTCCAATGCGCAGTGCTTCATCGATCCCGTCGAGCACCGCATCGCTTTCGCTGCGCATGTGAGTAGCATAAACTCCCCCGAATTTAGAGGCTTCGCCCGCCAGGGCGATCAACTCTTCAGTTTTCGCGTAGGGCGCCGGCGCGTACTCTAGAGAAGTCGAAACTCCGACCGCGCCATCCCGCATGGCCTGCCGCACCAGTTCTTTCATTTGTTCGAGCTGCGCAGTAGTCGGCTGCTTGTCGTCGTCGCCCAACACCATGCGGCGAACTTGGGTTGCACCCACATAAGTGGCGAGGTTGATTCCCATTCCCTGCTTCTCCAGCCGCGTGAAGTACTGCCGCAGAGTCCGCCAGTCGGGGGTGATGTGGTAGTGATCGTAGGTGGTTTTGTCGGCCTGGATGATGGCGTCATTCAGGGGCGCCACCGATCCGCCTTCGCCGGTGATTTCAGTTGTGATGCCCTGATAGATTTTCGACGGCAAACGCGGATCGACAAGAATCGTAAGTTCGGATTGACCGAGCATGTCAATAAAGCCCGGAGCGACGACCATGCCGTGAGCATCAATCGTGCGCATACGCGAAGTCTCACTCAAGTTACCGATGGCGGCGATCTTGCCGTTGCGAATGCCGACATCGCCCGAATACCAGGGCGACCCGGCGCCGTCAATGATGTGGCCGTTAGTAATGATGAGGTCGAAGGGGAGTGCTTGCGCCCACAAGACTTGCGCGAATACCAGAAGCGTGAGAATGGCGATAAGGTTCCATAACCCTTGACTAGAGTTTTTCATGAGTGCCCTTTGTTCGGTTCAATTTTCTGTGACGAATGAAATGAGGATAGCAGGCGAACACGACAAGGGCGTAGAAGACAGCGTTAAGGAATAGAACCTTTATCTCGAATTGACGCACATCAGGATCGTGAAGACCACCAGCAACCGCTGCGACAAGGAAGCCCGGTAGTATTGGGATAAAACGCCATGTAGAAGGGTCGTGTGATTTCCAGAAGAGGACAAATGCACTATGGTAAGGAAAAGAGGCACCCACCATCCTAAGGGGTTGGTAAGACTGAGTCGACGTTACCTTCGGGTTGCGAGCGTTAACAAAAATCTCCGCTACACCCAGCAACTGTAATTGGGTCATTTGTGCATCCGTTCGCGCCAGCCCAAACCCAGACCCAGGAAACTCCAAATTCCCAACGCTAACCATTCGTACTCGCTGAAGTGACCTGGGATTCCTGGCAATGTTTTCATTAGTATCATGAGCAGACCGACCAATACGCCCATGGCCGCCACGAAACGCCTGCCGGGCGCAGGTCCCATCCGATAATAGGCGGCGCATGCTGCCAGCCAGCCAGCCGCGGAAGCAACCGAACCGACTTCGGTAATCGGTACGAGGATGGCGTCGCCCAGAAACATACACGCCGCCGTGGCGAGTCCGACGCAAGTCACCGCGACCGATGGAGTCTGATTTCGCGCGTGGACAGCACCCACGCGGGCGTCCACCAGTCGCCGACGACCCATGGCGAACAGCAGCCGGCTGGCCGCGAGCAGATTTCCATTGAATACCTTGAACAGAGAAAGCAGCGCCGCGGCCAGAATCACGCTCACAATCCAACGCGAGCCAACGGCGCGCTCAAATGCGACCGCGGTCATAAATTTCTGGTTCGTGAGTTCTTTCCATGGAGCAGCGTAACTAGTTGCGGCGATCACGATCGTGTAGAAAAGGATTCCCACGATGATCGCCATCCAGATTGCCGTGAGGAATCGGCCACTGCGGAACTCGGGACTAGCTTCCTCAGCCGCCTTGGCGACCGACTCGTAGCCGGTCATGAAATAAGGGACGATTTGCAGGACCAGCAGCACGGAAACAAATCCGCTGTGAGTGAACAGAGGCGGAAAATTTCGCGGCGAGCCTTTGCTGACCCCGAAGGTGACAAATACAACGAACAGCGCCAGCGTGCCAAAGGCCGTCCAATTCTGGAAGGTGGCGCTGAGCCGGACGCCGCGATAATTCAGAATGGTGAGAAGCGCGGTCAATCCGAGCCCAATAATTACATGGGGCAAATAGACGGGACGGCCTGCAATCCGGTAGAGCTCCATCGAGTCGAGCGAAGGAAAAATGTAGCCGGCGATTCTTCCTACGGCCACTGCTTCCCAAGGGCAGACGATGAAATACGAGAGAATCATCATCCATCCTGTCGCGAAGCTGACTGACCTGGGAAAAACTTTCGCGGTGTACGCAACCTCGCCCCCGGCGTCGGGCATGGCCGTCACCAACTGACCGTAGACGTAGCCGATGGGGAGGAGCAGAGCACCACCGATGGCAAAGGCGAGTATTGCGCCCAGAACTCCGCCGCGCAGCAGCCAGTCGTCCATGACGACCAGCCATCCGACGCCCACCATGGTTCCCCAGCCCAGGGTGAAGTAGTCGACTACGCGGAGTTTGCGAGCGAGATTGGTCACGCGTGCTTAGGCTCTATCATTGTGAAGCTCTGTCATTCTGAGCGAAGCGAAGAACCTTTGCATTTCGATTGCGGCGGGCGATTGCACAGATCCTTCGCTTCGCTCAGGATGACAAACTTGGGATGACAAAAATAGCGCTTAGAACAAGCAAAGCAACTCAAACAACAGATTCGCCGCCAGCAGAGAGGTGATCTCTCCGTTGTCATACGGAGGCGAAACTTCTACCAAGTCGCACCCCACCAGCTTCAGACCTTTCAGACAGCGCACCAAATCGAGAATCTGCGCACTGGAGAGGCCGCCCACTTGCGGGGTACCCGTGCCTGGCGCAAACGCCGGATCAACAACGTCAATATCGAGCGTGAGGTACGCCGGCCGATTGCGGAATTTCTTCAACTGACGCTTGACCAACTCGACTCCGCCTTGATGAAACTCCTCTGAGGTCACGATTTGAATGTGATGCTTGTGGGCGAACTCGAAATCTCCATCCGAGTACACCTGGCCACGCAGGCCGACCTGCAACGCGTAACCTTCTTCGATCAGTCCTTCCTCGACCGCATATTTGACGGGCGTGCCGTGGGAGTGTGGGCTGCCGAAGTAGCCGCCCCAAGTGTCGCCATGCGCGTCCAGCTGGAGGAAAGCCACGGGGCCAAACTGCTTGTGGATGGCGCGCAAGATGGGCAACAGAATCGAATGATCTCCGCCTACACAGACCGGCCTCGCACCGGCTCGGAGTACCTCGCCCAGCTGTTCCGCAATGCGACGATAAGTGTCTTCTATAGAGAGTGGGTTGATGGAGAGATCGCCAAAATCAGCGATCCGCCACTTCTCGAACGGATTGACTTTCAACACCGGATTCCACGGCCGGATCATGGCAGATTGAACTCGAATGTTGCGTGGTCCAAAACGCGGACCGGGACGGTAAGTAGTGCCCCCGTCGAACGGAACGCCTATTAGTGCGAGGTCGAGTTCTTCCGCTCTTGGAATATGCGGGAGCCGCATGAACGTGGGCACGCCGGAGAAGCGTGGATAAACGAGAGCGTCTACGGGCCGGGGATGCGGTTTTGCACTCTTCCTGGGTTTCATAGAGTGGCGCGAATTATAAAGCATCACCACCGACACACGATTCGCTGAATCCCATCAGCCGAAATCAACCCTTCGGTATGCTATGGTTTACCGTTCCATAATCACAAGAAGAGGCAGCCATGGCCCGATACGAATATCGCCCTCTAAGCCCAATCCCCGCGGCGGAAAAGTCGTTCCTGCGATGGATTGAGCAACTCGACCAGGCCTTTGCCAACAGCGACATTGACAAGCGCAGCGATGTGGTCCGCGAAACTCTGCACCAACTTTATCTCGGACGCCCATATGCCGCCCCCGCTCCGACAGCGCCGCTCGCCGAACAGGCGCTGGTCCATTCCTTTGATCCGCGGAATGCCACCCTCGAACCGGAGTACTACGGCGATGTCGACGCCGCGAAATATGCCGAGCGCAAGCCGCTGATCTGGTTCTGGATGATGTATGACCGCTCTCCAGTCGGCCTGAATCACTGGCTGGGATTCCGGGTGCGTGCCATGCTTGCCCGCCACATATTCAAATTCTGCGGCAAGAATGTGAAGATCTTCCACGGAGTTGAGGTCTCATTCGGCTACAACCTGACGGTTGAAGACAATTGCACCATCCACAAATATGTTCTGTTGGACGATCGCGGCGAACTCATCATTCACGCCGGCAGTTCCATCTCCGACTACGCCAACGTCTACTCCCACGCGCACGACCTCAACGACGGCATGATCGTTAGCAATCACAAGACGGAAATCGGCCCCAAGGCACGGGTCACCTATCACGCCACCGTGTTAAGCGGAGTGAAAGTTAGCGAGCATGGGATGGTAGGCTCGATGGGCGTGGCTTCGAAGGATGTACCGCCATTCACTGTCGTCGCCGGAATTCCTGCTAAGCCAATCAAGGTGAAATCAATTGCGCCTGAGGAAGCGAAGAAAGTGTTGGAGAAGTCGTGAGAATGAGAGCTGAAGACGATGATGATCAGCGCAGTTGAGCGTCCGGAATGCGCTCACTAATGTTAGTATCGAAGCCAAACTTGGCGTGACAACCCAGCATGACCCTGCAACATGTTGACATCCTGTTCCAGTTGATCGTGTTTCTGTTTGCGATCAGCATCCATGAGTCGGCACACGCGTGGATGGCAAATCGATGCGGCGATCCGACCGCTCGTATGCTGGGACGAATTTCGCTCAACCCGATCCGCCATATCGATCCCGTGGGCACGGTTCTGCTCCCGCTGATCGCGCTGGTTACCCATTTTCCAATGCTGGGGTGGGCCAAGCCCACGCCGGTGGACCCACGCAATTTCAAGAACCTGGTGTGGGATGACATTCTTACGACCTTGGCTGGACCAGCGAGTAATTTCATTGTTGCGACAAGTGCCGCCATCGTACTAGCGGCCATCGCCTTGATCGCACCGGGCGGACGACCAGCGGTGGGAAGCGTTCTCAACGGTCTCATCTTCAGCGATTCTCTCTTGGTGCCCGTCAGCTTGTTTCTATATGAATTGATGGCAATCAACATCGTCCTCGGAGTGTTTAACCTTATTCCGGTTCCCCCTTTGGACGGCAGCCACGTACTGCGTCATTTTCTTTCCGAGAACTTGCGGCGTGCGTATGACACGATGGGCATTTTCGGACTAATTGCACTGGTATATCTCGGTGGTGGTCTTCTGCGAGCGCTGATCCTGCCCGTGCTAGACCTCTACCGTTCCATTCTGCTGAAAGTCTGATGCCCTCGACCTCCAACCGTCGTAAACACGTGATCAGCGGCACCCGGCCCACGGGCAAACTGCACCTTGGGAATTACGTCGGCGCTGTAAGTAATTGGGTGAAGATGCAGGACGAATATGAATGCTTTTTCTTCATCGCCGATTGGCACGCCCTGACCACGGACTACGCCGATACTTCCCAAGTAAAACAGAATTCATTCGAAGTGCTGCTCGATCTGCTGGCCGCAGGTCTCGATCCCCAGCATGGGCGCTGTACGATTTTTCTGCAGTCGCACGTCCCGCAGCACGCCGAATTGCATCTGCTTTTCTCCATGATCACTCCGTTGGGCTGGCTGGAGCGCGTGCCAACGTACAAGGAACAGCGGGAAAACATCACAGAAAAGGACTTGAATACCTACGGATTCCTTGGCTATCCAGTGCTGCAGGCGGCGGATATCCTGATTTACAAGGGCGATTTCGTCCCCGTAGGCGAGGATCAAGTACCGCATGTGGAATTGACCCGTGAGATCGCGCGCCGGTTCAACATGTTTTATAAGCGCAAAGGCCTGCATGTTTTCCCCGAGCCGCAACCGCTGTTGACTCCCGCTGCCAAGCTCCCCGGCACCGACGGCCGCAAAATGTCGAAATCCTACGGCAACACCATCCTGCTCACCGATCCCGAGCCCTTGGTGCGGCAGAAACTGAAGACCATGGTGACGGACCCGGCGCGCGTCCGCCGCAGTGATCCCGGCAATCCTGATATTTGTCCAGTGGGCGACTTGCACAAGATTTTCAGCGACCAAGCCTCCATGGCGAAAGTAAATGTGGGCTGCCGCACTGCGGGCATTGGATGCATCGAGTGTAAGGGCTGGGCAGCGGATGCCCTGGTTAGCATTCTTAATCCCATGCAGGAGCGGCGAAAGAAATATGAGGAGAATCCACGGCTCGCCTGGGATATTCTGGAGGCAGGCACGGCCCGAGCACGGGAGGTCGCAAGCGCCACTATGGCAGAAGTACGGGATGCCATGAACATGTCGCTCGATTACGCGGCTTCCGGGAACACGGAGAGCGCGAAGTAGTTACGCACACGGTCACGATGGCGCAGAATCTAAAATTTATACCCGACGAGAGCGCATCTCCTGCGGCGGATGGGCCGGAGCTCGCCGCCATCCCTCGGATACATCCCCCACAAAAGAAAAAAGAAGAAAGCGACTTCCCTTTCGCGGTCACGGTGCGCGATGTATACGAGGGGCCGCTGGATCTGCTGCTCGACCTGATCCGCAAACAGGATATCGACATCTACGATATTCCCATCGCCAGGATCACGGCCCAGTACCTGGCGTACGTCGAGAAGCTGCGCGAACTGGATGTGAACGTGGCGGCAGACTTCATCTACATGGCCGCTGTTCTAATTCACATTAAGTCGAAGCTGTTGTTGCCGCGTGATCCCGATGCGCCCGCTGACACCGAGGATGATCCGCGCTCGGAACTGGTAAATCGTTTGCTGGAGCATGAGAAGTTCAAGTCCGCGGCCCAGATGCTGATGCAGAAACAGCAAATTGAAGATGCGGTCTGGTCGAATCCGGCGATCAAAGACTTCATGGACGCCGAGGGTACCGATCCGGAGATGGCTGCGGACGCGATTGATCTGGTGAGAACCTTTCAGCAAATCATCGAACGAGCGCGCTCCCGACCGATGATCCAGGTGGACGAGGAGACGGTCACGGTTGGGCAGATGATCGACTACTTGCGGCGGCGGCTGGCGTTCGAAGAGCGAGCTATCAGCCTGAAGCAGTTGTTGCGCAACGTCAATTCACGACCGGCGCTCGTGTGCATGTTTTTGGCGCTGCTCGAATTGGTCCGCTTGCAAGCAATTCAATTGCGTCAGGATCGTCTGTTCGGCGATATCCTGCTGCGCCGGCACACTGAGTTCGAAAGCATCATGAGCGAAGAAGCCACGGTGCGGGACGATTGGGGCTAAAGAGCGACCGGTGGCCGTTGGCCGTTGTTATTATTCAAAAGGCAGTTACCCATGAGTCTTAAAGCTAAACTTGAAGCCATTATCTACGCCGCGGAAACGCCAATTACCCTGGACCACATTGTGCAATTGGTGAAGGAGTCGGTGATAGCCGAAGGTGCAGTCGATGATGCCGAGGTCAGATCCCGAGTCCGCGCGACGCTGGAAGAATTAGTAGCCGACTACACCGCCTCCGGCCACGGAGTAGAGGTCCGCCAGGTTGCTGGCGGATACCGGATATCCACCAAACCTGAGCATCACGATCAGGTGCGCGCATTCGCCAAGAGCCTGAAACCGCCAATTCGATTGTCTCTGCCCGCGTTGGAAACACTTGCGGTAATCGCCTACAAGCAGCCCGTAACCGTGCCTGAGATCAGTGAGATTCGCGGCGTGGATTCGAGCGGAGTGATTGGCACGCTGCTTGATCGTAAGCTGATCACGACCAGTGGTCGCAAGGCGGTCATCGGTCGCCCCATTCTCTATAAAACCACCAAGGAGTTCCTGCTGCGCTTTGGGCTGAAGGACGTAGGCGAACTGCCCAGCATGCAAGAGTTCGAAAAGCTGGTGGCGGAGTCGTTTCAGGGCGATCTGTTGCCGGTCGGGGAATCCGCTGATGGCGAGGCGCGGCAGGAAAATCCGCGTCCCGCCTCGCATGAAGTTTCGTCTGAACAGGTTCGGGAGCTGGCACCCAGCGGCGAAAGCGACCCGGCCGCCTGAGCCGGCACACAGATTCCGTTCTTATCAATTCAATCATGCCCGCCGAACGACTTCAAAAAATCATCGCCGCCGCTGGGATTGCGTCACGCCGCAAGGCTGAGCAATTGATCACTGGCGGGCTGGTTTCAGTCAACGGACACGCTGTCACCGAATTGGGTAGCAAGGCTGATCCCGAACGCGATCACATTCGCGTGAATGGAAAACTGCTGCATGGGCCTGAGCGACATGTTTATCTGCTGATGAACAAGCCGAAGGGATACGTGACCACGCTGCGCGATCCTGAGGGCCGTCCGACGGTGATGGACTTGCTTCGTGGCGTGGGAGCCCGCGTTTATCCGGTTGGACGTCTGGATTATGCCAGCGAGGGTCTGTTGTTGCTCACTAACGATGGAGAGTTTGCCAATTTCCTGATGAAGGCCGCCTCCCATGTTGCCAAGACTTATATGGTGAAGGTTGCGGGGACACCTGATACGAAGGCGTTGGCTAGGCTGCGCGAGGGCCTTTTTATCGCTACGGACCGCGGCCGGCGAGTGAAAACCGCTCCCGCAAAGATTAAGCCCATCCGCGAATCAGACAATCCCTGGTACGAGGTTACGTTGTTCGAAGGACGAAATCGTCAGATTCGGCGCATGTTCGAAGAGATTGGGCACCACGTGGAGAAGATCAAGCGAGTGCGCTACGGCCCGCTGGAACTGGATGTGCACCCAGGAAAATTCCGGCGACTTACTCCCCACGAAGTTGCCCGGCTGAAATTGGCAGCCAAGTAGCGTCAAGTTGCAGCCCCAGACAACAGGAGAGCCGCGTGAACCTGATCAAAATGGCCTCCAACGAAAATCCTTACGGCCCATCGCCCCGCGCCGTGGCCGCGATGCGCGCCGTGCTCGCCGAGTGCAATTTCTATCCCGATAATGATGCTACCGAATTGCAGGCCAGGCTGGCGAAGTTATACCAAGTGCAACCCGAGCAGGTCGTGGTGGCCGCCGGGTTAACCGCGTTGCTGGAAACCATTGCCCGCACCCTTTTATTGCCAGGGTTGAATGCGATCACCAGCGAGCGTTCGTTTATCGTCTATCCCATTGCCACGAGAGCGGCAGGAGGGCAGTTGATCGAGGTCCCGATGCATGACAACGGCTTCGATCTCGATGCCATTGCGGCCGCGATAGACCGCTATACCCGGATTGTTTTTTTGGCGAATCCCAACAATCCCACAGGCAGTATGGTGCCAGCGCATGAGGTAGATCGCTTCCTGCAGAAAATACCTGCACATGTCATGGTAGTGCTGGATGAAGCTTATTACGATTTCGCCCAACACTTCGCCGGCTTGCGGGGCGTCGACTACTCCCACTCGCTTGATTATGTGCGCCATAACCACAACGTCGTGGTGCTGCGAACCTTCTCCAAAACCCATGGACTGGCGGGGGTAAGAGTGGGGTATGGCGTGGGCCCGGCCGAATTCATATCTTCTCTGGCACACATGCGCACGATATTTTCCGTTTCCGTATTAGCGCAGGCTGCCGCCATGGCGGCGATTGAAGATGAGGCTCATATTCGCCAGACGATCGAAAATAATGCGGCGCAAGCGGAAGTTCTCGTTCGGGCAATGTCCGACTTGGGCTATCACGTGGCCCCAACTTGGGCCAACTTTCTCTATTGCGAACTAAGGGGAGACGCTCCCAGCGTGGCAAGACGTATGCAGGCTGCGGGCGTAGCTATTCTGCCATTGGGAGCATACGGTGCGCCCACGGCAATCCGCGTAACGATTGGCACGCCGGAGCAGAACGAGATTTTTGTGAATGCGTTTAGGAAGGTAATGGCCCACGCGACCGTCAGGTAAGGGCTGGCTTTCGAGTTCGCTCAGGTTCCGCTCATCATCGGCAATCGGGCTGCGCCATAGAGACCAGCGTCACTGCCCAGAAGAGCCAGCGTGACAATCGTTGTGGTTGGACCGCCGGGTTCAACTTGCGCTGATGCACCTTGTCCATCGGCTGTGCCTGAGGGAGGAGCCGTTGCCGCATAAACCATCGAGCGTCGTCGCAGTTCCTCAAAGACGACCGGAGCGAACGCCTCCCAGGCGCTGGAGACGCCTCCGCCCACAACATACATTGGAAGATTGAGCGCGTTCACCAGGTCTGCGAGAGCCATACCGAGAGCGTGCCCGACCCGGCGGAAGATTTTCTTGGCCTCCTCGTCTCCCTGAATGGCCAGGTTGTAGACCGCCTTAGCACTGAATTCGGGGTCGGAACTTGCGGCTCGCGACAACCCGGGCGCGGCCCCGCTTGCAATGGATTCCCGTGCCATCCTTACAATAGCGGTGGCGGAAGCGTATCGCTCCAGGCAGCCCCGATTGCCGCAAGGACATGGCACTCCTTCCGGATCGACGGTAATGTGGCCGAACTCGCCGGCCATGCCTGTCATGCCGTGCCAGATGCGTCTGCCCAACACCAGGCCACCGCCCACGCCGGTGCCAAGCGTCAGCATGGCCATGTCATCCGCATCGCGGGCGGCGCCAAGCCAGCTCTCGCCCAAGGCGGCGGCGTTGGCATCGTTCTCAAGAATTACTCGCGTACCCAAGCGATGCTCGATCTCCGCCCGCACTGGCACCCCGGCCCAACCCGGCAGATTCGGCGACTCGCGCAGCATGCCGGTCTTCATATCGATGATTCCAGGCACCCCGATCCCGATCCCGTGTAACGACCCGGCACTCTCGTGCTTGCCGCTCAAGCCGCGGACGGCCTCACACATTCTGTCGATGACGTGATCCTTGCCCAGGGCTACTCTGGTGCCGAGAGTAATCTTTTCGAGCAGATGTCCGTGTTCATCCACCGCTGCAATGCGCAGGTTGGTTCCGCCAAGATCGACGCCAATAGAGAAATTCGGCATAGGCAGATTTCTCAGACTAATATCACGAATTTTCGATTGCCAATCGACAATTCTTCAGAGTCGCGGCGGACGCAGTCGCAATCTGCGATGGGATTCAGAAATAATCGGAGCTTTACTTCTGGCACTTCGGACAATAGTGGCTGCTACGTCCCGCGATGACCACGCGCTTGATGGGAGTCTTGCACACCAGGCAGGGCTCGCCTTCCCGGCCGTAAACCCGGTGTTGCAATTGAAAGGAGCCCTCGTCCCCGTCGGCGTCCACGTAGTCTGAAACGGAGGAACCGCCAAGCGCGATGGCCTCTTTCAAC
>Ga0207139_1111_pt2 | contig 14585 bp, 13 predicted proteins | sample Alteio_BWMinHeat_7_FD_153585 | JGI IMG/M metagenome (GOLD analysis project Ga0207139, IMG submission 153585) | Enriched cells from forest soil in Barre Woods Harvard Forest LTER site, Petersham, Massachusetts, United States -... | ecosystem: Environmental > Terrestrial > Soil > Temperate forest >... | reverse complement strand
AGCACCAGCACCGACAAAACCACAAAGAAAGCCGGCAAGCACGTAAAGGAGAAACACGCCTGTAAAGGCCAAAACTCCTGTAAAGGCAAGGGCGGCTGCAAGACCGGCGACAACGGCTGCAAGGGCAAGAACTCTTGCAAGGGCAAGGGCGGCTGCGCCACCGATGGCTCCAAGCCACCGGCAAGCTAACCAATTAGGTTTACACTTTGGGGGCCGGGCTGCCGATGCGGCTCGGCCCTTTTCAACCACGAATCAGGAATTAAACATCAGAGGTTCCCAGCAGTCTCATGGCGGCCAATCAGTTTAACGGCTACAAAGATCTCGGCGTCGGGATCGGTCTCCGCGTTCCTCATTACAATCACATCCTCAGCAAGAAGCCGGTTGTCGGCTGGTTCGAAATCATTTCCGAGAATTACATGATCGATGGCGGCCGTCCGCTGCACGTCCTCGATCAGATCCTCGAGCAGTACCAAGTCATACAGCATGGTGTGTCGATGTATTTCGGTTCTGCCGAGCCGCTGAACCGCGAACACCTCAAGAAGTTAAAAGCATTGGTAAGACGCACCAAGACGCCGTGGCTCACCGATCATCTCTGCTGGGGCAGCGTCGATGGCACGTACAGTCACGACCTGCTGCCCATGCCATATACCTTCGAAGCGGCACGGCTCACAGCGCAGAAGATCAAACAAGCCCGCGACTTCCTCGAAATTCCAATCGCGGTCGAGAATGTCAGCAGCTACGCCGAATTTCACGTCTCGGAAATGACCGAGTGGGAATTCCTGAATGAAGTGGTCGAAGCGGCCGACTGCGGCATTCTGCTCGACGTGAACAACATCTACGTCTCATCGCAGAATCACAGCTTCGATCCTTTCACCTACGTCGAGAGCGTGCCCATCGAACGTGTAGCGCAGATTCATATCGCCGGGCACTCCAAATACGAGAAATACATCCTCGATACACACGATCACGCAGTGATCGATCCGGTGTGGAAGCTGTACCAACGTGCGATCGAGCTTGCCGGGCCGACGCCCACGCTGCTGGAATGGGACGACCATATCCCTTCATTCGAAGAAGTTCACGGCGAGGCTCTGAAGGCAAATCGTTACGTGCCTTCCAACGTGCCGGAACTTGCGGCGGTGTCGGAATGAACTTGCTCGAACTTCAGCGCCGTTTCAGTGAAGCGTTGATGACTCCGCTCAATGCAGATGAGGCCATCAACGATCGCACGTCGAGCGGTGAGTCCATGCAGCAGGTGGTGGAAGAAATCGTCAAGCCGAACGACCGGCTTAGTTCAGTGGAACGCCTGGAGATATACAGCCGCTCGTATTGGTTCAGGATTCTCTCCAGCTTGAACGAGGACTTCGTCGGCTTGAGGGCGGTGGTTGGGGATGAAAAGTTTGACGCACTGGCACAGGCGTATCTGACTGAGAATCCGTCGCGCTCCTTCACCTTGCGCAATCTGGGAGCGCGCCTCGAAAGCTGGCTGAGAGCCAATCCGCAATACACGCATCCGCATGAACAGTTGGCGCTCGATATGGTTCGCCTGGAATGGGCGGACGCTGAATCTTTTGACGCACTGGAAGAACCTGCGCTGACTCTCGATGACATTTCGCGATTGGGAGACGATCCGAAGTTGCATTTGCAACCTCACGTGCTGTTGCTCGACCTTCATTTCCCGGTCGATCATCTGCTGCTTCAGATTCGCGATGAAGAAGAGAACGAATCCGACGAGGCAAGCAACACCTTCTCGGAACAGCGCAGCCGTTCCCGGCTAAAGAAGGTACGAAAGTCGAAGCCCAAGCCGACTCATGTGGTGGTGCATCGCGTGGACTACATGGTGTACTTCAAGCGAGTCACGCCGGAAGCCTTTCGCCTGCTTACGGCGATCGGCGATGGAGGCACGATTTCAGAAGCGATTGATGCTGCCTTCAATCCGTCAACGTTGGCGGAGGCTAAGATCATGGAACTCGTACAGAGCTGGTTTCGCGATTGGGCCGAATGGAAGTGGTTCGCTCGGGAAAATTCGAATGCCTGATTTTTGGAGAATCTGTAAATTGACCTGTCATCCCGAGCGCCAAATAGACCTGTCATCCTGAGCGCCGGGTTTGCGCGAAGGATCTCCCGCGATAAGTCGGACTAAATTGCTCCGAATTGGCTTTTTGGCCCACTATTTTCGTGGAGACTTCATGATGGCGTATATGAGGCTTTAAGATTTGCGGTAGATCATTCGCCGAAAAGAAGGTTCGGGATGGCAGACCCTAGCAGTCACACACAGTTCTAAATTGAAACATTTCCCCGGCCCCAAAATCCAATCTGCTTATGAGCCTAGTCATCTCTTCGCGCCTTCTGTATCGCCGCCTTCTGAATCTGCTTAACTCTCTGCACTCCCCTTTCCTGCTTTGCGTGCGACTCTATTGGGGATGGCAATTTTGGCAGTCCGGGTGGGGGAAACTTCAGGACATCTCAAAGCCCATCGATTTCTTCACTCAACTCGGCATTCCATTTCCGGCATTCAACGCGTGGTTCATCGCGTTGCTGGAGGCCGGCGGCGGCATCCTCTTGATTCTCGGACTCGGATCAAGATTAATTTCTATTCCACTTGTAATCGATATGATCGTGGCCTATATCACCGCCGATCGCGAGGCATTGAAGTCGTTTTTCTCCGATCCGGACAAATTTTCGGCTGCGGCTCCTTACACGTTCCTGTTTGCGGCGCTCCTCATCTTGATCTTTGGTCCGGGCTCATTTTCGCTGGATTATTTGATTGCTCGCTATATCGAGAAGCGTCATGGGCCATTGTCGGTGGCCGCACGTTCGGGGGTTTCTCAAGAAGTTTGATAACCTTGGAAGTGCGGGGCGCGTCGAACGCCGTAGCAGATCGAGGAGAGTTCCACGATGCCTGGCCGCATTCTTTCCATATTCGTCCTTGTGCTCAGCCTGGCTGCATTCGCTCCGCATCGTGACCCGTCGTTTGAAGTGGGCGGGGGAACGCTGGACGTAAATCTCGATTCAGACCTGCCTCAGTCCACTCAAGATCAACTCATGAACTGGGTTCACGCGGCGGCCAACTCAGTGGTCGCATATTATGGCCGCTTCCCGCTTCAGCACACCTATCTCCAGGTTCGCAGTTTCGATGGACGCGGCGTCCACAACGGACACACTTTCGGCGTGCACAATGGTGGACTGATTCGTATCTCCGTAGGAACTCAGACTACGCAGGCAGAGTTCAAAGATGACTGGATGATGACGCACGAGATGGTGCACCTCACATTCCCATCGGTTCCTGAAGAACATCATTGGATTGAAGAAGGCACCGCCGTTTACGTTGAGCCTATCGCGCGATTGCGTGCCGGCAACATCAGCAAGGAACAGGTCTGGGGCGAGATGGCTCGTGACATGCATCAAGGTCTGCCGGAAGAAGGCGATAAGGGTCTGGACCATACTCATACCTGGGGACGAACCTATTGGGGTGGCGCAATGTTTTGCCTCATGGCCGACATCGAGATTCGCCAGCGAACGCATAACCAGAAAGGGCTGGAAGACGCTCTGCGCGCCATCATGAACGCCGGCGGAGTAATTACCGAGGACTGGGAACTGGAACACGCTCTCGAGGTCGGCGACAAGGCTGTGGGCGTGCCGGTACTGCAGGAACTCTACAAGAAAATGAAAGACCAGCCAGTTTCGGTGGATCTCAACAAACTATGGCAACAGCTTGGCGTGAGTGTCCACGGGGGTATGGCTACATTTGACGATCACGCTCCGTTAGCGTCCGTGCGTGACGCGATCAACACCGGCAAGGGTGGCAAGACCTTGAAAGTCAATGTCTCCATGGATAGTCTCATGTCGGTGGCCGTGGGCCAATAACTTCAGCCTGCTTTTCCAATTCGCGCCACTGAATCAATATGGCAGCGCCCAAAGCGAAATCCTTTCGCGCGACTCTGGAGCACCTGGACTCCAATCTTGGCTGGGTGATTGCGCGCGTTCCTTTTGACGTTAAGAAGACCTGGGGTCGATCGCGTGTGCGTGTGCAGGGCGAAGTAAACGGCTTCACCTTCCGTACCTCCCTTTTCGCTACAAAAGAAGGCTGGCACTTTCTTCTTGTAAACAAGAAGATTCAGAAAGAGGCGCGGATCTTTCCCGGCACGACTGCCGAGTTTCGTCTGGCGGTGGACACCGCTCCACGTGAGACTTCCACGCCTCCAGAATTCGAAGCAATCTTTCGGCAAAGCAAGAAGCTAAGAAGTTGGTTTAATGCGCTGAGTTACTCCTACCGGAACTACATCAACACCTGGATTTCCGAACCGAAAAGTACCCAGAGCCGCGAGCGCCGCGCTGAGCAGATGGCCGAACGTCTGCTTGAAACGATGGAGGCCGAGCGCGAGCTCCCGCCGCTCATCCGTTCGGCTTTGGCCCAAAATGGAAAAGCCAGCAGAGGATGGAACCTGATGACACCAACTCAACGCCGCTCGGAGCTGCTCGGCATCTTCTATTACCGCACGCCTGACGCCCGAACTCGACGCCTGGAAAAAGCCCTCCAAGCCGCGACTACCACCGCAGACCGCAAAGGATCGAACTAATCATCAGGAGTAGTTTCGCCACCCATAATCGACAGGACCTCAACCACATGCAGCAGAAACGCAAGCACGCAGCGTCTCTTTGAATGATTGAAATTTTTATGCGGGCGTCTGGTTGTAGCGCTTTGCTGCCATTCGTCCTAAAGCGGTAAGTGGAGACTTTGTTACGACGTTATGGCTGTCCTTGCCCTTTCGCTTCTCACCGGACTCGCCGGCGCTGGGCAGCGTGCGATTGACGAGCCCGAGGATCTCCGTGGTAAGTCCAGGCGCGAGGCCATGAAAGCGCGCCAACAGCTCGGCCTGCCAGGAGATGATCAGCTCTGCCCGTCCCGTAACGGTCGCATCGACGATCTGTTTGGCCGCTCGAGCTACGTTAATTGACGTCATGGGATTGGTGCCGCTCAGGCTGAACCACGTGAATTCCTGGCTGTGCTTACCCTTGAACTCCGCATTGATGTGCGATCCCGTGCGCATCAATCCCGGTGCCACAGTGACAACCTTCACGCCGGTGTTGGCCAACTCGGCGCGCAGGCCCTCGGAGAAGGCGACCGCAGCGAACTTCGAGCAGCAATAGGGCAGCAAGTGAGGAATGCTCACTTTGCCTCCGATCGACGTGATGTTCACAATGCGTCCCTCGCCATGGCGGCGCATGCCAGGCAGAGCAGCCAGCGTGGCGTACACCTGACTCCAGAAGTTGACTTTCATTGTCTCCTCAAAGTCGGCAATCGTCTGGTTCTCAATCGGTCCGACGGCTGTCACGCCGGCATTGTTGACCAGCACGTCGATAGATCCAAAATGGTTCTGCACCCTTTGCACCGTGCTCTCAACCTGATCGCGGTCGGAGACGTCGCAGATAAACGTCTTCACTTCCGCCCCGACGGCCTCGCGCACGATCGTTTGACGCGCACGATCGAGCTCTTCCGGATCTCGCGCGCAAATGGCAATTCGCGCTCCACGATGCGCGAACTCTTCCCCCATTGCGAGGCCGAGACCGCGCGAGCCCCCGGTGATAAACACCACTTTGTCCCGCAGAAAGAATGCGCGCTTCCGTCGCAGCAACGCGGTGGCGGCGACTCCGACGGCCGCTGCGCCAACGACAAGGCCGCCTGCGGTGATGGCTGCAGCTCCGATCATCAATTGTTTTGTTCGAGAAGAGATCTTGAATTCGAAGCGATCGAATGGACGCATAACACACCTCTGAGGAAGTTATCGAGTTAGCTGGCGCTGGCCAACTGTGCGGACGGAACAGCTTCTAATCGGATACGAAGCAGCTGCCCCAGTTTCAGGAATTCGTCGAACCACTCCGCAGGCACGCTGGTGTCATTTATCAATTGCAGATAAGTACTGCGCGACATCTCATAGTAGAGATTCTCAACCTTCCAAAGGTTGACAGTAAGTGGCAATTCTTTAAGGACATCGAGCAGCTGCCGGATCTTTCGCAACAAACCCAAATTCAACGGCCGCCGGTGAAGCTCGAGCATCAGATCATTAAGCTTGCGTCCCGTTACATAGGCGAGGCCGGCGCAGTCAAGCTGGACGCCCTCCTCCTTGGCTTGATTCAACAGGTTTTTCACTTCACTCAGATCTAGAAACTCTGCGCGAAATTCGCGCCGCAACGAAGCATTGATGGCGAATTCCGCAGCCAGACTAAGCACTTTTGGCCGAGGATACTTCATATCTGAGAGAAAGCGCATCATCGGAGCATGATGCTCGTATATGACTCCCAGGCCGGACTCAGCCTCCTGCAACGATGACTCAAGGATATGACCCAGAATGCGCCGCTGTTCATCGCGGAATAGAGACTTAAGCGAATAGATTGCGCCGCCAAAGCTCTGATCCAGAACTCGGATTATGCCGGGAACGTCGGCTCGGGAGAAGGCCGTTTGCAGCTCCTCTAACGTATTTTGATAAACCTCTTCTCCTCCATTTTTCCGCACTCCGGCGCTCAGCGTGTGATCGCCCATGTAAAGCGCGGCGAAGGTGAACTGCTCCGACTCTTGCGTGATGCGCGAACATATCTGCGCGCGACCTACCGCGAGCTGGCTCTTGCCTGAAATGAATGTGCGATAGTCGCTGGGATCGATGCTGTAGCAGTACTTCGCAGCGCCGGTTTCGAAGATCGAGCCGATAGCGTAGTGCGCAGCTACCTGTTCCAGTCCAACCACTGTGGGTTTCACGAACTTGCGATAGAGTTGGGCGCCATCGCCGTGTTCCGGCAGATTGCTCTTTGCTTGCGACAGACGATCGAGAAATCCGCCTTCAATGGCGTTGCCTTCTTCTGCAGAGAGTAGCTTCTGGGCAAGCTGTATCACCCGGCCGGCATATTGAATTACCTGCACCGTTTCGATACCCGAGATTTCGTCGAAGAACCATCCGCAGCTCGTGTACATGAGCATGGCGTGACGCTGCATCTCCAGCAGCTCCAGCGCGCTTACGCGCTCTTCCCGTGAGAGTTCGCGAGAGGCGTTTTCGGCAAAAAAGCGGGCGACCTTATCTTCCGAACGATCAAGAATCAACGCGATGTATTCATTGCGAGCCTTCCAAACGTCAGTGAAGAACGCGCGCGCGCGCTGCTCGTACAGCGGCATCGCAGTATCTCGAAGCCAGTCCAGCGCTTGCCTGAGTGGCGCACGCCAGCTCTGGTTCCATCCCGCTCGACCGGAGTTGCAGCCGCAATCTTCGCGCCAGCGTCCCACACCATGAGAGCAGCTCCAAGAGCTGTTCTCAGCAATCTGGACTTCGTGCTGAGGGGGATATTTCTCCAGATATTCACCGTAATTCGTGAGTCGCGCGATGCCTTTGTCTTCGATATATGACAAGGCGTATGCCAGCGCCATATCTCCATGGGCATGATGGTGCCCATAGCTCTCGCCATCCGTGGCGATGTGCATCAGTTGAGGCCAGTCGCGCGTATCTACGAAACCACCTGCCAGGCGCTGTGCAAACTGCTCGCCGCTATCGAGCAGGCGCTCGAAAGCGACCCCCTGGGAAATAGGACCGTCGTAGAAAAAAACGGTTATGCTGCGCCCGTCGCGCAAGCGAACCAGGTAAGGACGACTTGGATCGATTTTCCCGCCGCTGGCGTCGCGGTAAGCCCGAGCCCCGACGCGGCGAAAGCGCCAGGCCTGGTAGGGTGAAAGGATCGTGAACTTGATCCCGAGCTGCGACATGATGTCCAGCGACTGCAAGTCAACCGCGGTTTCAGGCAGCCACATGCCCTCGGGCATTCGCTGAAAGCGCGACTGGAAATCGCGGACTCCCCATAAGATCTGCGTGTAGCGATCGTTATTGTTCGCCAGGGGCAGAATCATGTGGTTGTATGCCTGGGCGACGGCCGATCCGTGTCCGGAGAACTTCTGCTGGCTTAGCCGGTCGGCCTCCAAGATGCTGCGATAGATCTCGGGTTCCTGGGTCTCCAACCACGAAAGCAGCGTCGGACCAAAGTTAAAACTGATCTTGGAGTAATTGTTTGTGATGGCACGAATGTAACCTTCGCCGTCGAGCAGACGTGAAGCGCCATTGGGCGCGTAGCATTCGCTGGTGATGCGCTGGTTCCAATCGTGAAAGGGATAGGCAGAATCTTGCAGTTCCACCGTTTCCAACCACGGATTCTCCCGTGGTGGCTGGTAGAAGTGCGCGTGGATACAGATATAGCGTTCCATGCGGGAAGTGGCAGCAGTTAACCCGATAGGCCTCAGATTCGATGCTAAACAGCCGCCTCGCGATAGCTCCCGCCCTTCGCTATTTCAGCCGGGGGCCATCTGCACAAAGTACAGCCCTTACTCGTACCGCAGCGCCTCGATCGGGTCCAGATTCGCGGCTTTCCATGCTGGATAAATCCCAAACACGAGGCCAATGGAGCAGGAAACGCTGAACGCTGCCACCGTCCAGTACACCGACATAGTTGCCGGCAACGACGCAAAGGCGGCGCGGATCGACCAGGTAATGATTCCGCCAATCACGATGCCAATGAATCCGCCGATGGCACAAAGAGTGATTGCCTCGAGCGTGAATTGGAAGAGAATGTTGCGCTTGGTGGCTCCGATGGCCTTGCGCACGCCGATCTCGCGCGTTCTCTCGGTCACAGACACCAGCATGATGTTCATCACGCCCACGCCCCCAACCATCAGGCCGACGCTGGACACGGCAAACATGAAGATGAAGATGCCTCCGGTGAGTTGGTTCCACAGCTCGGAGAGAGAATCCGGGGTGAAAATGGCAAAATTGTCGGGTTGATTGAATCTCACGTGGCGCCGCCGCCGCAGAGTCTCCCGGATTTCGTCTTTCACCGCTTCCACTGATTCGTGTGAGTCTGCCTTCACGCTGATCCAGTGGTCTTTCAGTTCAGGGTGAATCTTCTTAAAGGTGTGGAGAGGAAACCAGATCATATTGTCCTCGGGATTCTTTCCTCCACCCAATCCCGATTTTCGCTTATCCGCAACGCCGATTACGGTGTACAGCTCGCCTTCGATGTTCAGTTCTTTACCCAGCGCCGACTCTTCGCCAAACAGTTCTTCAGCGGTGTCATGGCCAAGAGTGATGACGTTTGCCCTTCGCTCATCCTCCTCTGGAGTAAAGAACCGGCCTTCTTTAAGCCCGAGATCGTAAACTTCCTTCCACTGAGCCGAGTCTCCCTCCAAAATCGTGTTGGAGACCTTTCGTCCTTTGTACTTCACGGAGTAGAGTCCGGCCCCAAACATCGGATTGACGTACCGCACACCAGCGGCCGCCGCGCTCACATGGGGTAGATCCCGCAGGGCCTCAGCATCGTCGAGCGACAGCTCTTTACGGGTCAATAGTTCCGTGGAAGGCCGTCCAAACTGAAACACATCAAAGCGATACACCCAAACCACATTTGTCCCAAACTCCGCCACCTGCTCCTGAATGCGCGAGTTCAAACCGCGGACCACTGACGAAATGGCAATGACTGTCATCACCCCGATGACGATCCCAAGCACCGTCAAAGCTGAACGAAGCTTGTTCTTGGCGATGGTGTCCATGGCCATGGTGATGGTATCGACATGATCTCGCTTAAGCATGTGCTATAGCTCCGACCTCAACGCCACGATAGGGTCGAGCATCGCCGCCTTTCGCGCCGGGTACACCCCGAAGAAAATTCCCACGCTGGCGGAGACGAGCAATGCAGCTCCAACCGCCCACAACGCAATGGCTGACGGCATCCCGATCAGCAGCGTAACGGTCTTCGCGATGAAGACTCCGCCCAGCGTGCCGATAATGCCCCCCACCAGGGCCATGGTGCCCGACTCAATCAGGAACTGACTCAACACATCGCTGCGCTTGGCTCCCAGGGCCTTGCGAATACCAATTTCCCTCGTCCGTTCGGTAACCGAGACCAACATGATGTTCATGATCACGATGCCGCCCACGATCAGAGAAATCGAGGCGATCGCGATGGTCACAATGAAAAAATTCTGACTGATGCTCGACCACAGACTGATAAAGCTCTCGTTGGTTTCGATTTCAAAGCTGTCCGGCGCGCCCGGCGCATCATGCCGTCTGGTCCGCAGAATCACGCGCACCTGGTCCATCGCATTGACGAGCGGAGTGCCAACATCGAATCCTTTTCCCCAAATACGAATGCTGTTGGCGTGCACTCCGTATTTCCGCAGGAACGTGGTAATGGGCATCATCACCCAGTTGTCGCGGCTCTGCCCCAGCGTTTTGCCTTCCTTCTTGCCAACGCCCACGATGGTGTAGGTTTCGCCATCAACCCGGATCTCTTTTCCGATTGGATCAGTGGCGCCCACTAGGTTCTCCAGAATGTCATGGCCGATCACGACCGCTTGGGTCGCGGAACGCTCGTCGGCGTCGGTGATGCTGCGGCCATTCACCACATCCAGGTCATAGATTCGCCCCATCGACGGCGTCCAACCACGGATCTGAGTATCGGCGCTCGACTCCTGTGAGAACTTAACTACTCCCGCGAGTTTGTAAAGCGACGCGCCGATCACCTTGCACTCGGTGCATTCATCGCGCACCGCATCGTAGTCGGCCAGCTCCAGGTTCTTGCGCTTCTGGCCGGTCATGTAGTCTTCGAAGTTGGTGATGACGTTCTTTTGTTTGTTGGCAATGAAGACGTCGGCGCCAAGATTGAACACCTTCTCCGCCACGTAACTGTTGATCCCGTTCACAAAGGTGACGACGGCGATCACCGAAGACACACCGATTACCACTCCCAGAAGCGTAAGGACTGAGCGGAGCTTATTCGCCCATAACGACTGCAGGGCGATGCGCATGGCTTCACCGATATTCATTGCGAGCGGGCCTGAGTGGCTCGCTTAAGTGTACGGGAATTGATTTGTGTTTGTTTCAGGAAAGCTGCTGGGCGCGGATGGCTGAATACCGACTGCCGCCTTCAATACAAAGGGCGGCATCGCCGCCGCCCTTTTTTGACTCTTTCTAAATTGTCAGTCCCCTGATTACGCTGCCTTCCCAGCCGCGATCTTGTGGGTGGTCGAGGTATCGACATCGAACGTTTCGACCTTGGGTTCGCCCTCCAGGTGACTGCGGATCAGGTTGGTAACATTGGAAAACTGTTGGTTGTGATACTGCTGCGCATCTTCCCTGGTCCTCCAGAAACTCAGGGCGAGGACGATATTGGGATTGCTGGTGGAGACCAGTGTAATCTCGTCCACAAATCCATTCTGGCTCTTCAGAATGGGCAATGCCTTTTCCTGAATCGTCTTGCAGACTTCTTTTGCTTTACCGTTTTTGGTGGTTACTTCAACGACTCTGGTAAACATGAAGCGCTCCTTTCGAGGTTGGGGGTGAAAGGGAAACTCGCGGGTGCGGGATTGCAGCGCGAGAGAAGCTTCGCTTAGATGGGACCAAGTTACGCCTGGTCCTAGGCTGTGGTCAACGCCCGGAAAGGAGGCAGATGGGATTGGTGATTTCGTGATCTAAGAAATCACCAAATCGCGAAATCAAAAAATAAGCGAAGCACACGGGCGAGGGCGCCCGGTTCCACGTGCGACCCGGAAGCTATACCGGAAGCTATAATAGATACAGAGGCAAGTGGACCGGACGGTCGCCCCGGCTTGCCGGGGAGGAAAGTCCGAACTCCATAGAGCAGTGTGCCGGATAACGTCCGGGACCCCGATACCGCTATGCGGGACCGGGGGACGGCCAGTGCCACAGAAAACATACCGCCTCCGGTTCGCCGGGAAGGTAAGGGTGAAAAGGTGCGGTAAGAGCGCACCGCTTGAGCAGCAATGTTCAGGGCAGGGTAAACCCCACACGGAGCAAGACCAAATAGGAAGGGAGTCCGCCTCGGCGGACACGCACCGGCTCGGCGCGTTAGAACCTTCGGGTAGGTCGCACGAGCGCGGCAGCAATGTCACGCCTAGAGGAATGATCGTCATCCCGGTTCGCCGGGATACAGAATTCGGCTTACAGGTCCACTGCCTTTATTTGTTCAGCTACCGATGAAGGGCTTCCGAGAGGAGGCGGCAATCATCTAATCGGGCAAATTGCCTCTGCCCGCCACGACCGTTGTACTCAGAAGCCGGCACCGGCTAAAGGAATCCGAAGGTGAAGGCAACACAGGAAGAAGTAGCTCGAATTCCAGCAGACGATATAGCGACACCTGACGACGTCTGGCTCTCAACACGATCCAGGTTCAGAACGGCTATGTTGCTGGCCATAGTTGCTGACGCACTTCAAATCGCGCTATTCCCCTTGTTCAGCGAAGGCGCGTTATCGCCGGCGGACGATGTACTCGACCTCGCTCTCGCAGGAATTCTGGTTCGTCTCCTCGGCTGGCATTGGGAGTTTCTGCCATCCTTCTGCACCAAGCTCCTACCCGTCGTTGACGCAGTTCCATTTTGGACATTGGCTGTCGCGAATGTTTACCGCAAATGGAAAAAGAGTGAGTCGGACGAACTGCAAGCACGAGCATCGACCACACCCATGTCTCAGTGACTTTTAAACCCGGAAGCGGCTAACTTCGCAAGAAGCAGCAGGATGCAGCATGTCGCGACCAGATTCTGTTCATCTGCTGATAGAGCCCAATTCAAGTCCTTTATGACTGAGGAGAAACACTCCGAGTCGCGTCGTAGCACTCGCGTAGCAACCGATGTGCTTGTAGCACTCGATGTACTTATGGAAGTGCCTGGGGAGAGCTTCCGATACGCCGGGAAGACTATTACCGTTAATCTTCATGGCGCGTTACTTACTACTGTTGCTCCGCTGAAGTTGGGAGATCACGTGATTCTCCATGTCCATCTAACAGGCAAATCCGCCCAGGCAGCCGTGGTGTTCGTGAACCATGATTTGTCACAATTTGGCGTAGAGCTACGAGCTCCGGAAAACATCTGGGGAGTTGCCCTTCCGCCTCAAGACTGGAACAGACGACGCTCTGATGCAGGAGCCTCCAGATGAGACAGTCGGACACACTCGGGCAAGAATGCACGAGCTAAGTCAGTGGCCCAGAAAAAGCCACAGACGACACAATCCTCAGAGATCACAGGCTGGCAAGCCATTGCCAAGTATCTGGGTCAGCCAGTTGCTGTCGCCCAGCGCTGGGCAAAGGATGGAATGCCACTTGAACGCAAAGGCCGCAGCATGACGGCCAGTCCGGAGGAACTGAGCAAATGGCTTGGACGCGAAGCAGGTGCCGCTGAACCTGTCCACGTAGCCCAATCCACTGATGAAGACCTGGTAAAAGAACTTCGCCGTGGCCTTAAGGCGGTTCGGACCGGCAAGAAATGATTCTCTTAACTAGATCGGAGAGTACCATTGGCCAGATCTAACCTTGATCTCAAGAAGTGAACGATGAAGGATTAGTACTTTTGATAAACCCCTACTCCAAGGACCGACGCGCGCCCTACGGTCTTACTTCTCAAGAAAACGCAGATACACGACAACTTTCTCCGGTTTCAAGTTCGCTTTCCGTCCCTCGATTTCGTATTCAGCGTCTTCATAGTGATAGACCACGCGAGTGACACGGGCGCGACTTTCGCGAATAACTACTTCGTCGCCCACGCGCGGGACGTCGATCGAAAATGTCTCGCCTAGATTGGCATCGTCGGCTTCGTTCTGAAAGATGATCGATCTGCGCATCACCACGCGCGTCTCTGGACGAATTCGTGGAGTTCCTGCTCCACCCACTGTCCCGCCGCTGGGTTCGACCGAGTTAAGAAAATTATCGGGAGTGTCGCGGACGATGGGCCGCGCAGTCTCCAGCGTCACACCCCGTTCCTGCAGCAGCCGTGCGGCCAGGCATGCCTGCTCGCGCAGGAGGCCGAGCAGCAGGTGTTCGCTTCCTATGTATCGGTAATTCATCCGCTCGGCCTCTTCGGCCGCGTAGGCGAGCACGCGCTTGCACTCGTTGCTTAAGGGAAGATCTTGCGAGGTGGGGATACGCTCCCGCTTCAGTGTTGCCTTTTCGATCTCTTGCCGGATGGACTCGGCTCCAAAATGCGGAATCGCGCGTATCCCGAGCGCTTTGTTTTCCCGTAACAGTCCTAGCAACATATGCTCGCTCTCGATATAGGGCGAACCAAACTCGCTGGCCTCATATCTCGCAAAGAAGATCACGCGCCGCGCTTTTTCCGTATAGCGCTCGAACATAGCAAAGCATTCTATTCGTGGGATCTAGGCATCGCCTGGCTAGCAGTTATGACGCCGGAAGATGACAAATCACACTTAGCAGCCTGCGGAAAAATGCTGTGGAAAACGATCGATGCCAAGGCCGCTGCGGGTAGTGACGAGGTGAGAAATTGTGAAGCATCCTGTAGCTTCAAATTCCCTGCTTCAGCGAATTTTGCAGCGAATTTTTCGCGCATGAAGCCCGAAAACCTCCAATTGTGCCCAAAATCCGCGAAATTAGCTCCGCACTCAGGGAACGTAGCAGGGATTCCAGGGAATTTCGCGCTAACTCTCCGGCAAGATTAGAGTTACAAGTACTTTCCCTCGAGTCTGAATACCACTAGCAGCGAAATAACAGGGAAATCCCGGATCTTAACGTGCCTTGACCTCTGAAATGAGCAG
>Ga0207139_1132_pt1 | contig 15216 bp, 13 predicted proteins | sample Alteio_BWMinHeat_7_FD_153585 | JGI IMG/M metagenome (GOLD analysis project Ga0207139, IMG submission 153585) | Enriched cells from forest soil in Barre Woods Harvard Forest LTER site, Petersham, Massachusetts, United States -... | ecosystem: Environmental > Terrestrial > Soil > Temperate forest >... | reverse complement strand
TAGGTACTGTTATCTCGAATTTGCTCTTGACCGTAGGCAGATAACTCTGCACATAAAAAGAAGGAATGAAATGCAGGTCGCGATGTGTGAGTGTATAAGTTGCTTCTGTACGCGAACCCTTTGTAAGCCCGGCGTAGGATATTTCTGTTTGCTTGGCATCATCATAAAATACATTCTCTCTTTCTGAAGTAGTGGTTTTATATCCACTGGCATTTACTGTTTTATATCCTTTGCTATTGGGTATATAGGCTACTCCTTCTACATCGCCCAGCTTACTGAAATAACTATGATAGATGGTTTGTGTATTATAACTGGAAGATGCCAGGCTGCTTATTAATAATCGCTCTTCAGATAGGTAACTGGTAGCTGTGAGTTGGCCATCCTCATATTTTATTATGATATGCTCTGTATTATTTGTTATCACCGCATTCTCATTGCTATAGCGCTCGGCAATAGCAGCATATTCATCTTGCCCCCAACCCGTGAAAGAAATGGATGATAGCAAAATAAAAAAACACTTTCTCATAATAGGCCCTGTATCAGTTTATGGTAGCCCGCTAAGGTATAAATATTTATTTATCACCTGCTTACAGGTATATATTATTTTATAAATCGGTTGAGGATAGGCACCCCTTTCAGCTCTTTTCCTTCCAATTTTATGGTAAATAGTACATATACCAGCAGGAAGATAGTAGCAACTATATAATGGGTCATAGTATCTCCCGTCCAGAGACATACCCCTCTATATACAAAATACAGCAACAACATCAATCCAAAATAACTGAGCAATCTGCCTGTAGCATAGGGTACAGGGTACACCCGTTGCCCCCAGAAATAAGATACCAGCATCATACTGGCATAGCAAGCCAGCGTGGCCCAGGCACAAGCCATGTAACTATACTGCGGAATAAAGAAATAATTTATGATCAATGTGATCACCGCACCTATAATGGTAATGGTAGCGCCCGCATTTGTTTTGTGCGACAGTTTGTACCAGATAGCCATATTGTAATACACACCCAGGCACATATTGGCTATAAGCAGTATGGGCACCACCGCCAGCCCTGTCCACATATGGCGATTGCGGATAAACTCTTTCCATATATCCAGGTATAAGGCCACTACTAAGAACATACCGCATATCGTTATCACAAAAAACTTCATCACCCTTGCATAGGTCTTGGGTGCATCTTCGCCTTTTGACTGCTGAAAGAAAAAAGGCTCTGCACCCATTCTGAATGCCTGTATGAACAGTGAGATTAGTATAGACAATTTATAACAGGCCGAATAGATACCTACCTGTTCTTTCTTCTCTTGCATGGTAGCCACAGGTGCCCACCAGCCCAGCATAATGCGATCAAAAGTTTCGTTGATCATACCTGCAAAGCCGGCCACCATCAGGGGCAATGCATATAGCAACATCTCTTTCCACATCACGCCATCCCAATCTATTTTTATAGATAAGAATTCCGGCAGCAATAATAAAAAAGTGATGGCAGAGGTGATGATATTGGCAATGATATAATAGCCCGCGCCCATATTCGGGTCATACCATTGTGCAAAGATGGAGCCGGGATTATTCTTAGCTATATCGGGCAGCATACTATAAAAGAAAAATACGCAGGCAATATTGATAAGTATATTCACCACCCGCAGCGATGCATATTTTACAGGTCGGCCATCATTTCTTAGCTTGGCAAAAGGTAGTGTAGTAAGGGTATCCAGCGCTATCACAACTACAGCCCACGTTATAAACTCATGATGATTTTGTAGCGTCAGCAATTCAGCCAACGGCTGCTTGAATAATAATAAAACACCCGTAAGCAGTATGGTTGAGAATATAAGCGAGATACTACCGGTGCTAAATACTTTCTTTTCATCTGCACCTTTATTACTAAAACGGAAGTAAGCCGTCTCCATACCATAAGTGAATACTACATTCAAAAATGGTATTGCCGCATATACAATACTCTGCTCACCATAAGCAGCTTCGCTAAGCTTAAAGGTGAGATAAGGAGTAAGTAAATAATTGATGAATCGGGCAGCTATAGAGCTAATGCCATACCAAGCTGTTTGTCCCGCAAGTTTTTTTAATGAAGCCAATTTATTAGTTCAAAAGTGAAAAGTTAAAACCTCAAAATAGTTAAGTGTTGATCTATAGCTCCTTTAGCTTTTAAGTTTTAACCTTTAAGTTTTTCAATCACCCATGTTTCACTACCCTGCAATAATTTATCCAGGTTGCCCTTGCCTTTTTTAGCAATGGTTTCTTCTATCTGCAGGCGCATTACATCTTCGTAGGTAGCGCGTTCTGTTTCAAAGAATACACCAAAGGGGCGCGGGAAATGTCCTGTTGTGCTTGGGTTATCAAACAGGCGGCTCAGTATCTGTGCTTTAAAGAAATCTTTCTCATCATGTATCCATAGATCGCCGGCAGTATAGCCATCAGCCAGGTTCACTACCTGTGGCTTGTGTCCATCCAGTCGAATTCCTTTATCCTTGTTGGCGCCAAAGAGTAATGGTTGTCCTTGCTCCAGGAACAAACCTTCGTCAGCTTTGCTACTCTTCTCCGTGTATATTTCAAAAGCACCATCATTAAAGATGTTGCAGTTCTGGTAGATCTCTAAGAACGATGCACCATGATGTGCATGCGAGCGCAAGAGCATTTGCTGCAAATGTTTCGGGTCGCGGTCCATACTGCGGGCAAAGAAAGTAGCATCCGCACCCAGCGCCAGTGCAGCAGGATTGAACGGATGGTCTATACTACCCATCGGTGTGCTCTTGGTAACTTTATTTTCTTCTGAGGTGGGCGAATATTGCCCCTTGGTCAAACCATATATCTGGTTGTTGAAGAGTAATATATTCACATCAAAATTGCGGCGCAATAAATGTATCGTATGGTTACCACCTATGCTCAGCCCGTCACCATCACCTGTCACTATCCACACACTCAGCTCCGGCCTTGTAGCTTTCAATCCCGAAGCCACAGCAGTAGCACGTCCATGTATAGAGTGCATGCCATAGGTATTCATATAATAAGGAAAACGCGAACTGCAACCAATACCCGATATAATAGCAATATTCTCTCTTGCTATACCCAGTTGGGGCAATACGGTTTGTACCTGCTTTAATATAGAATAATCACCACAGCCCGGGCACCAGCGAACTTCCTGGTCAGTAACAAGATCTTTTGATGTTAATGGGGTGCCGTTAGATAGTTTGGTTTCGCCGTTGGTAGGCGTTATTTCAACTTCACTCATAGAAAAAGATGTTAAAACAAAGTTAGTCTATTAGTATGAGTAAGTAAAGCATTATTAAAATTTAAGATAATGTTTGTAAATTACCCCGTCCGTCAATCCTATGCAGCTAAAAAGTATTCAAATATTTGTTCTACTTACTATACTTCTCTCCCCCTTCGGGGGAGTTGGAGGGTGTTTATATGCCCAAACAGGCACCATCTCCGGCAGGCTCAAGCAAGACGATGGCATGCCCGCAATTGGCGCCCGGTTATTTGTATATACCATAGACGGTATGGGCGATGAGCGCATCATAGGTTTTGCCAATACTGCCGATGATAATGATAATAATGGCAAATTCGTGACAGAGAAAATTCCGGTTGGTGTGTACACTGTTCATATCAAATATCCTTCTTACAGAAAAGTAATCATTACAGGCGTACCAGTTGTAGAAAATAAAGCCACCGTCATCAATCTGATCCTCGAAGCACAATCTATCGACGCGGCGGGAGATACTACTATGACTTATTCATTACTGGCACCCAAGCCTGTGCCACCATCACAAACTACCCCTGTAGTTGATACGGCAAAAGCGGGTGATAAGAAAAAGAAGCGGAAGGCGTGATAATAATATTTATAATTTTGATCCTAATTAATAATTACTTGATTTATCCAAGTCTCTTAAATAAAATCTATTGGGATTAAAATACGGATACACTAGCTCTCTTTTATTGCCTGTTGTAACCACGTAAGAAAAATATTTGTCCTTAATTGTTACTACTTTATTTATGCAAAATGCATTGTCAACATAATATTCCTTCTCGAATTTATCTGTTATTGAATAAGTAAGGAAGTTGCGAAATATTAATGCGTTAGTATTAACAGAAGTAACCTTTGCTTTTTTACTATCCATAACTGTGTCTCTTGTATTTTCTTTGATAAGGGTAATACCCTTTCGGTCATGTACTATTTGATAACTTCCTTTAAATATATAGGAATGAGGAGGTAAAAAGGTTATTCTTTCTTCTTTTACTAACGTTTCTGAAACTAGAGATGTTCCACTATTGATAGCAGTGTTTGATACGATTGGATTTTTAAAAATACTTCCCCAATTAATAGTACTTCCAGTAGAGTTATATTTTATTGTTGCTGTCTTGAATTCTTTTTCTGCGTAATAATCATTTTTTTCATCTTTACTTATATAAGATGACTTTTTCCAATCAATATATATTGGTACTTCCAATTTATTTATTATCATAAAGGACATAATACCCTTTTCAGCCCAAAAGGAGTACACAACTCTTATAGTATCATTATCATAAACAGAATAATTGCTGTCAGCTTTAACCATACCACTTATCGGTCTAGCATAAATAAGTTGGGCATATTTAGAACAAGATGAAAGTGAAAGAATAATAGCAACTAATAAAAGTAAATATCTCATGATTATAAAAATATAGGATAAATGTAATGAAACATTATAGCAAATTATACTACGCTAAACTATATATCAAATACTGTTAGTAATTGCTTTTGTTACCTACTCAATTGCCCCGGCCTTTAGGTCGGGGATAATATATAAACTCGTTTGGCTTTAGCCAAAACCGCTCGCGTATTAACTCATTACCCTTTTAACTTATTAACCCTTTAACTAATTAACCAAATCCTTATCTTTATGCCACACAACATCCCCCTTTAATGAAGAGACTTTCAGTATGGATAGCTGTGTGCCTGTTTTTTTCTACCCCCCTCATCGCTCAGCAGAAGGCACACAACATCGAAAAAGATTATGCTAAAAAGCCATTATGGATCAACATGATGGAAGATCCCAATGTCAATTACTTCGAGATAGACAAGGCATATACTGCCTACTGGCAGCACCATACCATGCCCGAGACGGAGCATGATATAATAGGTGAGAAGAAAGAGCGCGATAAGCACCCGTCTAAAAGGGCGCAAAGAAAAGCTGATGCCGACAATGATATGCGTATGGCTGTGAAAAAATACGAATGGTGGCGCGAACAAATGCTGCCCTATGTGCAGCCCGATGGCCACATACTCAGCACCGAGGAGCGCCTGCAAATATGGAAACAACAACAAAATGAACAACAGAAAACTAATAAATAAATGAGGTCATTTCTCCTATTCAGTTTACTGCTTATAGTATCTATACATAGAGCGCCTGCACAAGCTGTAGGTACATGGACCAATAATGGCCCCATTCAGTTCCCTATAAATGTAAGCGGGCAGGTAGACGGTATGGGTCGCGTGAGCCAGGTAAAATTCAGCACGATCGATTCGCAGAAAATGTTTGCAGTAAGCGCATCGGGCGGCCTCTATATCAGCTACAACAATGGCTATACCTGGGCCGTAACACCCGGCACCGAAAAAATGCCACAGGGTTCTTCCTCGGCTGTTTGTGTAGACTATACCAACGAAAATATTATTTACCTCTCTACCGGCGACGCTAATTATTATAATAGCGCTTTTGGTATTTATAAGAGTACCAACGGCGGTACTAGCTTTACTGCTGCCAATACAGGTATAGGCACAGCCATGGCGGTAGAGATACTCATGGACCCGCAGAATAATGCTAACCTCGTTGCTGCTACCAATAATGGCATATGGAAAACCACTACCGCTGCCGGCAGCTGGACACAAGAACAAACGGGTGCTTTCAAAGATATGAAGGCAAGGCCCCGCAGCAAAAATGTATTGTATGCTGTTACTGCCACACAATTTTATATCAGTACCGACTTTGGCAGTACATGGACATCCGTACCAATCACCACACCCGCAAGTAATGGCGGTCTGCGCATTGCAGTAAGTGCTGCTGATACAAACGTTGTATATCTTGTTACAACGAAAGGCAATGGGCAGATACTCAAATCTACAGATGGTGGCAATAGTTTTACCAACATATACAGCAGCACTACCCAATGTATTGTTTGCTACTCTCCGGGTACTACATCAGGCTCGCAGGGCGATTATAATATGGATATAGATGCTAACCCTGTAAATGCAAATGAAGTAATAGTAGTGGCGCATTGTGTATGGCGCTCTACCGACGGGGGTCTTACCTGGACAAAAGAAACTGACTGGTATAATGAATGTCATACAGACATGCACCATATACAATTCAATCCCTACAATCCCCGCCAAATATTCAATGCCAATGATGGCGGTGTATGGATGAGTACCGATTCTATAAAAAATTATTGGGTGCCACGCAGCACGGGGCTATCTGCTACCGAAATATACCACGCGGCACAAGATCCGATAGACAGGCAAATGCTCAGCATCGGCACACAAGACAATGGCGAACTATATTTTGATGGCCAATGGAAATGCAATCGCGGTGGCGACTGGAGCCCTCGTTGTGCCTTCGACTATCGCACCGGTGATGTGATATGGTACCTCGGCACCGGCAACAGGAGAGCTTTATCACCATTAACCGGGGATGCAACTTATAACTCACCGTTTACAGTTACCAACAATGCTGCTATTGCCTTTATTCCTAACATGGTCAATACCGCATTCGTTGGCAGGGATACCATATGGCGCAGTACCAATATCAATCTGGCCACACCTACCTGGTCTTATATCTATCCTGCTACCGAAACGATCTTGGATATACAAGTATCAGCAGCAGATAGCAACCAGCTCTATGTACTTACCAAATCAAATCATCTATACCGCAGCGATAACGCACTCGCCGCCTCACCAACATTTACTGTGCTGGCCACACCCGCCTCTACAGCCAACACAGGCTGCATAGCTACGAGCCAGCGCGATACCAACTATATATACATCACCTGCGGTTCTAAAATTTATATTTCAAAAAACAAAGGCGTAAGCTGGACAGATATTTCCGGCGCATTGCCGGGCACCAATATTCTTCGCGCTATTCACGATAATTATTCCCAATTAGAAAGAGTATTTCTTAGCACCGGCAGCAATGTATATTATAAAGACAGCACCACCACTACCTGGACCGCCTGTACAGGCCTGCCGTCGGTAGCTCGTTTTTCTGATCTGATGATCTACAATAACGGTACAGCAGCAAGCACACTCAGGCTATCTACCTATGGCCGTGGTGTTTGGGAAGTGGGTATCAATAATGATCACGTACCTATAGCCGATCTTAATGCAGATAAAAAATACATCTGCCCAGGCGATAGTGTGCACTTTACCAGTACCGCTTATGGCACACCTACTTCTTATAGCTGGAGCTTTCCGGGTGGAAGCCCTGCTGTTTCTGCTGCTGTTAATCCTGCTGTGCAGTATACTACACCCGGTGTTTATAACGTAACATTAATAGCAAGCAATGCCGCAGGTAACGATACTGTTCTGAAAACAGTCTATATCAATGTATCAAAAGGCGCTATTGCCTCTTTCACCGAAGGTTTTGAGTCTGCCACATTCCCGCCGGCTAACTGGCGTGCATTTTCTAACAGCGGTCTCAACTGGCAGCAAACTGCAAGTGTTGGTGGCTTTGGTGCCAGCTCACATTGTATGCTGTTTGATAATTTTAATAATGATGCCGGCGGTGCACATGATATTATGTACAGCTCAAGCGCCAACCTCGATACTGCCATTGCAGCCTTCGTCACTTTCGATGTAGCTTATTCTTTCATTCCCGGTTATCGTGATAGCCTGGTAATAAAAGCATCTAAAGATTGTGGCCAAACCTGGACAACTATTTACACCAAGGATAGCACAAGGCTGGCTACAACGCCATCTACCAACGGGCTCTTTACCCCCACTGCTGCCCAATGGCGCAAAGACACGGTGCTGCTCAATTCATTCCTGGGCAAAACAGTAATGCTCTCTTTTGAGAACGTGGGCCATTTCGGCAATGCACTCTACGTAGATAATGTGAACATCAGTTTCAAAAAGAATGTAGGTGTGAATACTATTACCAATGCATTGGCAGATGTGCAGTTATATCCCAATCCTACTACAGGCATGCTATACATCAATGGCACCGGTATTAGCGGCAGCAAAGCTAATATAGATTGCTATAGCATTGTAGGTACATTGGTAGCTCATAATGAGGTAGGTATTAGCAACGGCACATTAAATAGCAGCTTAGATCTCTCATCACTTCCCAAAGGAGTATACGAGATACGCATACGTGCCAGCGATGGAAATAGTATTGTGAAGAAAATTGTATTGCAGTAAAGAGTAAATTTGCATCGTGGTTCAATCTCCTATAGGTGTTTTCGATTCAGGTTATGGCGGGCTTACCGTCTTCAAGTCTATTGCAGCGCAATTGCCGCAATACGATTACATATACCTCGGCGATAATGCCCGTGCGCCCTATGGCAATCGTTCTTTTGAATCGGTGCACCAATATACTTTGGAATGTGTGGAATGGTTTTTCAAGCAAGGATGTGAATTAGTGATACTGGCCTGCAACACCGCATCTGCGAAAGCGCTGCGCACCATTCAGCAGCAAGACCTGCCAAAGCTGGGGCCTGCAAAAAGAGTGCTCGGTGTCATCCGTCCTACAGCAGAGGTAATGGGTGAATATACGCATACCCGCCATGTGGGTGTGCTCGGCACAGTCGGCACTATCAAATCAGGCTCCTACGAAATAGAGATCAACAAATTCTTTCCCGATATAAAAGTACATTCACTCGCCTGCCCTATGTGGGTGCCGCTGGTAGAAAATGGTGAATACAATAGTGAAGGCGCTGACTACTTTATAAAAAAATACCTGCACCAGTTATTGCACACCGCACCTGATATAGATGCTATACTGCTTGCCTGTACACACTATCCTTTATTGCTGGAAAAAATTGTGCAACATTTGCCAGGCAATATTCAATTGGTAACACAAGGGGATATTGTGGCCCGCAGCCTGCAGGATTATTTACAACGCCATCCGGAAATAGAAAAAACAATTACTAAAAATGGCACCCGGCATTTCTTCACCACAGATGATACCGACGACTTTAATGAACATGCCACTATCTTCTTCGGAGAAAGAGTAAAGTCAGCGCATTTGCATTTGTAATATCACAAGCGCACATTCTCCCACATTACATCACATTTCCCACATTCAAAAATTATCTGAGAGAAGAATTCGCTAATTGGTTCACCAGTTTGCTATGGCCGTTGCGGCGTTCGCTGGCTTCTTTTGCTGCTTTTACAAATGCTACAAATAGCGGGTGCGGATTCTCTACAGTGCTCTTATATTCCGGGTGAAACTGCACACCTATATAGAAAGGATGGTCTTCTATCTCTACTATTTCCACCAGTCCTGTACCGGGGTTTTTACCTACAGGTATCATCCCTCCATTTGCAAATATTTCCTGGTATTCATTATTAAACTCGTAGCGATGGCGATGGCGCTCTGCAATATGTGTTTTACCGTATATAGATGCTGTCTTTGAATGGCTGGTCAGTTCGCATTCGTAAGAACCCAGGCGCATGGTGCCACCTTTTTGGGTAATGTTCTTCTGGTCTTCCATCATCGCTATCACACCCTCTTCAGGGTTCGGATCCATTTCTGTGGAATGTGCATTCTTCATTCCCAATACATTTCTTGCAAATTCTACACAGGCCATTTGCATACCCAGGCATATACCAAAGAATGGTATCTTATTTTCTCTTGCAAACCGTATGGCATCTATCTTTCCTTCCAGCCCGCGGCTGCCAAAGCCCGGCGCTACCAATATGGCATCGAGGTTGTGCAGTTTTTCCACCGCATTCTCTCGCGTTAAGAATTCAGAATGTATATTTCGTACCTCTACTTTGCATTCGTTCATAGCGCCTGCATGTATCAGTGCTTCCAGTATCGATTTGTAAGCATCCTGCAGTTCCACATATTTACCTATCAAGCCCACTACTACTTTCGATTTTGGATAACGCAACTTATTTAAAAACTCTTTCCACTTACCCATATTAGGGTCAGGATTAGTGCCCAATGGCAGTTGCAGTTTTTGCAGGCATATTTCGTCCAGTTTTTCACGCATCATTTCCAGCGGCACACTATAGATGGTGTCTGCATCCATCGCTTCTATTACTGCATTCTCAGTTACGTTACAAAACAGGGCTATCTTTCTTTTCAGATCTTTGTAAAGTGGTTCTTCTGTACGGCATACCAGCACATCGGGGTTCAGCCCGTTCTCACTCATCATTTTTACAGAGTGCTGTGTCGGTTTTGTTTTCAGTTCTTTGGCAGCTTTCAGATAAGGTATCAATGTCAGGTGCACCACCAGGCAGTTCTCATCACCCATCTCCCATTTCAACTGGCGCACCGCCTCTATATAGGGCAGCGATTCTATATCGCCCACCGTACCACCTAATTCAGTAATTACAATATCAAATTTATTATCCTCGCCCAGCATCAGCATGCGGCGTTTTATCTCATCGGTAATGTGTGGTATCACCTGTACGGTCTTACCGAGGTAAGCGCCCTCACGCTCTTTATTAATTACGTGCTGGTATATGCGGCCGGTGGTCACATTATTGGCCTGCGATGTAAATGTATTCAGGTAGCGCTCGTAGTGGCCCAGGTCCAGGTCGGTCTCTGCACCGTCTTCGGTCACATAGCATTCGCCATGCTCGTAGGGGTTTAGCGTACCCGGATCTACATTTATATAAGGATCAAATTTTTGGATGGTGGTGGTATAGCCCCTGGCCTGTAATAGTTTGGCAAGAGATGCCGCAATAATTCCCTTTCCGAGAGATGAAGTAACGCCACCGGTTACAAAAATATACTTAGTCATAACACCTGTTTTTTAAAGACCGGTGCGCAGCGGGTAAATATTACAATAAATGAATGTGATGCTGTTGCGGTCGTACAAAGTTAAGAAAGAAAAACCGACTATTAAGCAAGTGTTATTTTTTTAACTAAAAATGTGGATTGTCGCTGTATTATACGCCATAATATGGCTCAGTATCATTGCTTTCCTAATTTATTATGCTTATATTATAATTTGGTTTACCTTTTTTACTTTTATGCCTAACCGATGCTAACTTTTTATGAAACGGGTATTAAAATACAATGTAGAGGTTGAAGGCTTGCTGTATGAATGTAAGTTTGAGCTGATATCTAAGATCTTTATAGACGATGAGTATATCGTAACTATATATGAGCCAACGGATAGTCCGCTGTGGCAGCATTCTTATCACGAGCCCATGTACCTGGAAGGATTAGAATGGATCTTTAAGAACCGCGAATTACCCGACGTGATACTGGACCTGGAACTGATGTTCTCTCCTTTTATTCGTAAACACAGGCTTAAGGGTGATGCGTTTTTATAGTTAGCAATAATTTTATTGTTCCTGCAGTCACTTCATCGCGGCCATAATGGCCCGCTGCCACTCGTGGTCTTTCGCATTCGGATATAATAGCTGCGCGTCGTTTTGCGGATCGTGTGTATATTGTTGCACATCCTGGCTAAAACTCCATAACATCATGCCCCGCTTGGTGCCCCCTTTTGGTTGCCAGGCAGTTATTGCCTTCACAGTAGCCACCGATGTAAAATTACCATCCTTCTGCGCCACAGGCCCTGCATTCACACCCATCAGCAGCTTATTATTTGTCCAGCCTATGACCAGGTATTTATAATACACTTCCTGCAGAAATGCCGCGCTATCTCCATAGTCCATAATGCCCCCGTAGTCAAAATAGCTGATCAACTTCCTGCTCATATCATAGTCCAGGTACAGCGCTTTAGATAAGATAGCGTCCTGCCCCAAAGCCTGTCGCATGGCAGCTACCACTGGCTCCAGTTTTGTATTACCACCCGTTGGGTATTCATCATCCACATCTACACCATCCAGTCCGTATTTGTCCAGCACATCCTGCTTCACATAGTTGGCAAAATCTTCCGCCTTTTCTGCTGGTATATCGCCAAAACCCTGTTTGCCATTGCCTTGTATACACAACACCAGTTTTATACCTGCCCTGTGCAACTGCGGCACCTGGCTGCTTTGCAAGGTTTGCAGCAACAGGCTATCCATTTGCAGGTAGGTACTGCCATTGGGGCCTATTGCTATGGCTGCGCCTGTTAGGTTCACAACATTTGCCTGGGGGCTGCCATCAGTGTGTTTGTATTGGAGCACCTCTGTAAGTGGTACATGCACTATGTGCCTGTTAGCACCTGTACCTGCACCCACAGTATGCAGCCAATACACAACCAGCATTTTAGTAAGGGGCAATATTGGGGGCATAGATAATTTTATTGAAAACAAAAATAGAAAACTATTGGGGAGGTGAACCATTGGGTTACCAATAAGGCCATGCTGGGATACAATGTGTCTAACGACAAAGACAACCTGTACATAACCGTAGAGACGGGCGACCTAGCCACACAACTCAAAATATTACGACACAACCAGTAATATTATAGAGCCACTCTATAAAAACACGCAGACCCGGAAGACATTTGGCATAGCCTATAAGGAATAGATCATTTAACCCATCCTGATAACTGGCTGCCGTCAGGCGACCTTTTTTATGCCCATGCCATTATAGAATTTTATTATGGCCGCATACAAACTATCGTTCCATTAATTCAAACAGTCGTTTTAATTTTACAGCCAGAAATGGAAGCTGAACAAATAAATGGCTAAACAATGAATCAATTCTCTCTAATAATATCAGCTGATTTTATCATTTCTACCGTACAAAGCATAGAATTATACAGTTTTCTTACCGTATGTACTTCTATGCTTTTTTTTGCTTTTAAAATTAAACAAACGTTTGTTTATACAAATCATTTATTTAATATAATAATAGCTTCTCTTACACACATATTCTCATTTAACCATACTAATCAATCTATAACAAATTATAAATAATTTTTATGAAAAAAACTGTACTAATCGCATTCTTGCTTTTGCTCCAGATCTTCAGTATACCGGTATTACATGCTCAAAACGAAAAAACAGCCTATATGCTACGCCTGTACGAAGACAATGACTTCTTAAACGACATGGGCCGCGGCACCGACGAGGCTTATACCAATGGCACACGCATAGACCTGTTTTATACCGGCAATCATCGGTCTATATTAGATAGGTGGATGCCACGTGCCGGGGATAGTAGTATTAATATCTATGCTCTCAGTATAGTAGAGATGATGTACACCCCGTCCGATATTGTCAACGATTGCTACCAGCCACATGATTATTCCTGGGCGGGGGCGCTCTATACATCGCATACACTATATTCTTACAACCCGCAAAAAAAGTACGACTTTCAAACAGAGGTACTGGCGGGCATCATGGGGCCTCATGCATTTGCCAAGCCATTACAGCAAACCGCACATCATCTTATAGATGACCCTTCTATACCACAAGGCTGGGACAACCAGTTTGGCGATGATATACTGCTCAATATCAATTTTACAGCAGAGCAGCAGCTGATGCATATAGGTAATTATATAGAACTGGTGGGCTCCGGGCAGGTATTGGCCGGCACCATGACCGATGCCATAGATATGTCATTGTTATTGCGGGTGGGTAAGATGCAACCCTATTTTAATGGATTTATACAACAAAAAACGACAGGCAAAAAAGGCGGTCGTGTGCAGGTTTATTTTAAGGTCAAGCCCGGCGTGCAGCTCGTAGCCTGGAATTCCATGTTGGAAGGTGGTATGTTCAACCAGAAGCCCGATGTAAAAGTGGCTGAAGCAATTACCGGCAATGCCGATACACATGGTAGCGAGTATATGCAGCAGCCCGTACCTACTATAGAAAATGTAGTTACCTACCTCTCTTATGGTGCGGTAGTAGCAGCCGGGCCGCTCAGTATATCTTATACACAAACACATACTACCGAGCTGGTGAAAAATACTTACAGTCATACATATGGAAATATATCGGTCTCCTATATCTGGTAGGGTTATAATTGCGGCCCCTGTGCACGGTATGTGAATATTTAATACGATTGTTTTTATCTTGTAGCTGTATTCTAAGTTGAAAGGCTATGAAATTCAGTGAAAAAGAATTGCAGGTAATAGACATTGCAGAAAGACTATTTGCAGAAAAAGGGTTTGAGGGTACCTCTGTGCGCGATATTGTAAAAGAGGCCTGTGGTAATGTGTCCATGATATCGTACTATTTCGGTTCTAAGGAGAACCTGCTGCTGGCTGTGCTAGAAAGAAGGAATAACGAAGTGATAGACCACATCACCCACCTCATAGATAATAAAGACCTCACCGATATGCAGAAGATCAGCATTTTTATAGATGATTTTCTCGACAACCTGGTGAAGCGCAGGAACCTGCACAAAGTGCTGATACGTGAAGAATTGTTTAGCCGCGACCCGAAGATATACACCATGATATACGAGTTTAAGAAGAAGAACATGGCTATGATAGAACAGATATTGCAGCATGGTAAGGAAACGGGCGAATTTAAAAAAGACGCTGACATAGCACTACTTATGGCTACTGTCATAGGTACTACTTCACAATTATTCATATCACAGGATTTTTATGCACAGATAAGCGGTGCAGCAAACCCAGCTACCGGAGGGTTCAACCCCGAGCTGTTCAATAAACTGAAAGCACATTTAAAAGGTATTTTAAAACTAGTGTTGACAGGCGAGTAGATAACTTCCCGCGTGTCATTGCGATATACAAGGGAGACATATCAGGAAGAAGAAGTGCTTGACAAACTCGCTAAATTTAAATTAACCTCAAATTATGAAGATAGCTTTACAACTATATATAGATTTTCAGAAGATGGACACAATTTTTACTTAAAGGCATTAGTATTATCTTCTAAATAGCAGAACCTATTTAGCACCCCTTTTTGTGGATATTTAAATTTGGAAACCCCTTGTTAATAATAGTAAATTGCGGGTAATGGTAACCCTTCCCAAAAGGGCTTCCTCAAGGGTTCTTTACATGGGGCTTATATCCTCATCTAACTGGGCACAGGGAGTGGAAATAATTAGAACAATCTTCTATCTATTACCAATCGTCCATGAGACATGAATGGGACATTGTGGGACATG
>Ga0207139_1131_pt1 | contig 15281 bp, 17 predicted proteins | sample Alteio_BWMinHeat_7_FD_153585 | JGI IMG/M metagenome (GOLD analysis project Ga0207139, IMG submission 153585) | Enriched cells from forest soil in Barre Woods Harvard Forest LTER site, Petersham, Massachusetts, United States -... | ecosystem: Environmental > Terrestrial > Soil > Temperate forest >... | reverse complement strand
CTATTGCACTTTGACGAGATAGCAGTTCTCATAAAAAATCCGACACATTTAGCTGCATTAAAACCTACTATAGAAGCGCATGTAGATACTTTTTTACACATCAAGCTAAAAGAAAAGCTCCCTATGATATCCATGTTTGTAGGGGAAGGAACATTGAATAAGCTAAAAGATGGCCTGATGGAAGAAATAGATGTTCTCTTACCGGAAATAATCAGCAAATACGCCGATAACCTGAGCAGCCAAGTAGATATTGAAAAAATGGTTACAGACAAGGTATCCAATTTCTCATCAGATAAGCTGGAAGAAATACTGGAAAGTGTGATGAGTAAAGAATTCAGATTTATAGAGATAATCGGTGGTGTATTAGGCTTTGTTATTGGCCTTATACAAATGGGTTTATCATTTATATGATTTTGCCTGTCCCCATTGTAAAAGCATGCTAATGTTGTATTTTTGTACCTCTTAAAGTAATTCTATGCCGCATTATTATTCGCTCGGAGATATACCTCACAAACGCCATACACAGTTTCGCAAACCTGATGGTGGTTTGTATTCAGAACAGCTATTCAGTACAGAAGGTTTTTCTTCTAATTCATCGCTCCTATACCATATCTACCCTCCCACAACCATTATACGCACAGAAGAACCAACTAATGTAGCGCCTGTTGCAGCTACCGACAATATATTAAAGCATCGTAGTTTCCAGGGTTTTAAAGTAACCCCAAATGCAGACTACCTTAAAAGCCGCACCACGGTGTTATTCAACAACGATGTGCAGCTTTCGCTGGCGGCACCTACCAAAGGCCATACTGATACCTTCTTTAAAAATGCTGATTGTGATGAAGTGATATTCATACATGAAGGTACCGGCACACTAAAAACCCAATACGGTCAAATACCTTTCAATTATGGTGATTATTTAGTGATACCACGCGGCACTATCTACCAAATAGAATTTGACAAGCCGGAGAACAGGTTATTGATAATAGAATCTTTCAGCCCGGTCGTTTATCCTAAACGATACCTAAGCAAATACGGACAATTACTCGAAAATTCACCTTATTGCGAAAGAGATATACGCAAGCCCCAGGACCTGCAAACAATTAATAAGAAAGGAGAATTTCTTATTAATATCAAAAAGAAAGGTATGCTCTACCCTATTTGGTATGCTAATCATCCTTTTGATGTAATAGGTTGGGATGGCTGCGAATATCCATATGCACTCAGCATTCACGATTTCGAACCTATTACAGGCCGTGTGCACCAGCCACCGCCTGTGCACCAAACATTCGACGCAAACAACTTTGTTATCTGTTCATTTGTTCCACGCCTCTTCGATTATCATCCGCAATCCATACCTGCTCCGTACAATCATAGCAATATAGACAGCGACGAAGTACTGTATTATGTAGACGGTGATTTTATGAGCCGCAAGCATGTTACACGTGGCATGATCACTTTACATCCGGGCGGTATACCACATGGTCCGCACCCCGGCGCAGTAGAAAAAAGCATTGGTGCGAAAGAAACAAAAGAACTGGCGGTAATGGTAGATACATTCCACCCATTAAAATTGACTAAAGAAGCACAAGACATAGAAGATGAACACTATGTAATGAGCTGGGCAGAATAACAAACTGATAAATACAATTCACGCAAATAAAGATTTGAGGGCAAATCACAAATCATAAATAGCAAATCATAAATAATTATGGATACACTTACAGTTAGTGCAAAAATGGCAACAGCGCAGGATTTCCTGCCTATTAATGGCACAGACCATATTGAGCTATATGTGGGCAATGCAAAACAAGCAGCGCATTTTTATAAAACAGCTTTTGGATTTCAGTCACTTGCCTATGCAGGCCCTGAAACAGGCATGAAAGATGTAGCTTCCTATGTACTGCAACAAGGTAAGATACGCCTGGTACTTACCACACCTCTGCAGTCCGAAAATCCTATATCTCAACACATTTTCAAGCACGGTGATGGTGTAAAGATATTGGCACTGTGGGTAGATGACGCGTACAAAGCATTTGAAGAAACCACTAAACGTGGCGCCAAAGTATACATGGAACCCAAAACCATGAAAGATGATCATGGTGAAGTGCGCATGAGCGGTATCTATACTTATGGCGAAACCATACACCTATTCGTAGAACGTAAGAACTATAACGGACCATTCCTCCCCGGATACAGAGCATGGACAAGCGAATACAATCCTACAGAAGCAGGTTTGTTATATGTAGACCATTGTGTAGGCAATGTAGGCTGGAACAGGATGAATGATACCGTAAAATGGTATGAAGATATAATGGGTTTTGTAAACATACTTTCATTCGATGACAAGCAGATCAATACTGAATATTCCGCGCTCATGAGCAAGGTGATGAGCAATGGTAATGGCTATGTAAAGTTTCCGATAAACGAACCTGCTGAAGGAAAGAAAAAATCTCAGATAGAAGAATACCTGCAGTTTTATGAAGGCGAAGGTGTGCAGCACATTGCAGTAGCTACTAAGGATATTATTAAAACAGTACGCGAACTGAAATCACGTGGTGTTGAGTTCCTGAACACGCCCGATACTTATTATGAAGACCTGCTGGACAGGGTTGGTAAAATAGATGAAGATATCACCCCATTACATGAATTAGGCATCCTGGTAGACCGCGATGAAGAAGGCTATTTACTCCAGATCTTTACAAAACCTATTGAAGACCGCCCAACCCTGTTTTTCGAGATCATACAACGTAAAGGTGCTCAAAGCTTTGGTGCAGGTAATTTTAAAGCCTTGTTCGAATCTATTGAACGTGAACAGGCAAAAAGAGGCAACCTCTAATATAAAATGTGAATATCATATGGAAAAGCCCCATTTCAGTTGGGGCTTTTTTACATTTTTAAGATAATCTTATAGTATATTATCATTATTTTTGTCAGTGTAGTAATGCCATTTTTATACCCTTTATTAAATTTATTATGAGCGGAAAGTTTTTGAAAAGTGTATTGGTACTGTGTGTGTTAACCTCTTCGCTGTTTGCGCAGGATGATGTTAATACCTTTCGCAATTTCCAGTTTTCGTTTAACCGGGTTTCCAATGCCTGGGCAAAATACAATGATTCTATAGGTAAGATATTTACAACAAAAGGTATTGCATATCCTCCAAAAGATATTTATCTCCGTGTTTTCAAAGCACAAAATGAGATGGAATTATGGGCACGGGATAATGCTAATAATGAATATAAACACGTAAAAACCTATCGCATATGCGCATTATCAGGTATACTTGGCCCAAAGCGTACAGAAGGTGATCTACAGGTTCCTGAAGGCTGCTATTTCATCGAAGAATTCAATCCTAAAAGTGATTTCTATTTGTCACTACTATTAAATTATCCTAATTATTCCGACATGGTATTAGGCGATAAAGACAAGCCTGGTGGTGATATTTACATACACGGTGGTTGTGTAACAGTAGGCTGTGTACCAATGACAGATGATATCATACAGCAACTGTATGTAATATGCCTGAACGCTAAATTTAATGGCGAATCCTATATACCGGTACACATCTATCCAACACGTTTTACCAAAGCCGGCCTCAATTATTTAGGAAAAGAATATGGCAAAGAACAAAAGAAACAGGAATTTTGGGTAAATATGAAAAATGATTATGACTACTTCGAAAAGTATCATAAACTACTGCCTGTAGTATATACCCCAGACGGAAAATATCTCTTCAGCAATATGTAATACCTTTGCAACGTTTAAGATGATATATGTCTCATAGCAAGTATATAGGTATCGCAGTTTTCCTCTTCATTATGTACGCACTTACTTCCTGCGAAAGAGAAGTACATTTAAATTTAAGCACTGGTGCGCCAAGACTTGTGGTAGAAGGCAGGATTGATAATGGCTACCCCCCTTTTATAACACTTACTACATCAGTTGGCTTTTTCTCTACTGTAGATTTTTCAACTATACAGAATTATTTTGTTCATGGTGCCAATGTAAAAGTTTCTGATGGCAGCAAAACGGTCACACTAAGAGAATACAGCTTAGACACAGGCAACAACAGCAAATTCTTTATATACACCTTAGATACCGCCGATCCGGGTTCGCTCAACTTTTTGGGGCAAATTGGTAAATTCTATACACTCACTATCAATTACAATGGCCAAACTTATACGTCGGTAACCAAAATTCCTGAGCCAATAAAACTCGACTCTATCAGGTCGCAACCACCTACATTCACAAATGACAAATACCCCGATGCAGTGCAACTGGTCGTATACTTCAAAGACCCTGATACTATAGGTAATTTTGTACGTTATTTCACCAAGCGCAATAGTGAACCATTTTATAATGGTGATCTGTATAATGATGATATCACAAATGGCCTCCATACCAACTGGCACATAGCCGCCGGTTACAACACGGTACAGCCTGATAGCTTTAAAAGCAACCACTTCTTCAAAGGAGACACCGTTATAGTATCCTGGAGCTCTATAGACAAGGGCGTATATACCTTTTGGAACACTTTTGCCTATGCAGTTTCTGCCTCAGGAGATCCTTTTTCATCTCCGATCAACTCGCAAAGCAATATTACAAACGGTGCAATAGGTGTTTGGGCTGGCTATGGCAGCTATCTCGATACATTTATAGTTCCTAAATAGTTAAGGTTTTAAAAAATCTATACGGCTATAAGCGCTTTCTTGTGCCATAGGTTTGCTGCATCCGTAAATCTTTCGCATTTTTGCCAAATTCTAGTGTTTATTTATGTCTGACGTCGAAAAAGTACATTGTCTTATTATAGGTTCCGGGCCAGCCGGATATACTGCTGCTATCTATGCTTCACGTGCCAATCTTAAACCTGTCCTCTACCAGGGCTTACAGCCGGGTGGACAGCTTACTATTACTACCGAGGTAGAGAACTATCCCGGTTATCCTCATGGCATTATGGGGCCCCAGATGATGGTAGACTTTGAACAGCAGGCGCAGCGCATGGGTGCCGACATACGTTGGGGTATGGCAACAAAAATTGATTTTTCAAAACGTCCATACAGGGTAGAAATAGATGAAGAAAAATGGATAGAAGCTGATGCGGTTGTTATAGCCACTGGCGCTTCAGCACAATGGCTTGGTCTCGAATCTGAGCAGCGTCTTAATGGTCATGGTGTATCTGCCTGTGCCGTATGCGATGGTTTCTTTTTCAAAGGACAGGAAGTAGCAATAGTTGGCGCTGGTGATACAGCTTGCGAAGAAGCATTGTATCTATCCAAGCTTTGCAGCAATGTGCATATGCTCATTCGCCGTGGCGAAATGCGTGCCAGCAAAGTGATGCAGGCACGCGTACTGGCTACACCCAACATAAAAGTATACTGGAACACCGAAACAGTAGAAGTAATGGGCGACCATAAAGTAGATGCACTAAAAGTGCGCAACAACCAAACCAACGAAGAAACCATTATCCCACTCAAAGCATTCTTTGTTGCCATAGGCCACAAACCCAACTCCGATATGTTCAAAGGCATATTAGATATGGACGAACAAGGCTACCTCATTACACAACCTGATTCTTCCAAAACAAATATCGAAGGCGTATTTGCCTGCGGCGATGTACAGGACAAAATATACCGCCAGGCAGTAACAGCTGCAGGTAGCGGTTGTATGGCTGCACTCGATGCCGAAAGATATTTGGGTGCATTAGAACATGCTGCATTAGCTGAACATAGTGCGTAAACTTAAAATCACTTATATGCCTATTAAGCCGGAAAATGAAACAGTTGTAGTGTGTATCAACGGCGAAATAAAACATGTTCCTGCTAAAGACCTGCTCAAAAAACATCAATCATAACACCTCCTCCCTTTAGGGAGGTCGGGAGGGTTTAGAATAATGGTAACTGCCCGTTTCTTATTCTCCTGAAATCTTTCGTATTCAATTCCATATGTGTTTCATTCAGGTGAAACTTTTTGCAATAGATTTGAAACTGTGTTTTTATCAGCTCGGCAAATTTACCATCACCCACTATCCTGTTGCCCCAGCGGCTATCATTCACCGCGCCTTCATGGCAGGCACATATCTGGTTCCATACTTTTTCTGCACGGTCAGGAAAAGCTTTGTGCAGCCAGTCATGAAAGATGCCGCCAATTGCGCCGTTCAACCTTACTACGGTATAGCCCGCCCATTTAGCACCTGCTTCGCTCGCAGCCTTTAGCACATCGTGCATATGCATATCATTCAGCCCCGGTATCAGCGGTGCATTCATGATGCCCGTAGGTATGCCATTCTTAGATAGTGTCTCCACCACCTTCAATCTCGATTTATATGAAGCTGTCCTCGGCTCCATCAATCTTCTCAAATCCTCATCCAGCGAAGTGATAGAAGTAAACACCCTTACCAAATTCAGCTTATTCAACTCCTGTAGCACATCCAGGTCACGCAACACCAAAGCATTCTTGGTCAGTATCCCTACAGGATTGCGAAAGTCCAGGCATATCTCCAATAGTTTCCTTGTTATCCGCATCTTTCTTTCTATCGGCTGATAGCAATCTGTGTTGCCCGATAAGGATATACACGCAGGCTCCCATTTCTTATTCTCAAAAAATTTCTTTAGCAACGCAGGCGCATTCTTCTTCACCACAATGCGGCTTTCAAAATCCACACCCGCACTATAGCCCCAATACTCATGGCTATTACGCGCATAGCAATAAATGCAACCATGCTCACAGCCCTGGTACGGATTGGCCGAATACATCATACCCACATCAGGGCTCGTCACCGTATTCACCAGTGTCTTGCTTTCGTCATAGATATATTCCGTCTTGCGTTCCTCCTGCTCCCAATCATCTATCGCCTCTACATGCTCCTGCACATATTCCCCCTTCAGAAATTTATTCTTCGGATTGAACTGCGCCCCCCTGCCCTTCTCAAACCGGTCGTATGCTTTTTGATTTATCATCTCTCTTTAATTCAAAAGTTAAAATTGAAAACCTAAAAATCTTTTATACCCACATCCAATTTGCACATCTGCACATTATCACATTTGCACATTAACTAAAAGTCTTCCTCCAACATATACTTATTAATGATCTCATCCCCACCTATGCTCTCCATATCCCTTACCGACCCAAAGCCTATGGCATCCTTCATCACATACGGGTCAAAGAGTTCCACACCCTTGCGCACAATATTCCTTCCGTACTTGTCTTTGATGTTATACATCGTCTTGCGCACCGTATCCTGTTTTATGCGGTTGTCAAACAAGCTATACTGCACCGTGCCCCCATGTGCAAAACTCCCTATGGCCACGCCCAGGCTGCGCGTATTATTGTTGAACATAGTAGTGTTACGTCCATTCTCAAATTCCCTTATGCGTTCCAGCAAATAATTGCGCAGCTCCACACCATCCTGCACCGGCTGCTGCAGGCGCACATTCGTATCCCAGCCCGTACTGTCTCTATATCGGATAAAGAAGCTCGCTGTTTTGCAAAATATATCCTGCTTCACCATCCTTTGCTCCAGCTTCGTACACAGTGCCACCAGCATGGCCGCCAGTGTCTCCCCGCTCTCCCGCTGCTGCTTGCTCACGGTGCGCATCGCGCTCATATTGCGGTTCTCATGCGCATACAGGTCCACCTCGCCAAAGTTTAGCCTACGGTGCCAGAAATTGCCCACCACCCCGCCAAATGCCTTACGCAGCAGTGCCTCGCTCGTATGCCGCATTTGCAGTGGTGTGAGTATGCCGCTTAGCTCCAGCCTGCGCGCATTGCGGCTGGCTATACCCGGCAGATCCTGCAGTTGCAGCTTGCTTAGTTTCTCATCTATATTCTCCGGTGTTATCTCCACCAGCCCGTCCGGCTTTTGCATCTCCGTAGCCAGCTTGGCCAGGAAGCTGTTGGGCGCAATGCCTATGCTGCATTTCAGCCAGTCATACTGGCGGCTTAGGTCTGCTTTTATTTTCCGGCCTACCTCCTGCATATCCTTATATACCAGCTTATAGCTCGTCATATTCATCACCGCCTCGTCTATGCTCTTGGCTATCACATCATCACAATAGCTGCGTAGTATCTTCATCACATCTACATGTATGCGGCGATACTGGAAGGGCTGCGTGGTCACCGCTATCATCTGCGGGCAAAACTGCCTGGCCTCCCCCAGCCGCATACCCGTTTTCACCCCAAATTTTTTAGCCTCAATACTGGGCGCTATCACACAGGCATTGGGGCTGTCATAGGTTGTTACCCCTATTGGTTTGCCTCGCAAAGCGGGGTTCAGCTGCTGCTCACAACTGGCAAAATAGCTGTTCATGTCAAGGTACATGACAACAGAGCCAGGTCTTACATCGGCGCTGTTAGCCCTGTACTCCTGCTTCTTAGCCTGTGGTTGTGATAATTCTTGTTTCATTTGCTGCCACCAAGATAGGAATTTCCAATTAAATTGACAAATATTGTTTTATTGGTGATCTGTGATATATGATTTATGATTGACCGGAGTTGCCGTTAAATCGCCGGTTTGGTGGCTCAAATTGCCGCTATATTGCCGGTTTGTTGCCTGAAATTGTCGGTTTTTAGAAGGAGAGGCAATAGTTATTGATTGATAATCAATAATTTATAGCGGATATTGCCTTTGAGGTTGTTTTCGGGCGGAAGCGGCAGTAAATAAATGTGATGAACATAGGGTTTAATATTTTAAGAACTATACATATGCCAGTCAAATAAATTGACTAACCAGATGCAAGTTACTATTGCCAAAAGGATAAAAACAAATTGAATCCGCATGATACCGGAGTAAAGGCTTGTAGTTGATTGGTTGTTAATTAATAATACATAGGGGTATGGTCTGAATATTAAATTAATTAGCAAGCGTTAGCTTTTATTAAGGTTTGGGGAAAATGTTGCCGGACGGAGTCCTGCTTTTATTAGCTGATTTAAGTCTCGCTATGCTAAGACTTAAACCAGATGGGTACTATTGCCAAAAGGATAAAAACAAATTGAATCGGCATGATACCGGAGTAAAGGCTTGTAGTTGATTGGTTATTAATTAATAATACATAGAGCTATGGTCTGAATATTAAATTAATTAGCAAGCGTTAGCTTACAATATTCTAAATTCACACTAACGAAACCAATATGGATAATTTAAATGAAAATGCAAGGCTTCATTCCGCAGGTGCAACAGTTAGGCATACTACCCCTTTCGACAGTTTGACTACCTTCAAAAACGAAGGAGAATTAACGGGGAAATTCATAAGAAAATGGGCTGTTCCATACTATATGGAAATTTGTTCAGACAATTCTGAATGGATAACATCACTTCGGCAAATTAAAAATGAGATCACAGAAGACATTTCGCTCGCCTTATTAGGCGACTTTAATTGGCGCACAAGATTAATGGGTACTTATTTCGCAGCAGTAAAGGGTTATGAGGGTCTTATTGATATAATAGGAACTCACTTATTAAAAAGTGAGTTATGCTGCGTAGGTCATATTTATGCATTAGTGCTTACGTTTTTCAATAATGAAAAAAGTATTTATTACTTAAACAACTATTTAGATTATTATCTTACAAAGCCATTCCTATATTTCGACCAAAAGGATGTAATGGAAGCCTTATTGTACTTAGACAAAGTAAATAATACGGCGCATTTTAATGATCATTTAGCGAATTGGAATAAACTACAACAAGAAAGAAAACCTCTTGAAGAGCAATCTACAATAATGATCGCTGAAATAATAGAGAATGTAGAAGGAAAAGCACAAGCAGAGGAATACTTAAACAGCTTAACCACATCAAAAGAAGAGCAATCGACCCAATTCACAACAACATTTTTTGATGAGCAGGTTGCTATATTGAAAAGTTTAAATTCGTAACCCAGATGTTCAAGGTCGTTCTGCAGGAGACCTCATACTAACAAATAAACTCGGTTCTGTGAGCGACAATCAAACACCTTAGTAAAAGCAGTATCTTCGTATATCAATATATGTATTTCGAAAATTATAAGGACCATTCAACTGCTCAAATAAACCCGGGCCTGCTATGGGAGTACAATATAACTGATGTTGATCTTCAGCAAATGCGCAATATAGTTGTGCAGCGGGTGATAGAAAGGGGCTGGCCGCAAGACTGGTATGCCATGCTGAATATATATGGTGAGGAAGAAGTGAAAAATATTATTTGCGACCTGTCTTACCTAAATGATAAAGATATGTACTTTGTGAGCCTTGTTTTCAGTATCCCTTTATCAAAAATGAAATGCTTCGAAAAGAAACAGTTACAGCCGCAACACTGGAACTCTTAAACAACCTGATGCTGGATAAAGAGCTGGATGCTTTTTACCTGGCAGGGGGCACAGCCCTTTCGCTACAGATAGGACATAGAATAAGTGTGGATATCGATTTGTTCTCAAACACTTCTTTTGACCAGGACAAAATATCTGTTTATCTCGAAACAGAAAGAAAATTACAACTCAATTTTCTTGACAGGAACACTATAAAAGGCGAAATAAACCATGTGCAGGTAGATCTGATCACACATGCTTACCCTTTAGTAAATCCTATAGTTAGTGTAGCGGGCATAAGGCTGGCAAGTCTTGAAGATATTGCTGCTATGAAGTTAAATGCTATAATAGGTAATGGCAGCCGGTTGAAAGACTTTGTTGACGTAGCATTCCTTTCATCCCATCTTTCATTAGAGCGAATGATAGCCGCCTATGAGAAAAAATACCAAACCAGGAACCCTGTAATGCCTCTTAAATCATTATCTTATTTCAATGATATAAATCATAATGAACCAATTCAATTGATTGGTGTAAAATACCAATGGGATGTTATTGAGCAGCGGTTAAAGGGAATGATGCAATCTCCTGTAAACGTATTTCCGAAAATACCCAGTTAGTACTTTGTTTATCCAGATGTTCGAGATGTTCCGCAGGGTGATCCCGACCTAACAAATAAACTCCGTTCTGCGAATGCTTGTCCGGCAAATGCGCAATTGTATAAAACATATATTTTTCCTATCTTTAAATAATAAATAACTAATCCCTATGCGATCACTACTATTATCACTAGCCTGCATGCTATCATTGCACGTTTATGCAAGCCATATTTTCGGAGATGAGCTGACATATAAATGTCTCGGTTCAGGAAAGTATGAGATCACATTAACTATCTACCAGGATTGTCAGCTAGGTCTTCCGGAAGCAATTTCGCAAGACAATCCTTTATACATTAATTTTTTTGACGATGCAGGTCATGCTCTTTTTGTAGACATCGATGGTAGACCCTACTTTGATTCGATGTGGGCTGCAACAGTCACCAGCATCATTAATTCGCCTGAAGATGCATGCAAACCTGCGGCCTGTTTGCAAAAAATGGTTGTTACAAAAATTTATACCCTGCCTGTTATCTCCACACCGGGTGCGACATATACGGCAGTAGTGCAGCGTTGTTGTCGTACAGCGTCTGTGGTCAATATAGATGCGCCTGCTGCAACCGGTGCCACTTTTTACGCAACCATTCCGGCTAACAGTACCATAAACAACAACGCTGCCATATTTAAAAACGACCCGGTTTATTTTTTTCGCATCAACAAGCCTTTAGTTTATGACGCTTCAGCAACAGATGCTGACGCAGACTCACTTTCTTATGAGTTTTGTACTGCCTATGCAGGAGGTTCTAATAACGATGCTAAACCGTATCCGCTGCCCCCGCCATATACGCCTGTGACATACACCATGCCTTTTTCATATGCGCACCCTATTACCAGCTCGCCTGACATTCAAATAGATGCTAACACGGGTATTATTTCCGGTACACCAACGGCTATAGGCCGATACCTGGTAGTTGTAGGTTGCCATGAGTGGCGCAAAGGTGTGACTATCAACACAACAAGAAGAGAGATACAATTTGTGATAACCAATTGCGATACAACAATCAAGCAGGACACTACCAAACAGGAAACATATATTTATGTAAGCCCATCTACCGCTACAGCCAATATCAGCTTTACAAAAGGTGCCAGCAATATATCTGTGGTCGATATATTAAATGGCAGCGTAGTCTATATGCACGAAATAACCAGTAATGAACAATTTCTAAAAATATCAACAGCGTCCTGGTCTAAAGGAATATACGTCGTAAGACTCATGTACCCTAAAACAGGAAGCACCAGCACAAAGTTTGTGCTACCTTAGTTTAGCATCCATGCAAGTGCAGAAAACCGCCTAAGCATTAACCCGCTTAAAACTAATGTAGTCTATATTTTAACTGTATCTGCATATAGTTACGGTCAAAGTAATTACTACCCGGAGCGACTATATTGTTAGCGCCTAAACGATAAGACAACCCGGCTTTAAGACTCGGGGACATCGCATACTCCGTCTTCAACAACATTCCCAGGTCCAGGGTTGGTGCCACCCTGGTATTATCATTATACAATACGGTAACGCTTTGTTGTTGTAGTAATCCTTGCAGGTCAGGACCGGCAGACAAAGTAATTTTTTTAGAAAGGCTGTAATCTGCCAGTGGTGCAAATTGCAAATAACTCAATGGTGAAGTAACTACTGATACCGATGCCGGGGTCATTGGCGGAAAGTAACCACGAGGCTTAAATGGAGAGGAAGGATGTTGATTGCCGGGTACAGAAGTGGGGCTTCCTACATAAGCTACTATAACCTCAATACCAAACTTATTACTCAGCTTCTTATCTACTGTTGCACCTATTGCATATTCTGTAGTTATTGTCCCATAATTTACTCCGGCAGCCAAGCTGATGTTTATGCCTGTGTGACCGGATCTGTTTTCTACTTGTGCGTATTGCAAAATGGGTTCTTCATAACCATGTTGTCGTTTTTTTTGTTCAAAACCGGAAGTATCTATTTGTTTTTTTTCGGATGTTGTTACAATGTTTTCAGGTGGCTTATTAGATACAATAATTGACGCATTATAAGCAATTGTATCGGAAGCCGGATGTGCTTGTTTTTTATGCGAAATCATCGCTGAAGCATTATAATGCCCGGTATGTTGTGTGCCCGGCAATGGCATGTTTAGACTGTTATAAATTGATGGGGCCAAAGGGGCTGGCGGAGGAGTTTGTGACTTAGATACGTATTGTATAACAGATGTCTCTTTTTTAGAGAGCAGCGGAAAGATGCCGATAAGAAAAACAGCTAAGGATGCAGCAATACCTGATGAGACATAGATAAACATTATAGTACGCTTTTTGCGCCTCGCAGCAGCAAGTTGCAGGGATGTTTGTTCCCAATCATGTGCATCATATTCGTATGATACCCGGCTCACGTTTTTTACAATGAGCTTGTCAAATTCATTTGTGCTCATATTGCTTATTTTTTATCATAATTTTCCCTTTTAAGATGTTTCTAGCATTGTGTACATGCCAAGACGATGTACCAATGCTAATACTGAGCAATGCCGCGATCTCATTGTGGTTATAACCTTCGAAAGCAAAGAGATTAAATACAACGCGAGTAACAGGCGGCAGCCCTTGCAATAAAGCTATCAACTCATGGGCATCTATTTTTTTTTGAGCTTCGTTATATACAACCATGCCCTCCTCATTGTCTATTACATCGGTATGCACCGTCAGGCTGTTCTTTTTGAAATCTTTGCTTTTTATATACTCCAGGCAAGTATTCACTATTATCTTTCTCATCCAGCCTTCAAACGAACCTTCATTCCTAAAGCTGCCGATTGACATGAATATCTTCACAAAGCCATCGTTCAATAGTTGTTTCGCATTCTGAATATCTTTCGCATAGCGCATGCATATGGACAAGAACATGCTATAGTATTGTTTATACAGATACTCTTCATATACTCTATCTTTTTTCAGACAGCCCTTTATTATTTCCTGCTCGGCATATACTGCCATATCACCTATTAGTCCTTACAATATTACAACTGATCAATAATACCCCGGTCCGCCATATATATTGCCTCAATGGAGGTTATTGCTATTACTAAAAAGCTCAAGGCAATTATAATTTTCATATGGTGGGTTTTATATTTAAATGAAGACGTATTTTTTCATGTTTAGGTATAAAATAAATCTTCTCTTATATAGATGACTTTTGTTACTCAAATCTTGGGTAACGCACAATATTTTTTTACTTCTTCTGATAATTTTGAATAAAGGGGCTACATTATTCAATTAGGAATTTAATTTTTTGTGGCTGACCCAAGATTTGAATTGTTGGTATCATCTATATAGGCAAGAACTAAATAAAAATTTAAACAATGAAACCGAAAATCGCTATGCTTACAGGAGCCTTTCTCCTGGCCCACTTATCTTACGGGCAAATAACCAACCCATCTCCATATTGTGCCGCAGGATATGATGACGGTAGTACGGCATGGCCGCATTACATTTCAAATGTCACTCTGGGAAGTCTGAATCATACTACCGGAGATACGCAATATGTGGCTCCCCATTATGTATACTATAATAATGTAGCAGCGCCTAAGCTGGTTGCCGGAAATACTTATCCTATATCAATAACACATGATTTCCTTGGTGGACATCATATAGCGGTATATATTGACTACAACCAGGATAACGACTTTAATGATACAGGAGAAAGAGTATATCAACAAAGTATTCAAATAGCTCCACTCACAAATCCTGCTGTTGGAACTATAACTATACCGGCAACTGCCAAACCAGGAATTACAAGAATGCGGGTGATGAAATTTGAAGACGATATGTATACAGCCGTGAATGCAACGCCTTGCACAGCAGACGCAACCGGCTACCTGGATTGGGGAGAAACCGAAGATTATAATGTAAATATTATTCCATCTACAGGCATTACTGAAGTCAATAAAAGTAATACTGACTTATTTTATCCTAACCCGACAAATGGCGTTATATATGTATCTGAAAATTTATTAGGTAATGAAATGACTATCTACAGTATAGAAGGGAAAGTGATACAGCACAGCACAATAAGCAATAAAAAAATTGATGTCTCTAACATGACTCCCGGACAGTATATCATTAAGGCAATAAACAATAATAACGTTTATACACAGCGGCTTACCATCATTAAACAGTAAACTAATACTAATCCTTTACAAGAAAGACAACATATCAACTACTATAAAAAATATTTGTAACCACCTCCTTTGTTCAATAATTTTACGTCTATAAATCAAAATAACCTATGCGCTCCTATACCCTACTTCTTTTTGCTCTTGTTATGAGCCTTCATGCCAATGCAGGCAAAAAATTAAAAGTTTTATTTATTGGTAATAGCTACACCTATGTC
>Ga0207139_1130_pt1 | contig 15359 bp, 13 predicted proteins | sample Alteio_BWMinHeat_7_FD_153585 | JGI IMG/M metagenome (GOLD analysis project Ga0207139, IMG submission 153585) | Enriched cells from forest soil in Barre Woods Harvard Forest LTER site, Petersham, Massachusetts, United States -... | ecosystem: Environmental > Terrestrial > Soil > Temperate forest >... | reverse complement strand
ATTCCAGGCGGACCACGTGACGTTGTTTTAGTTGCAATTCGGCCGAATCTTCGATAGTAACGATTCGCTCTCGGTCGGAAATGTAGCCGGAGAGCACGTTCAGCAGCGTGGTCTTGCCTGCGCCGGTTCCTCCGGAGATGACCATGTTGAGCCGTGCTTTAATGGCGCCTTTTAGCAGTTCGAGCATCGCTGGCGTGAGGGTCTGATTGGCCAGCAGATCCGTTTCAGAAATAGGAGTCTGGCCGAAGCGGCGAATTGATAGGTGCGGACCATCAACCGCCAGCGGCGGGATGATAACGTTGACTCGGGATCCATCTAGCAGCCGCGCGTCGACCATAGGAGAAGACTCGTCAACGTGTCTCCCCACCGCCGAAACAATCTTCTCGATGATGTGCATCAAATGAGAATCATCGCGGAACATCACGTCGGTCTGCTCCAAAATCCCTGCCCGTTCTACCCAGATTGAGCGATACCCGTTGACCAGGATGTCGCTGATGGTCGGGTCTTGTAACAACGGCTCGAGTGGCCCCAGACCAAAGACCTCGTTCAGAACCTCAAGAGCTAACCGCTCCTTTTCGGGCCCGCTCATGGGGACTGTGAGATTGGCGACGAGGTCCTGAATCACAGCAAATACTTGTGTACGAATGCGGCTGTCGCGGACCGTTGCGACTTTCTCTAGATCGATTTTGCTCAACAGCTCCCGGTGCACACTCGATTTGAGCGACTGGTAGACCTGGAAACTCAGGCCGGGTCTTTTCTTATCCTCGACCGCAGGTTCAGTCTTACTCATGTTGATTGCTGTTCCAGTTGTTTGCTTGGATTCCAACATATCGTTTTCCTAACGTTGTCTCTCTCAGCGGTTCAAAAAGCCAAAGATACCGTTGGTATCCTTTTTTTCCGCTGGTGGAACTCGTCTATTGGTGATGACCCCAGCCCATTCTTTGAGGCTCCGGATGACTTCGGTGTTGGAAAGGTGCGGAATCGAATTCTCCGAATTGATCAACTTAACCACTTGAGAATATTGGTTCGGAACCTTCCAAAATATTTTTCGACGAATAGCCTTCTCGATGTCGGCTTCGCTAATGGGATCTCGCCGATTATGCCGATTCAGGACGATCCGGATCGTCTCTTGGCGTGCTTGCTTTACACCAAAGTACTCCAAGTGTCGGACGACGTTTCTTAATGCTGATACTTCAGCAACAGTAACGATAAAAACCTGGTCGGAATACCGAACGAGCTCAAGGTTCCGTTCTGTCAAACCTACCGCGGAGTCCACAAGAATCAAATCGTACAATGGCCGCAGGAACTCGAGGGCTTTGACGATATCAGCCGGCAGGACTTCGTGAGCTGTTTCCTGACCTTCCGGTGCGGGTATCACGTCCAGGCCACTCGCATGATGAACAACGAAACTCTGCAGAAACTCCGTATCCAAACGATCGATATTTGCGACTAATTCAAAGAAGTGGTGTCGATGTTTCGTCAGACGCAAATAGAGGCCGGCATCTCCGAAATCGGGATGCAGGTCGATCAGCAACACTCTTTTCGAATGGTCTTTGGCCATCAGGGTTCCCAATAGCGTCACAAGGGTCGTAACGCCGCAGCCCCCTTTTGCGCCAATGAACGTGAGGACCTCCGCCGTATGCGCAGCTTTCTTCTCCTCTTTCTTGCGCACTGAGACTCGAGCCAGGGAATTCAAGAATTCTTCGCGCCCGAGTGGCTTTCGAAGGTACTCGCTGCAGCCGCTGCGCATGGCCTCAATAATCAGCTCGGACTGCGTCTCAGATGATATGGCGAAAATAAAAGTCTCGGGAGCGCTGGCATGAATTCTCTCAGCCAGAATGGAAGCGTTCGAAGGGTTTTTGTCGAAGTCCAACAGACAAATATCGGGCGGTGGATTTCCAATCCACCCGGGAACATCCTCCTGATGGTAGGTTGGCAAGGGCGGCCGCAATCGAACCATGGGAACCGCCTCAGCAAAGCGTTTCACAAACTCCCAGGTCTCGTCGTCCAGTCCAATACTCGTCACTGAAACGGGACCGGCGCCTACGCGTGGCGGAGAGAATTGGTTCGCTTGTTTCATCAGATTCATTTAGCAACCGGCGCCTGGGCCGGCGGGTTCGTGGTTTGATGTTCTGGCAAGGTCTTATCAAAACTAGGAATGTCCAAATAAGGTATAACGGGCTTCGGTTCCGGTGGAGGCGGACTTTCGACATGAACCGGATCGACGATGTGCGGAGTCACCAAGACCAATAATTCGGCATTGCTCCGATTGATCGACTTGGAACGGAAGAGCTGACCCAGGATGGGAATATCAGCAAGACCTGGAATCTTGCTCAATTGTGCTTGAGCCCTATGATCGAGGAGGCCAGCGATTCCGAACGACTGGCCATCCTTTAGCTCAAGTTCCGTTTCTGCCCGCCGAGTCGAGATAGCAGGAACGGTAAACCCAGAAATCGTGATTGAATTCGTGAAATCGAGCGAGCTTACTTCCGGAGCCACATGAAGGCGAATGATATTCTCCTGATCGATGTTCGCGGTGAAGTCCAATCGCACACCGAAGGGCCGAAATTGAATGGTGACAGCACCGATATTTTGGCCTCCTTGCACGACGGGGAAGGGAAATTCGCCACCGGAAAGAAAACTGGCCTTCTGTCCATTGAGCGCCAGCAGATTGGGTTCCGCCAGAATCTCTAGGACAGACCTTTGCTGAAGATCTTGTATCGTGGCACCTAGGTTAAGATCCGGCCGGAAGAGAAAAATGTTTAAAAGATTGGTAACGTTTAAACTCGATGTGAACCCCTGAAGAGGGGCTCCTATGGCACTGGTAAGTTGGCCATTGATCGCCGGGGGGCCGAATTGCTGCGTGGAAATGACCCCCGGCGTATTCGCAGCACCTGTACTTATGATATTAAAGCCAAGTTGTTCGAGTTTCGTGCGATCAACTTCGGCAAATTTGACTTCCAACAGCACTTGGCGGTCATGGGAAACCGGCACTGTCAGGGAATTCACGACCTGGCCATACGGCGCCGCTAACTTCGCCAGTTCTTCGGCCACACTAGGCGCCGAAACATTCCCGGATAAGATTAAGCGCGCACCGTCCACCTGCACATCAATTTTCTGATTGGGATAGGCGCGCTCGATGGCAGCCCTCAGTTCGGAGACATCTAGTTCCACGATGACATCCAACAGTTGGGAATTGCCCGCCTCATCCCATAGAATCAAGCTGCTGGTTCCAGCAGCTTTTCCTTCCACAACAACTTGCGTCGGCGATGTAACCAGGGTTTCCACCGCAGCAGGATTGCTAGACAGAACGCGCTTCAGACGCTCTTGAACATTAATGATGACGGACTTGCCTACGAAGACGTGAAGTACTTGCTGGGTTCCCACAGGGTTTTGTGGAGAGGAAGCTTGAATGGGACCCAGAAAGAGTAAGCAAGCTATGGTTGAGAGCATCAGCATTCTCGGTCTGCCCATGGTGTTTGATTTCCGCGAGGTGAGCTCCTTAAGCTAAAACTTTTCAGTATTCCGCTGAGTTCCTTGAATGACCTCCAAGGTGTAAACGTCTGGAGCTGACGGAGGCTGCGGCTTTACATTCTTTCTCACTGGCTTAACCGGTTCCGGAGGCTTTGCGTTGGGAAACAATTGGTCTATACGTGTGGGCACGATCTCAAGCTTGCCCTTGTCGACACCATTTCGCAACACGAACTGAATCGATCCCTGAGAGCTTGCGAGCAGTAGCTTTTGCGAATCCTCGGGACTGAGCAACAGTGTTACGACGTTGACTGACGCGGGCTTTCCCTGGGGGTCCGGTTCGACGGTCTGGCCTGCGGCCAAGACCTCTACATCTTGCAACACCGTCTCCGTCATGTTTCCGGAATTTCCAGGCAGGCTCGAGGCAGCTAAGAGCACGTCCACGTGTGATCCCGGATATAGGAATCCCGCGACGCCTACGATGTCATTCGAACGGACAGCCGTCGCCCGCATGCCATCGGGGATCCTCCCAGAGAGGCCTATGCCTGAGCCTTCTAACGCCAACTCACGCCCCAGGATTGGTTCCTTGGCTCCTACGGAATAGAGGAGTGGATGACCGACAACGTCTTCGACCCTTGAAAATGAGCCGGGAAGCGACACGTCAGTGGGCCAATCGATTAGCGCTACGTCCTTAGGCGCCACTGTCGCACCGGAACGCAAATCATGAGCGGCCGCGACGATTTGAATCACCTTCCTCTGACCAGCAACAATTTGTCTCAAACGTCGATAGACGACAGCCGTAACTGTGCCGGCAATTAGTAAGGCCATGAAAAATGCTATTAAAACGCGACGTACGCTCGTAAATCACCCCCGCCAAAGGGCGCTGCTGGCAGACACGGCGGTGCCAACGGCGATTGCTAGCCCGTAAGGAATTCGGAAACAGCCCGGTTCGCGGACATTTAACAGAGGATGCGGCGCAAGCCCATGTGCCAAATGGTGACGCATGAGTTCAAAGGTATTCTGAACAACCAAGCGCACTTGTCTGTGACGAACCATATAGATAACCGCGAGCACACCCCCGGCCATCGATGCCGTTGTTAGGATATAAATTGTTTTCGGGCTTCCCGCCCATGCCGCCACCGCAGCCATAAGTTTCACGTCGCCACCGCCCATTCCGCCCGCCAGGAACAGCAGATAGAAGAATCCGCCTCCGATGAGCAGCCCCAGAAAGCCGCTCTTCAAAGCGGGCCAACCCGCCATGGCTACTCGAAAGGTCAAGCCAGACAAAATGCCGCTGTAGCTTAGCCAATTCGGGATCGTTCTGCCCCGGAGATCTTTGATAGCACCAACTGTGGCAATCATCAGACCACCGAATAAGAAATACTTATCCACCGCCGCTCCTCTCGATGCTCGAAGCAGAGACGTAAGTCGCCAAAAGACGAATATGCAGCTGCGGTGCGGCAAAAGACGGCCGCGGTTCAACCCGGGCTAAGTGATGTAGGTGCCGAGAATGCTGTTAAGCGCGGTGAATGCGCTATTTATACCGTTGGCTAGGGTCTTCATACCCGCCGTGGCAGCCAAGGCAACTAAGGCCAGGATCAACAGATATTCGACCAGGCCCTGTCCATTCTCATCCTTGTGAAGAGAAACCAGAGCTTTCAAAACTGATTTCAAAGTCATCCCTCCTCCTTCCTTGAGCTTAGGACCGCTGGGCCGTTGCCCCCAACGCTCCCGTCGCAATTCAGCTAAGTGATATAGGTGCCGAGAATGCTACTAATCGCGGCGAATGCGCTATTTATACCGTTGGCTAGGGTCTTCATACCCGCCGCGGCAGCCAATGCAACTAAGGCCAGGATCAACAGATATTCAATCATGCCCTGTCCATCCCGATCCTTGTGAAGCACAACCAGAGCCTTTAAAACTGATTTCAAAGTTATCCGCTCTCTTCCGGAGTTAAGTCTTCCAGTGCTTTCCTTCCTTTGTGAAAAGTAGGCCAAGCGACGTAATGGCCCCACAATGTCCGAACCCCTGCCCGGGGCCGCTCATCTACCTCATGCATGACGAGGACCAAACAGCTCGATTTGCCCTCGGACCGAGCTGCACTGGAGCTCATAAGATTTCTAGGACTTGCGAAATAAGCAGGTAGGCCTTGCTTTGACTCGAGGTGTGCGAAACAAAACCTGTTACTTATAGGATCGCGAAGTAACCACTAAGTGTATACATTCGGTAACACCAGCATTTCGTTCGAGCTGCGAAACCTCTCCGGCCAAAAAAGGGACGAACCCCTGATTTGCTCGGGCTTTACTAGCTTGCAGGACAGGAAGTTCCATTCGGAACCATAAATAGAAAACTCGAGTTGCTGGCCGATTTCAGCAACGCGCAACTGCGATAGTGCCGCAAGACGAAAGTACCCAGTGGGTCCCCTGCGATTGCCCCTAGCGGGGTGCCCGGCCAAGAATTAGCGATCTTATCTGCAAAGTTCACCTCAAACAGGACGACTGGCACGCGATTTGATAAAAGGCGGGAGACCATTTCTTCAAATTGACTATTCGTGTGCATGCCCGCTTGAAGGTAGTCGTAGGGTCCTGGACTAAATGTTGCACTTAGAAAGTAATAAATTGGAAGGTAAGGATAAACCAGAATCGTTTCGCCTGGCTTCACCCTCGCCTGAAGATAGGGAAGGGCAGTATCCTTCGCCGGGATAGTTACCGTACCGCGACGTGTGGCCAAAGTGTCTGGAGCTCTTACCGCTCGTAGCAGCAACGGCATCGAAAGTATCAGGAAAGTGAGCATGACATAGGCCCTGAGGAAGGGTCTACATGCATTAAAGAAGCGCCCTGGGATGTCCCGCCCCTCAAGAATCCAGGCTAGAGGCAAACAAAATATCGGCTCCAGATAAATGAAATGCACAATATCAGCCCGCGCGATCACTACAGATAGAAGTACACCGGCTACGGTTGCGTTGATCAACAGATAGTATTTGCAAGACGGCTGGAGTGAGGTCGGACGCCAAACGAATTTGTACAGCAACCATCCGGCAGCCCCGATCGGAAGGGCCGGAATTAAAAAGCAAGGACTCACAGCCAGTACGGTTACAACTCTTTTTGTTATCGAGCCGGTTCCAAACAATAAATGAACCATGCTTTCTGACCAGTTCTGGTATCCATAGGGGACGTGGTTCGCTAGGGAGTAATGGTAAACTGGCCAAAACCAATCCGAAAACATCGGCGCCAAGCTCTTATGGAGGCCGAAATACGCCACGGTCACGACAAATGACCAACTTAGTCCGACCACGATCGCTACGATTTTGTTTCCTCTCAGGAAACTCTTTCGTTGATCGAACCGATCGATTGCCAACAGGCCTATTCCTACACCAAGCATGAGCCCTGCACCTTTGGACTGCTCGAAAAGGAAAGTCAGAGAAGCAAGGGATCCCGTGCCAAACGCCCAAATGAAATGCGGTGTTTCAACTAGCCTCACTGCACAATACAGTGCGCCACAAGCCCAAAGAGTGCTGTCCCAATTATGCAGAGCCATGAAACGAAAGGGCAGGCATGTCACCGTCGTAGCTGCCGTGATTAAAAAAGCGGTTCTCCTGGAGCAAACCCTGCGCGCTAAAAGGTAAGTAATAGCGGAAAAAATGCTTCCCATGAAACTAAGCGCCGTGCGGGCCACTACGATCGAGCTGCCGAAAAGCTTAAAGAGTAGGGCGAGAAGATAATAGGAGCCGGGAGTGATAAGGGAGAAAAAGTCTCGATATAAGACTTGCCCCCTCAAAATCCTTTGGGCACCTTCCAGAAGGATACCCTCATCGGGGTCGATTGTCGTAAAGCGACGGAACAGGCAGAGGTAAGCGAATGAGATCAATAGAACAAGGAGCACCACGCGCCGGTCGGCGGACGAATTCTCCGGTACCCAAGCAGCCAACTCCTCCACAGGCTGGATGGCGGGGCTGGCCGCCGCTTGGCGATCGCTAACCACAATAGACCTCATCTCCACCTTTTCTTGTTTAGCAGGATTTCGGCTTTTCGTTACGATGTAGAGCGGCCTCGCTGCACAATATAAGTCTCCGTGACGACGAGCGCCTTCGTGAAGCGACCTTTCTCTGATTAGCATTCAGGCGCCGCAATGTGTTGTCCTTTGCTCGAATATTCAGCGTCCGGTTTGCTAGCCGCGTCGAAGAGCCTGAAAGAGACAAGTCCGAGACGCTGGAGCGCAAATTTGAGAGTGGTCGCTAAGACTCCCATGCCGTATTTCATACTGCTGAGAAAATCGATGGAAGAGGCCTCATCGAAATAGCGTGTCGGACAGGAGATTTCCCCCAAACGGAAACCGAAGAAGATGCATTGTGCGAGTATTTCGTTGTCGAAAAGAAAATCATCAGAATTGTGATGTAAGGGAATTGAGCGCAGCACGTCGCTGGTGAAAGCCCTGAAGCCGGTGTGATACTCAGAAAGGTTCGCTCGAGTAATGAAGTTTTGGAACGCAGTGAGCAGTCGGTTGGCGATATATTTGTGCCTTGGCATGCCTCCCTTCAACGACCCACCTCCGAGGACCCTCGAGCCCAAGGCAACGTCATAAACCCCATAAGCCAACATATCAGCCATGGCCGTAACTAGCAGGGGTGTGTATTGGTAGTCCGGATGGACCATGACGACCAGATCTGCTTCGGCGGATAAGGCTTGCTCGTAACAGGTTTGCTGATTACGCCCGTAACCGTAATTCCTGTCATGCGCAAAGACTATTAAACCCAAACTTTTCGCTAGATGAACTGTGTCGTCTGAACTGCCGTCATCAACTAATATCTTCATGTCGACTACTACCGGTAGCTCGCGGACAGTCTGCTCCAGAGTTCTCGCCGCATTATACGCAGGCATCACCACCGCGATTTTTTTTCCGTTAATCATCGAGGACGCAGCTTCAGCGTTTGTTGTTGAATGGTTGGAGTTCCGTCCGTTGCAAGCCCCGGGCTAGCTCTCGCGCTATCACCATCAGAATCGACCGTGCCAAGGTCAAAAGTGGTGCCCGCCAAGGTGTACGGCGATAACTTCGGCGGCCTACGATCAGGTTCAAGGAGCCAAACGACACGGTCCTGATAATATTGAATGATCTCTCGATTCCCAGCCGCCCCCATATCCCTTGCCCAAACGATCCTCGAAGCATCGATGTTAGCTTCGTTGTATACCCACTCGATTCGCGGGTCATGATTGGTGTCGTACCGCACCAGCACGAGATGCCTGCCCGGAATAGTCTTTAGCCGGGTCAAGAGCGCCGCACGCTCGCGCCCCATGGCCGCCAGCGTGCCCGCTTGTGGTTGTGCTGCCAATACCCTCGTTTCGAGCGGCATCATCAGCACGCAGATAACCACGGCAGAACGCGCCAAGAACAACCCGGTGGGTTGCTCGTGAAAGCGCCAGGCCCTGAGGTGGCGCATTCCCTGTAGAATTATCGCCAAGATCACTGCCGTGATGGGAGCAACATAGTGAATATTGAAGAATATAACCGCGGCACTTCCTGCGAATGAAACGGCACCAATAGCTAGTAGCCACCTCATTCGCCGGCTTCGAACCATACGGTGCAAGAACAAAAAAGAAAAGGTGAAGGCCGGCCCGATGTAGAAACCCCAGATTCTTGCGATCTTTATCGAGGTTTGTTCAAGAAAGCCGCGGAGGGAATGAGATCTCAAGTACTGAGAGAATTCCAAGGTGTTATAGAAATCGAACATCACTTTGTGTCGATAGGTGGGCTGTGGGTTCGGAGACTGCCAATAAAACAATGTCGCGATCGCGTACGAGTCCCGGTTCGCTTGCTCGGGCATTCGAAAAGGATCCGACGTTACGCGAGCAAAGTAGTAGCCCATGCTTGTGGCTACTAGGCCCAGCAGGAAAATCGCCGGAGCCACGAAGCGGTACATCAGCATGCGCCGATTTACGTCTCCTTTGCGAGCCCTTATCCAAAGCAGCAGAGTTACAGCCGCCGATAGGCTGAGGATCAACCCTTCGTAAGGCCGAGTGTTTGCGAGTATAGCGATGCCTGTGCCAAGAATGAGCGTATCGCGCACTCGACAGCGTCTAGCGATGCGAGGCAGCGACCCGAGCACAAGCGCACCGCCGATGGCAGCAGCAGCCCCCCCCCCCAGTAGCTATTATCCCAATAGCTGAAAACCCCAAAACGCATAGCCGGCAGCAACCCTCCTAGCAGAGCCCATCCTGGCGGTAGCCAAGCTTGCAACATCCAACAGATTGCTGCGCACATTACGCCCACACTGAACCATACGCCCCAAAACGGATGGCCTCCGATCGCCTTGCCCGCTGCCAAGATCAAACCCTGTAAAGGCGGATACATGGAAGCATAGGTCGGCTGAAAGATGATGTGGAAGCTTTCCAGATGCATCCACATGGGGTGTGGTGGATTCGTTAGGCGGCTCTTCGAAAAGGTGTCGGCGGCCAATAGATAGCTGAACTCATCGTTGACAAACGGCGCGGGTATCGGCAGAACACGCAGTAGGGCGGCTCGTAGGCTTAATGGGAGAACGCCACAAATGAATACACTGACACCTCGCCTTTTGGCGATCGTCGCTAGCAGGCGCTCGGTTTGACTGAAGAAGTGAGAACCAAGGCGTGGACATAAGAGTGCCAACAGGAGTGCTTCCGAAACCAATAAAGTCTCGAAACCAACCAGTTCGAACATCTAATTTGCCCGTTCTTCGCGAATGCTCATAGACCCTCACCCATAAGCAGTGCCAACCCGTATTCAAGCTGGGTATCGGAACGAACTGACCGTCTTCACGGTGCAAACCTTGATTCCGTAATCGTGGGACTCTCGCCTGACCTTTCCAAGAGAACACTCAAATCGTCCTTGAAAATTACCCTCCAGTTCGAATCATGCTCCAGCGCATAAGCGAGTGGTTCGCTCGGTGGAAAAAGCACGTAACCGATTTGATACTTATTGAGGATCGACTCGGAACGATTCAGCGAAAGCAGGTCCAGATAGTCCTTTAGCACACCGTCGTACTCAAAAATGTCTACGCGGCTATCAACAAATATTTTCAAGTTTCGATCATTCCAGCCTAGATAGCCTCCCCAGAGATAAAAATTTAGCATTCGACCTTTCAGCGGATGTGTGTGTAGGAAGCCCAAAGCCTCAGAGGGATATTGCTGGTTCACAGAATTCTGTAGTTCTGCCGAACGGGGCCAGTACCAGCAGATAGCCAGGATCATCCACGCGATGAGGCAGGTATTCAGTAGCGGTTTGTCGATGTCCGGGCGATAGCGTGGTATGAAATCCAAAAGCTTAGAAATCTGCGGGGCGACAACAATACCGACGAGAAAAAGAAAACGTATGTAAGTCAGGCCGCAGTAAAGAGCAAAGACGACCAGACCCACATCCGTTAGGCTCCAACGGTCCTGACGGAGTAAAGCACCTATCAGCAGTATAATCAGAACAGCGAAAACAACTTTGCCGCGTACGTCGTGGAAGTTTACCGAGACCCACTCGGCCACATGAGCGATGTTGAGCTTCTGTCGAAAGGCAAGGTCGAATGGATAGAATGCGAGACCTATGCCAAAGGGATTGATGAAAACTGCAGCGCAACTCGCTAACCCGGTTAGTGCAATTTTTCGGCGCTGTAATGGAGTCCAACGATCCGATTCAAGACGCTCCCAACGCACTGGAAGAAATCCCGCGGTCCCGATGATCAAAAATACGATGAAACCTAGCAGCCAGGAGCCGTGAGTATTCGCCCAGAGGCAGAACAGAGGCGGTATCAGCCATAAGGGACCATCCCCTCGTAGGCGGAGCCGCTGCAGGATTATGAGCAACACGATCAAGTAAGCGTAGCCAAATAAGATCGTCCGTGGCCCGAATGAAACGCGCGCGAGAAATGTTGCTAAGCAACACGCGGCAATGGACGCCTTGAAGTTTCGGCTTTCCTTGTAACAGAGGTAGAGAAGGCCGAGAAAGATCGCAATGATTACGAACAACGTGAGCGCGTGCACACCCTCCAGTCCGCCGAAGCGCCAGCTCAGGTAAAAAGGAATCTCCGAGAGCCATTCCGTATTAACCCAAGGGTGGCCGGAAACGGTAAAGGAATACAGATCGTGTCGTGGAAGATGGTGAAATTCTAATAGATACTCGGCGTTGCGCAGATGCCACCAGAGATCTGGATCCGCAATATTGCCGCGCGCACTGATAAATAATAGGGTGACCAAGAGGAACACCAACAGCGAGAGGAACGTGAAAGGAAAGCGAATTGCACGCTTTACAGTAAGGCTTGCGGGAATCGATCTTTGTTCGTCGGACTGGATGCATACGGATTCCCGGGGTGGGCGACTTTGAGTTAGAGATGGGGCAGGCGTATGGGCCTCGCAGTCGGATATTCTCTCCGCGATAGGCTCCGTGTGAGCAACTCCCCTGCCAAATGACAACCCTGCCGATGTTCACGATTTTGAGGTCAGATCATGGTCAGCTGTCTTAACAGCGAGTCCGGATTCAACGTAAATCGGTCGTTATCTTTCTAGAAGCAACGAAGTGCCAAGCTCCGTGTCGTGTATCCATCCGTATCCACCTGTGGAAAAACTGTGGAAATAAGAGGTGCGGTTTTTAGAAATTCGCTTCCCGCGCACGTCGCTGAAACTAAATTAAATGTCAGGCGCTCGTTAGTAATCCATTTATTCTAAAGAAGCCAGTGCTTGGGAATCATGTTTGCATACAGATGCTGTTACCAACTGGAACAGCAAATACAGTAAAGGAGTCCCACGGTCTTGAAGGACGAAGCCGGCCTTGAAAACCATATCCTTCTTGTAGAATCGGACGAAGCATTCGGCCAGATTCTCCAGCAATTCTTAGGTGAGTCGTTCGTTCTTCATCTGGTCCCCACCGTCGAATCCGGAATCGATGAATTGCAGGGAAGCCCTTTCGGGGCGGTCTTGCTGAACTTGGATCTGTCAAACGAAGGCACTTATTGCCAAGACACTCGGGCGCTGCTGCAAGTTGCGTCGGAGCAACCCATTGCCGTGCCGGTGGTGGTGTACAGTTGGCATCACCGTCGGGAAGCCGTGATCGGAGCCTTTCAACAGGGTGCTGCTGACTTCTTGGAACAACCTCTCGATATTGGAGTGCTGCGATTCGCGTTGCAGGCCGCCTGCCGCCGAACCTTGGCAGCTCGCCAATTAGCAGAGAGGCAAAAATTCGCCACCCAGAGTCGCATTGAAGGTTTGCTCGGCAACAGCAGCGCGATGGAGCGAGTCGACGAGCTCATTCGCAAGGTTGCGGAAGTTGCGACCACAGTGCTGATCACCGGTGAAAGTGGAACGGGTAAAGGTATGGTAGCCCAGGCAATACATCGCCTCAGTGCACGTGCGAACCGACCGTTTGTCGCCTTCTCGCCCTGCGCTTTGCCGGAATCACTGATCGAAGACGAGCTTTTCGGGCACGAAAGGGGCGCTTTTACAGGTGCTTCGCAAATTCGTCGTGGCCGTTTCGAGGAGGCCAAGGGCGGCACTGTTTTTTTAGACGAAATCGGCGATTTGGCCTTACCCCTTCAAGCGAAATTGCTCCGAGTCTTACAGGAGCGCACGATCGAGCGCATAGGATCAAACCTACCCCAACCCGTGGACGTCCGCGTAATTTGCGCGACCAGCCGGAATCTTGAAAAGATGGTTCAGGAAGGCACTTTCAGAGAAGACCTGTATTTTCGAATTTCGGTGGTCAAGATCCACATACCGCCCCTGCGCGAGAGGGCGGACGATATACCTCTGCTTGCCGAGTTTTTTCTGAAAATGTTTGCTAAACATCACAGCAAGCCGGCACGCAGCTTCACCCCCGGGTTTCTGAGAGCGCTGGTCAGCCATAAGTGGTCGGGCAACGTTCGGGAGTTACAGAACGTAATCGAGCGCAGCGTCGTGTTGGCAAATGGATCGCAGCAACTTGGAGTGAACGATTTGCCTTCGGAGCTTAGAGGTATGGCTTTTGCAGATCAGGTTGGTGCGGGCTCCTTCCATGAGGCCGTTCGGAATCTGAAACGGGAGTTGGTTCGTTCCGCACTCCGGACGCACAAGGGTAACAAGCTTCGGGCGGCTCAGGAGCTGCGGATCAGCCGCTGCTACTTGCATCGGCTGCTCACTCAGTTGCAAATCCGAGAGGCAGATATCCCGGAGTGCGCCGCACAGACCGACAGCCGACCGCGAACCGTCGTTCCAACCGTAGCTGACGGCGGACGCTTGCGCGTCAATTCTCTGTAGCCCAGATGCGAACGCTAAGACCCTCTATCAGGCGATGCAGTTCGGGCCAGGCGCTAGTAGAAACCGCGCTCCTGTTGCCCATGTTACTGATGTTGGTTTTCAATGCCGTCAACTTTGGATATTTCTTCTTAGTCGCGTTGAATCTGGGGGTTGCTCCGCGCAATGGCGTGCTCTACTCCGTTGCTGGGTCCGCCACACCGGGCACCCTCACTTTACCAAGCGCCGGTCCCGATTCCAGCTCGACCAGCGTGAGTTACCTTACTCGGCAGGATTTGGGTTCCCTTAGTTCGTCTTCCAATGCACCGGTTCAGGTTTGCAGTGAGGCGGTGGGGCTCACCCGTCCAGGCAGGACAAACCAGGTGGCGAAGTGCTCAACGTTTGGGAGTAGTTTTGCGTTTCCGTCGCCAACGTCTGATCCCGAGTCGCCATTGTTTGTTTTACATCAAGTGGACGTAGCATACACGTTCGGTCCCATCATTCCGGGAACGCCGTTCGGTCTGGCTTTACTGCCCGCTTCAGCCTGCACCTCCCAGAGCGGTAGTGTGTCATGCACCATCCACCGCATGGTCGCGATGCGCGCAATGAATTGATGGAGCGAACTCTATGAGAAACAACCAATGTGGGCAGAAAGGCCAAGCAATGATTGAGTTTGCCCTAGCCGTACTCTTTCTCATGGTGATGATTTTCTCGGTCGTAGAATTTTCGATGTACATGTATACCTATACCGTCCTGGCAGATGCCGCGAAGGAAGGCGTTCGTTACGCGATCGTACATGGATGTGGAACCACGCCCAGCACTTGCAGTGGAACTTGCACTCCAGCGTGCAGTGACGCGGACGGCTCCAATGTCAGCACGCAGGTAAAGAACTGGGCACAGCTGTCGTTCCATGACATCTCGGCGATGGTCGTGATCCCTGCGTATCCGGACGGTTCCGCTTCCGCGCCAAGCCGAGTCCAAGTAAACGTTCAGTATCTCTACAAATCTTACTTCGGTTTGGGTCTCGTGCAACCGACTATCTATGCGACTGCCGAGGGACGTATCTCAAACTGAGCCGCGAGATGAACTGCAATAATATGAAAACCGACCGTCCGTTCAGCCGAGAACGCGGACAGGCAATGGTTTTTGTCCTCTTGGCCCTCAGTTCATTTCTACTCGCTGTTCTAGCTTTTGCAGTGGACCTAGGCTACTTATGGTTTCATCGCCAAACTGCGCAAAATGCAGCCGATGCGGCTTGCACCGCCGGGGCCATGGATATGCTCTACACAGCAGATGGCATCGCTGCGGGGAACTTTACATTTGGTACAGACTTCGATTGCTCCGCGACCGCCCCCAATACAGGGACGACTGCTCCGGCACCTTGCTGGTACGCAGCCGCCAACGGATACTCGAGCGGCGGCCTTCAAGGCGCTTCAGCATCGAGCGATGTGCAAGTCGGTTTTCTCAGCTCATTGGCCACGATCCCCCCCTGCAACGGCTCACTGTCGCCTGCTATCTGCAGTGCTGGCGCGATAATCGCAAATCCATTTCTTCGCGTGAGCGTGACCGACCGTGTTCAAACGTTCTTTATGGGCTTGATCACTCACAGAAAGACTTTTGCTGTTGGCGCAACTGCAGTGTGCGGCGTCGTCCTTTCCAACTCGCCGGTTC
>Ga0207139_1105_pt3 | contig 15412 bp, 15 predicted proteins | sample Alteio_BWMinHeat_7_FD_153585 | JGI IMG/M metagenome (GOLD analysis project Ga0207139, IMG submission 153585) | Enriched cells from forest soil in Barre Woods Harvard Forest LTER site, Petersham, Massachusetts, United States -... | ecosystem: Environmental > Terrestrial > Soil > Temperate forest >... | reverse complement strand
ACCGATCCTGATACTGCGGTTTATGTTTTCCAGGGACGCGCGAGGAACTGGAAACTGGTGCTGGCTACCGACGCCGACTTCGACTTTGCTGGTGAGCATGACGACTCTGGCATGCAGTACTCGCTGTCTCCTCAGGATGCTAATGGAAATTGGTACCTTGCCATTGCCCAGGCACCGCCCGAGTGCGGGCCGGCTCCTGCACCAAACAGCCTACGGTACAAAATCCTGCGGCCGGGTCGGTCTGCCGACGAGCCGCGCATTCTTCTGGACCGTCGTGAACCACTGGATGAAAAATTCCGGCCTCCCTTCCGCCTGGAAGTACAGGATGACTGGTTTGCGGTGACCAAAGGGAGAGAACGAAAACTCGATGGAGAACCCGGCGTTTCGATCGCTCGTTATCAGATCATTGGAGACGAGGCAAAGCGTATGCAACCTCTGGCGCTAACACCAGAGGACTTCTTAGATGAATGGGTGCAATTAGACTGGGACGAAGCAACCCATTCAAGCAGCCAATCTTCCGAGCTTCCAAAGTGGCATTCGATGCTCAATGCTCTGGCGAACGATTCGACGGAGATTGAATTTGTTCAGCCATGCCGCGGCCCAGGAACCGCCGACAAAGCATGGCTCGCCGAACTGTGGATCGACCAAAAACTGAACCCGACCAGCGAGATCGATAGACTCTACATTAGCGTGAGTGAACAGCACCACGCCTTCTTCGTCGATTCAATCAATACGACCCGGCCTTCGGGATGCTCCGGACATAGGCGGCCACTTTTGACGAGTTGGGAGCTGCCCAATTGGTAAGCGATTCCGTGCGGAGACATCAGTCCGCCGAGACAACAAGTCCCGCGCCGCCTTCGAATGTGTGTGAAAGGGACAGTCCAGCGACCTCTTCGATGTACACTGAAATTAACCCATGAAATTCGGCGTACTTGTCTTCCCCGGCTCAAATTGTGACCACGATGCCTACTACGTGATTGAAGCTGCAGCTAAGCAGCCGGTCACGTTTCTGTGGCACGCTAGCCATGATCTCGAGAACTGCGACGCCATCGTCGTACCCGGTGGGTTCGCTTATGGCGATTACCTGCGTACCGGCGCCATTGCCAAGTTCGCGCCGATCATGGAGCAGGTGAGCCGCTTTGCCGCCGGCGGCGGACTGGTGCTCGGCATCTGCAATGGTTTCCAAATTCTTTGTGAAGCCGGCCTGCTGCCCGGCGCGCTGCTGCGCAATGCCGGACTGAAATATATCTGCAAGCCGGTGAAGCTGCGCGTGGAGACGAATGACACGCCTTATACCTCTACCTGCAAGCAAGGCGAGGTATTGGAGATTCCCATCGGACACATGGAGGGGAATTACTTCTGCGATAAACAGACTCTCGCAGAGCTCAAGCGCGACCAGCGTATTGTGTTTCGATACTCGAACGCTGACGGACAAGTGGTTCCCGAAGCCAATCCCAACGGCTCGCTCGACAACATCGCCGGAATCTGCAACCCAGGACGCAATGTGATGGGCATGATGCCGCATCCGGACCGCAGCTCCGATCCCATTCTAGGAATGAGGGACGGCTTCAGGATCTTCGACTCGATGGTGGGAGCGCTGGCTCACAAATAACTATGGACCGAGTCGCCATGCTGCAGGAAGTTCTCACTCAGAATCCCAACGATGCTTTTGCCCGTTATGGGCTTGCTTTGGAATACGCCAACCGGGGCGAGGTCGAAACCGCAGTCGCCGAGTTTACGCGGCTGATCCAAACCAATCCCGATTACACGCCGGGCTATCAGATGTCCGCGCAGACGTTGATGAAAGCAGGCCGCGAAGACGAGGCCCGCAAAAATCTGGAAGCCGGCATTGCCTGTGCGACGCGCACAGGGAATCAACATGCTCGCGCGGAAATGGAAGCAATGCTCGACGAATTGCGGTAATCTGCTCGCCGGTGTTAGTTCAGGTTTTACTGTGGCGCATTGAACCGACACGACGGAATGATTCAGAAGCCCAGGCCTGTCATCCTGAGGCCCGCTGTTGGCCCTGAGCTTGTCGAAGGGATCTCCCGTGATATTTCGGTCTTAATTGCTGGCAGCATGGCTTTTCCACCAGGAACCTGTGCATGGGGCGAAGAGCCGAACAGTGTGCATCTATGTTCCTGAGCATCTCGGGAGATCCTTCGCGCAAAAACAGCGCTCAGGATGACAGTTCTTACGATTTTACGAACACAGTAAAACCTAATCTGGTCCAAAACTAACTCGTTTACTCCAAATCCAAAATCGGAACCGTTGATGAAATTGTTCGCTCTGATGCTTGTTGTATCGGCAACTTCGTTTCTGTCAGCTCAACCTTCCACAACCACACTCTCCCAAGCCCCCTGGGCGCTGATGCCGGTACCGGCCAAGATTCAGGCGGGCAATGGGCAATGGCTCGTGCAACCGGGACTCACGATCTCGTTGAGCGGGGCTGACGATCCGCGCGTGGGCGGCGCAGCACAACGCTTCGTCGATCACCTGTCGCGCGCGACCGGAATTTCGCTACGCTACCAGACCGCTTCAGCCGACAAAGCAACCATTGCGATTCACTGCGAGCGTTCGGGAGATAAAGTCCAGAAGCTTGACGAAGACGAATCCTACGTGCTGGATGTGACGGACGCGGGAGCCAAGCTTTCGGCGCCGACTCCGCTGGGAATCATTCATGGCCTGCAAACTCTGCTGCAGCTTGTCGCGCCGTCGCCTCAGGGATTCGCTGCGCCGTCAGCGCATATTGAAGATGCGCCGCGTTTTCCCTGGCGTGGGCTTTTGTTTGATCCTTGTCGTCACTGGATACCGATCGAGGTAGCCAAGCGCACGCTGGATGGCATGGAAGCCGTGAAGATGAACGTGATGCATCTTCACCTGAGCGAATATCAGGGCTTCCGCGTGGAAAGCAAAAAATTCCCAAAACTGCAGGAGATGGGATCGAACGGGCTTTATTACACGCAGGATCAGATCAAGGAACTGATCGCTTACGCGCGCGATCGCGGTATCCGCGTGATGCCCGAGTTCGACATGCCGGGACACGCGACGAGCTGGTTTGTCGGCTATCCGGAATTGGCGGCGGGACCTGGGCCCTACGAGATCGAGAAGCGTTGGGGAGTCTTCGATCCCGCGATCGACCCGACCAAAGAGTCCACGTACAAGTTTCTCGACAGGTTCATCGGAGAGATGGCAGAGCTGTTCCCCGACGACTTCTTTCATCTCGGCGGCGACGAGGTGAACGGCAAGCAGTGGGATGCGAATCCGGAGATCCAGAAGTTCATGAAGTCGCACGGTTTGAAGACGAACGACGATCTTCAGGCTTACTTCAACCAGCACGTCGTAAAAATCATTCAAAAATACAAGAAGACTCCGGTTGGCTGGGACGAGGTTCTGCATCCCGGTCTGCCCAAGGACGTAGTTGTGCAGTCGTGGCGCGGCCCAGAGTCGGAAGCCAAAGCGGTTCAGCAGGGACATCGCGCGTTGTTGTCAAACGGTTATTACCTCGACTTGGCCCAGCCGGCGGAAAAACATTATCTGGTCGATCCGCTCAGCGGAGATGCCGCTAGCCTTCCGCCCGAACGGCAGAAGATGATTCTCGGTGGTGAAGCCTGCATGTGGTCAGAGATGGTGACAGCCGAAAACGTCGATTCGCGCCTATGGCCGCGCAACGCCGCTATCGCCGAGCGGCTGTGGTCGCCCGCAGAGGTGCGCGATGTGGACTCGATGTATCGGCGGCTCGAAGTTATGAGCCAGCGCCTCGATACGCTGGAATTAACGCATCATTCTGCCTTGCGCACAATGCAAGAACGGTTAGCTCCGGAAAATCTCCAGGCTCTTCGTACCTTGGCCGATACGGTCGAGCCAGCTAAGGGATATTCTCGCGGCAGTCGTCAAAAATACAACGCAGACGCTCCCTTGAACGGATTGCCCGATTCGGTCCCGCCGGAGAGCATTTCGGCGCGCAAGTTCTCCCAGCTCGTAGATCGCATTATCGCCGGCAACGCATCTGCGGACGAACTCGCCTATGCACATGACCTGATGGATTCGTGGAAGCTGAATCATGACAGGCTTTCTCCAGCTTTGCAGAATCTTCCTCTCGCCGATGATGCTCCGGTATCGCAAGATCTTTCCGCCGCAGGAGCGATTGGATTGCAGGCGCTGGAAATGCTCACGACACATTCGTCCGCTGCAGCCGGATGGGCCGATCAACAGTTGACGCAACTCGAAGCCATGAAGAAACCACAAGCTGAATTGCTGCTCATGGTGGTGCCTTCGATTGAGAGGCTCGTGCAGGCAGTGGGAAAGTAGGGCACAGGGAACAGGTGACAGGGGACAGGGAGGCGAAGAGCGGCCTTAATCTCATGTTGTTCCATAATGGAGCCGGGTACCCTGAGCGGCATCGCGTCTTACTAACTCTTCATCATCCTTCTCATTCCAAACTCGATCGCTTGCGGGAAAATCTCGTATAGGTGACTGATCCAGAAGCCGTGCCAGGGAACGAAGACCTCGCGAGTTCCGCGCAAATATCCTTTCATTATGGCGCGTGCGCAGCGTTCAGAGGAGATTCCTTGCTGCCGGCCTCCGAGTGGGGACTTACCCTGCTTGCCCTTAACGACATTGGCCCCAAAATTTGTCTTGATTCGCCCCGGACAAACGCTGATAACGCGAATCCCGCTCTTCTCAAGTTCCAATCGTGCCGTCTGACTGATGGCGTTGAGCGCGTGCTTGGTGGCCGAGTAGGCGCCCATGTACGGAACAGGAAGATGTCCAACGACGCTGGAGATATTGATAATGGTTCCCGCCCTCTGCGCCTGGAGGAGGGGCGTTATAGCCTGCATGCATTCGATGGCTCCGAAGAGGTTGGTCTCGAACATCCTGCGGCACTCTTCCATCGACATCGAGGCCACGGAATCGAGCATGCCGTATCCGGCATTGTTGATCCAGACATCGATTCTCCCGAAACGGTCTCTGCAGGCACGAACCAGGTTCTCAATCTGCCTGCGATCCTGAACATCACAGGCAACGGCCGCCGTACGATCGGTGATTCCAATTCGGTTTCGCGCTTCCTCCAGCCGCGACAGATCTCGGGAACTCAACGCTACGCGAGCGCCTTCAGCGAGAAAGACCCTCGCCAGCGCTTCACCGATTCCCATGGAAGCGCCAGTGATAACGACCACCTGATCTTTGCATCGCATGTCTTCCGGTTGTATTCGTTCGCAGGATGACGGTCAAGACAATTGCTCATTTAGAATCGACCGCTCATTTAGAATCGACGGAGTGAGTGATCTTCTGCCACTCTTTCCTCTCGACCTGGTGCTCTTTCCCGGCATGGCTCTGCCTCTCCATATCTTTGAGCCGCGTTATAAAGAGATGATCGACGAATGTCTGCACCACGATACCCCATTTGGCATCGTTCGGGCAGTCGAGGATGGCATCGCGCAGATCGGATGTTCGGCGGAAGTAGTGACCGTCGTGAAGAAGTATGACGATGGCAGGATGGATATCGTGGCCCGCGGCCTCCAGCGCTTCGAAGTGGTCGAGATCAATCAGGACCGGTCTTTTCTTCAGGGCGAAGTCAAACTTCTGAAGGACGAATCGGATGCCGATTCCCAAACCAGGAAAAAAGCCCTCGACTTGCATAGCGCGCTTATTCTGCTGGCGGCCAGCGGACAGACCGTGCCCACGCTCGAACCTCCGGACGATCTTCTGTCCTTTTACTTAATCTCCCAGTTACCGGTGGATATGGATTTCAAGCAGACGATTCTCGCCATGTCGTCAGAATCGCAGCGGCTCCTGACACTGATTCAGTACTACGAAGCTATTCTGCCGAAGCTGGAAAAGGTGATTCAGGCCAAAAAGAAAAGCGGATCGAACGGGCACGTAATGTGAAGGGAAAGATTTTGAGCTTGAGGGAGGGCCACGGTTTTTAAATGTGCAGTAACCGTGCTCCAATGTTTCTGCACTTACAAGCCGAGGAAAATGACGTAGAAACCGGTTTAGGGAAGGGCACGACTTCCAGAGGCTGCGGAAAGACTCCTGTGGAAATTAAATGGAGGCGAAACCTGCTCATTTAGGAGGTCAGCGCACTGTAAGGTCCGGGATTCCCTGTTATTTCGCTGCCAGTGGTATTCAGACTCGAGGGAAAGTACTTGTAACGCTAATCTTGCCGAAGAGTTAGCGCGAAATTCCCTGGAATCCCTGATAGGTTCCCTGAGTGCGGAGCTAATTTCGCGGATTTTGGGCACAATTTGAGGTTTTCGGGCTTCATGGTAGAAAAATTCGCTGCAAAATTCGCTGAAGCAGGGAATTTGAAGCTACAGGACGTTTCACAATTTCTCATCTCCGTCACTACGCGCAGCGGCCTTGACATCGATCGTTTTCCACAGCATTTTTCCGCAGGCTGTTAAGTCGGTGCCCTGACACGAACCGAAGAACTATGCACTGCTTAAATGACGAACCAGCTAGCTTGGAAAAGGCTGCTTACAAAACGAGTTTTGTGCAGTCCAAACGTCCGTAGTTATCGCGAGGCAAGCATGAACAAGAAACTGCAAATCTCAACGATTGCGTTGTTGCTGCTGGTTCTGAGCTCGGCGGCGTGGGCTGCTGTTGAAGGGAGCTTTGACCGGACGCTTAAAGTGAGCGGCCACGTCGATCTGGACGTTCAGAGCGGATCGGGAAACATCACCGTGCACCCGGGCGACTCGACTTCTGTAGTGGTGAAAGGTCGAATCAGGGTAAGTGAGTCGTGGTTTGGTGGGGGCGGTCTGTCGGCGGAGGAGAAGGTGAAGCGCATCGAGCAGAATCCTCCCATCGAGCAGAACGGAAATAGCCTCCGCATCGGCCACCTCCAGGATGAGGCGCTCAGAAACAACATCTCCATTAGCTACGACATCAGCGTCCCGAAAGACACATCCGTACAGGCGCACGCCGGATCGGGTGACGAGCACATCAGCGACATCAATGGTCCGGTGCGTGCAAATTCCGGATCGGGAAACATCACTCTGAACGCTATCGGTTCGGAGGTCCGTGCCAACGCTGGGTCAGGCGATCTGGTCATCAGTAATGTCCAGGGACGCGCCTACACCGAAACCGGTAGCGGCAATATTAAGGCGACTGGCATTGCGGGAGGATTTGACGCCCGGGCTGGATCGGGCGATATCACTTTTGAGCAGGCAGCATCAGGCTCGGTTCGCGCCGAGACCGGATCGGGAAACATCCATCTGCGCAACGTTGAAGGAGGAGTAGAAGCGGGCGCAGGGAGTGGCGACGTCGAGGTTGAGGGTAAGATCGCTTCGGATTGGCGCATTCACACCGGCTCCGGCGAGGTCGAAGTGAAATTGCCGGCGGACGCGCGATTCAACATTAATGCCCGGAGCAGCTCCGGAAGCGTGGACCTAGGGACCAATCATCCGGTGACGATGCAGGGCGCTTTGAGGCGCAATCACGTCGAAGGCACAGTGAATGGCGGCGGCACCTTGCTCGATGTCAGCACTGGTTCCGGTACGATTCGTGTGAATTGATCCAGGCAGGCAGGCGGAGGTGATCGACCCGAAATCGCCTGCCATTTTCTTGCCACAAGGCGATAAGTCAAAGACTCGCGGGCTTGCGCAACCGCCACTTCGTTCGCGTATAGGCGATCTGAAACCCGCTTCGTTCGGCATTGCGCTGGGAATCGCTCCCTGGTAGGGCAGCCATCATTGCCAGATCGCATCCATGGTCAAAGGCATAGCGCATACGCTCGTGAAGCAATGCAGTTTGTAGGCCGTGGCGACGTAATTCGGGAATTGTCGTCGTGCCGGCAAATAGTCCGACTCCTTCGTGAATGCATAACGACCCAGCCGCGCCGGGCTTGCCGTCAAATTCAGCCAAGAAGCATACCGTCGCCTCGCGGGTGGTCGAGATTGCTCCGATCTGCAGGAGAAATTCCAGCAGCTCAGGATGTTCATACGTCCAGCCGCGTGCATTGATGTCAGTCCACAATTGCGCCTCTTCTGGAGCGATCACCCGGACAGCAATGTGATTTTCAAGCTTGGCTGGGCGTGGTTCCACTTGGCGAAAAAGGACGCTGCTCATCTCGATAGGCCTGTAGTTTCGCGCGCAGAGCAAATCCAGCACTGCGACTCCGGCGAAGGGACTCACTTCGTGGTGAACTGGTGCTCCGCGATCCAAAAAGAATCGCTCGATGGCATCGAGCGCGTCAGGGTGTAGCTGCTCGAATATGCCCAGCCCGAAACTCTGAGTGACGGGAGAGTCGATGCCGTCGAAGACCGCATACGCTCCGGCGCACTCGATCCATTCCGCGCCGCTTTCAGGGAAGAGGCGATGTCGTGCCTCGGCGAACTCGGCGCAGGCGTGACCTTCCGCGCGTTCTAGACGACGAGACAAGGCAAGATCGGGAAAGAGCATTCCATCGGGTATGGTAAGGGATTTACCAAACAATTTTGTTCCTGACTGTAGGCCTGGGTCGCTTGATTTGGACAAGGCTGCAGCATGCTGCGTCTCTACCACTGTTCATGACTCACTCACGGTTGTCATTTCCTGCGGCGGGTCCCCACCTACATACGATTGAGCGATGATCAGGCGACGCGCTTCGCCGCGAATCATTGGCAGGCGGGTTCCGAACCAGATGGAGCCAAGAATTGAGCAGACGCCGCCGAGCCCAACGGTCAGTGCTGCGCCAATGCGATCGGAGAGGGCGCCCGCCAGTAACGCTCCGAGCGGGGCCATGCCCATCATCATCATGGAATAGACCGACATGACCCGGCCACGCAGCCGGTCCGGCACCATGGCCTGGATCAGCGTATTGGTCGATGCCATCTGCACCATCATGAACAGGCCCACCGGAATCAGCAGCGCGGCCGAAACCCAAAACATTTTCGAATGAGCAAAGAGGATCAGGAAGACCCCGAAGCTGGCGGAACACGCAGCCACCCATGTCCCTAGTCCTTTGAGTCCGGATTTGGCTGCAAGTGTCAGCGCACCGATGAGCGCGCCAGCGCCACTGAAGCCCATGAGAATACCCAAGCCGCGGGCGCCGCTATGGAGGATCTGGTCGGCAAATACGGGCATAAGCACGGCATACGGCATGCCCACGAGACTCACCAGGCCCACCAGCAGAAGAAGCGCGAAGATGGGTTTCGTATCGAAGACCCAATTGAATCCTTCTTTTATGTCGTTCCATGCCGAAGTCTCGCGTAAGTGCTCGGCGCGCGCAGGCACTTTCATCATCATCAGCCCAACAATTACGGCAATGTAGCTGACCGCGTTGACAAAGAAGCACCAACCTTCGCCGATGGTCGCGACCAGAATACCTGCGATCGCAGGGCCAACGATGCGAGCGCCGTTAAACATCGATGAGTTCAACGCGATAGCGTTCATCAGGTTTTCGCGTCCAACCATTTCCACGAGGAAGGCTTGCCGCGCCGGGATATCGAAGGCATTCACGAAGCCGAGCAGCGCTGACAGCACAAAAATGTGCCACACCTTTACCACTCCCAGGAGAGTGATAGCGGCGAGAATAAAAGCCAGGATCATGGAGACGGTTTGCGTGGCAATCACGAGCCGATGACGAGTGCGGCGATCGACTATCGCGCCGGCGATGGGCGACAAAAGAAAGATCGGGATTTGCGAACAGAAACCGACGGCGCCCAACAAGAGCGACGATCCCGTGAGCTTGTACACCAGCCAGGACTGCGCTACGTTCTGCATCCAGGTGCCGATCAGCGAGATTAGTTGTCCGCTGAAGAAGAGTTGGAAGTTGCGATGTCGCAGCGAGCGGAATGCGACGGCAAGTCTGGACTGTTCGGAAGTTGGGCTCAGGGCAGCGGTCTCCGTCTTGGGCGAATGCACCCTCGGAATTCTTCCGCAGGGCGTGTCGTACACTCTGAGTTTCTATGATACGCAGTGACCAGACTCTGGAACCATTTCGCCCCGCCGTTTTGACGACCGAGCGTCTCATTCTCCGCCGCCTGTGCCGGGACGATATTCCCGCTCTCCTACCGCTGATTGGCGCGCGCGAGGTCGCGGCCACGACCCTGCGAATTCCGCATCCTTATACTGTCGAAGATGCTGAGACCTTCCTGAAATACAGCGACGAAGTATGGGAGAAAAGAGAGGGTGCTCGCTTCGGCATATTTCTTCGTGACGGAGAGCGGCTGTGCGGCGGCACTGGGCTGGTGGTTAACCGCGAGCATCACCATGCCGAAATAGGATACTGGATCGGCATCCCATTTTGGGGCAACGGATATTGCACCGAAGCCGCGCGGGAGCTCCTGAGATATGGATTCCACGATCTCAAGCTGCACAGGATTCACTCGAGTCATTTTTCCACGAATCCGGCTTCCGGACGGATTCTGTGCAAAGTGGGCATGAAGCATGAAGGCGTTCTGCGTCAGCACATCTGCAAATGGGGCGAGTTCATGGATCTTGAAATCTATGGGCTGCTTGCATCGGAGTACGTCGACTGAACGGAATCGCGTAGCGCAACTTCGAATGGGGATTGACGGTTCATCTTGGCAGAAGCGACTGTAGGGGACATCCCTCACATTTTGGCACGGTTCCGCAGTGGCGTTTTCCGACTTCGACGAGGAGTGCGTGAAACTCGTTGAAATGTTCTGCCATCCCAGAACCACGTTCCTTTTGTTTCAGCGCCGTTTCCACCTTGATCCGTATGTCTTCGTACTTTGCGCCGCTGCTTGTGATTCCATGACGGTGAAAGACGCGCTTCGCATAGGTATCCACCACAAATACAGGCAGCTTACCCGCGTAGAGAAGAATGGCGTCGGCGGTTTCAGGACCAATGCCGTTCAAATCGAGGAGTTCACTGCGCAGCGCCTCAACGGGTTGGCCGAACATGCGGTGCAACGAACCACTGTACCGTTCGTCGAGATAGGCAACGAAAGTCTTAAGTCGCGTCGCTTTCTGCCGAAAATATCCCGACGGCCGGATGCGTTCCTCCAGCTCAGCCAACGACGAACGCCGAATCCCCTGGACGTTTAACACACGCGCGCGACGCAGATTTCGCAGTGCTCGTTCCACGTTCTTCCAGCTCGTGTTCTGCGTGAGGAAAGCGCCTACAATCACCTCGAAACGCGTGCGCGCCGGCCACCAGTGCAGCGGTCCATATGCTTGCACGAGCCTGCGATAAATGCGGTGGATCACAAAGATAGGTTATAGGGAACAGGTTACAAGAGGACAGGGAAGAGGGGACGTGGCCACCTCACGATACCTGCAGAAGAAATGAAATGCCCTTAAAGTCGGTTCGCAGCCTGTTCTACGAGCTTCTGGACATCTGGGATCGGAGAAGAGGAAACCAGCACGAGGGCCACGTCACGCTTCTGTGTCGAGCCAACACTGAAGGTCTCAACCCGCTCAACCATTTCTCCGTCCGACGCAAACCAGGCCAGAACGCGGGTTAGACCGTTCCCAGAGTCAAGGTGACGCACGAACAAAGAGATTTCATTGTTGCCATCTGAGTAGTCGATGTGCATGTAGTTCTTGTTGTGAAGGATGCACACGCGTGCGCCGATCAGGTGATATCCGGCGGGAGCAATGCGCTCCGGGATCGAGGGATCTCCGACCATTCTTTTCGAGAGCGATTCCACGTCCTTAAGGTTGGACTTCCATTTGCGTGGAGCCTTACTTATCACCTCTTCCTGATGATCGTCTGCCGCATCCACGCAGGCGGCCGTTCGGTCCATACGACCCTTGGCATAACCAAACGTCGCCAGGACAAGAGTGCCCAAAACGACAGTCGCGGCGATCCCATAGCGCAGCTTCACCAACATAGGACCATGCGACAGGGGAAAATGCCAAGGCGTCCTGGATTTCCGGATCGCAGCGCGGACATGCGCCTCAAGTTGCCGTGTCTGAAGACGCTCTTCGTTGACGGCGTGCCTGATGATGAGATCGAAATCGGATTCGGACCGCAGCTTAGCAGTACAGTTCGGACAGGATTCGAGATGACTCTGCCATTCGGAGCTCTCGATCTCTCCGGACAAATAGGCATCTGTGACTCGTTCGTAGCTAGGACAGTTCATATTCTTGCTTTCGCTTTCATGTACCGGGCTTCGCGCTTCGCCAGGTCGGTCTTTACAAGATTGCGTGCCCGGGATAGTCGCGACATCACTGTGCCAATCGGGATTGCCAATATCTCAGCGATCTCCTTGCAAGAAAAACCTTCGACCGCGAACAGGATGAGCACCGTCCGGTACTCCTCGTTCAACAGATCGATCGAATTCTGTATTTCCTCCGCGGTGAATCGAGTTACAGGACGCCGCTCGCCGGGCACGTTATCCGCATATTGTTCGGGGAAAAACTGGATCGCCTCCTGGCGGATCTGCTGATGTCTCGTTGTCCAGCAGTTCAACATGATGCGAAACAGCCATGCTTTGCAGTTGGTGCCGGGCTGAAAACGGTCAAAATGCCGCCACGCCCGCAGCATTGCGTCCTGGACGAGATCCTCGGCGATAGAAACATCGCGCGCCAGGCGCACGGCCGCTCGCAGCAGCGCGCGAACGTGAACCAGCGCGAGCTGCTCAAACTGCAATTCCCGCGAATCGCCTCCAGTTTGTATAGGCTTCCTGCCAACTCAGGACGTGAGCGTTTTTAAGCCTTAGAGCTCTGTAAATCCGATAACGCGCTCAATACTTCCTGGCTATGACCACTGGGCTTCACTCCCCGATAGACCTTTCGCACAGTGCCTTCCGGATCGATGATAAATGTATTTCGAGCCGCGTACTGCTTGCCTTGGAACTGCATCAGGCTCCCGTATTCATTCGAAACCTTTGCTCCTTCGTCAGAAAGCAGCTTAAAGTTCAATCCTTCTTTGGCGCAAAAATCCTTGTGTGAGTCGCTCGAATCCAGACTTACACCGATCACGACCGCGTTCTTCGTCTGATATTGTGCTTCATCCTTCTGAAAGCTGTGGGCTTCTATCGTGCATCCCTGTGTGAAATCTTTGGGATAGAAGTACAAAACGACCCACTTGCCGCGGTATTGCTGCAATGAAATTGGTTTGCCTTCCTGAGAGGGCAAGGTGAAATCCGGGGCCTTACTGCCCTCCGACACCGTTTTGGGGGCTTCTGCGACGTCGGCGGACGCCAGAAGTAAGGCCAACTGGGGCGCCGGATCGAGCGAGCACCCAAGAAAGCTTAGACATAGCAATGCCAGGGCAAAGAGCTTCATTCAGAGTTCCAATCTCCCGATTTCGATAGCGTATGTTCCACAAAGGGTCACAAATCACTGCTGGCCCAATGTTTAATCGCGAAACCTTCACGGCTTATCGTAATGCTAAATCTCCCGACTCGCAGATTTCATCCACAGTATTTGGAATTTTGGGGATGATTTTCGGCAAAGTCGTGGCAAATGCCAGGGATGAAAGGGAGATAGCGGGGATAGACGCCAGTTGCTTCCAGAGAAAAAGTAAAGAGCAGGCAAAGCGCCTGCTCTTCGGAATTAGGAGTTAGCGAAGTCTAAGAGCTTACCAGCCCCACGCACGTCCTCGACCACCGCCCTGATATCCCTGTTGGTAGCCCTGCTGGTATCCCTGGCGGTAAATCCCTTTGTATTGGTCTTTGCTGCCCATTGCCGAACTGTAGCCACGGCTGGCATTGCGATAGTTGTCATCCTGATTAGGCCGGAAGCTATGACCGGTTGCGCGATCGTTTTGTCCGTCGCGTAACCCGTCCTGATAGCCAATTTGGGAAGCTTGGTTCATGCCTCCACGGCCATAGTACCCGGAGTTCCCCCCATAATACGGGTTGCTGTAGGTCCCGCCATTGTTGCGGTAGGGCCCGTAATAGCCATTGTTTCCGTAGTAGCCGTTGTTGTAGCGGCCGTTGTTGTAATTACCGTTGTTGTAATTGCCATTGTTGTAGTAGCCGTTGTTGCGGTTGCGCCAATTGCGATCATGATCACGGTCGCGATCATGGTGCTTTTCCCAGTTCTTATCGTGATCCCGATCATGGTCCTGCGCACTCGCTTGCACTACGCCAGCGGTGCTTCCGGCAACGGCTAGAGCCAACGTCCAGAGCAGATGCTTGTTGAAAAGTCTCATTGTTTTTTTGACCCTCCCTCCACTCCGGCCGGCTCTGCTCCCGGGCGGCGCGATTCCGAGCCGCAGCCTGACCGTTGCGTGAAGTTCTTAGTTAGTAGAAACACACTCGTAATCTTTGAGTTGCGGCGTTATAGGGTGGAATTTAAAGCGCAAATAAAGCCAACATTTTCAAAGTATTGGTAGAGTAGCGGATCCCATGCACAGACATTGCCCTGCTCCAGGAATACAGGTCCACAACTCAGCGATTACACCAGAGATGCTGCCACCTGTGAGGCCGCTAAGTAAGCTTTCGGGAGCTGAGCGAGCAGCTGTTCCAAAGCTCAGCGCACAATTTCCACCATGGGGGAATCTCGGAGACCTGAGATGAAAGTCTTTCTAACCGGCGCAACTGGCTTCGTCGGCTCGCACCTACTTACCCGGTTGCTGCATGAGGGGCATCAAGTGCGCGCTCTTGTGCGGCGCCGAGGCGCTTTGCATGATCCCGGTATTCGTGAGGGGACAATTGACGAGATCGAAGGGGATATTACTTCAAGTAACCTCAGCGGCCCAATCGCTGGATGCGACGCCGTAATCAACCTTGTAGGCATCATCTACGAATGTGAGAAAGCTACTTTCGAGGCAGTTCATCACGAAGGCACACGGAATTTGGTCGAAGCGGCACGACAAGGCAGGGTTAAGCGATTCGTTCAGATGTCCGCTCTGGGCGCGCGTCCTGAGAACGCAAGCGCATATCACACAACCAAGTTTGCCGCAGAGGAGGAGGTTCGGCGCGGCGGGATTCCATGGGTAGTACTTCGGCCCTCGCTGATTTTCGGTCGAGGCAGCGCATTCGTGCAGCAGATGGTGGAAGTGATGCGCGCGGCGCCGCTGATTCGTCCAGTACCGGGTAGCGGTGAGTACCGTTTTCGGCCAATCCGTGTGGATGACGTAGCTGAATGCTTTGTTCAGTCACTCACCAATCCAATGACTGTCGGAAAGACTATCGAACTGGTTGGAGGTGAGGAGTTGACGCTGAACGAAATCGCTACTGAAATCGCCTCTTGTTTAGGAATTCGTAAGACCGTGGTGCACGTACCCATACCACTGATGAGAATGGCATCGGCCCTTTTTTCGCTTCTGCCTATGCAGCCCCCGGTTACATCTGTGCAGATCCGAATGCTTGAGGAGGGCTCCACGGCCGATCCCGAGCCGATGAAGAAGATCTTTCACATAAATCCAATTGGATTCCGGGCGGGAGTGCGGGAATATCTTGGTCGAGAAAATTGAATTCCCCGGGTTTTACGAGGAATTTACACCGTAACCGCACCGATTCGGCCGCGCATCTGCTGCCAGCTCTGGGCGTGCTCGCTGATG
>Ga0207139_1127_pt1 | contig 15785 bp, 15 predicted proteins | sample Alteio_BWMinHeat_7_FD_153585 | JGI IMG/M metagenome (GOLD analysis project Ga0207139, IMG submission 153585) | Enriched cells from forest soil in Barre Woods Harvard Forest LTER site, Petersham, Massachusetts, United States -... | ecosystem: Environmental > Terrestrial > Soil > Temperate forest >... | reverse complement strand
AAATTGACCGTGAGATTGTGGGAGAGGTCGCAGCCGACCAGAGCGTCAGGCTATTAGGGCAGAGAGTTAGCCCATCTTTGGGTCAAGGAAACCCACTGCAGCAATACCGCGATGTCGTAGAGGTCTCTGAAGAAGCGGCCCCAAGCCATCCCTCGCGGCGTGTATTTCTGCCCAGGTGGTTTGCCCGCTACGCGCGGGGTGCTGCCTTGCTGATATTCCTGCTGACATTAACCCCAGGCGTAGCGATAGGCTTGCGACCAGAGCTGCGGATCCAGGCGCGTGCACAGGATAGGCCTCTTACCGCTTTGACGACGGCTTCTCTCCAAGTTCGTGCAGCTTCCCAAAACGTACCTGCCACAACCCCAGCGACACACTTGCCAAAGCACGGCGTTGTGGTTGTCGAGGCCGGACAAACGTTAAGGCAAATCAGTTTGCGCTACATCGGACGCTATAGCCTGCGGACTTTGGAACAAATCCAGGCACTGAATCCCAGGCTCGATCCCAACCGTATCGAGGTTGGGCAGCGAGTTCGGCTGCCTCTCCATCTTCAGGACTCAACCCTCATGTCGAGAAGCGAGAACAAGAATGCACGCGTTTGGCGCGCAAGCAAAGTGATGAAACATGAGTAGGAACTTCGAACTACTTGAGCGGTTGCGAGAGGATCAGGAGCTTTTTCGCATTCCTCCGATCACAAACGCCAAACCGAGGAACGGCTCTCTCCCTGATCTGGATGCCTTCACTCGGGAGGAGGTTCACAGGCTCGTGCGGTGCTTGTTCTTGGCGACCAACAGCAACGGCCGCAATGTCCCTAGGAGAGTTGTCTTCTGCGCAATCGACCAGACTGATGGCAGCAATCTCTTATGCGCCCAGCTCGGCCGTAGTCTGGCATCGCAAGTTGAGTCGCAGGTCTGTGTTGTAGACGCGAACGTGCGTGTGCCGACAAATCGGCTATTTGACGTGGACGAACCCGATAGTCCGGCTGTAGCGCAATCCGGAATTACGAACAAGCGCTTGCAGCGGGTCACAGGCAATCTTTGGCTGCTTTCGAGTGACTCGGTGGCTCCGAACGGCAGCGCTCCAGCGCTTGAACAGATGCGGGCGTGCATCAGGGATCTGGGTGATGAGTTTGCATACGTAGTCATCAGCGCTCCGCCGGCCGGCCTCTCTAGCGATGCGGCACTGCTAGGCCAGATGGCCGAGGGCGTGGTTCTTATACTGGAGGCGAATTCCACGCGGCGCGAGACAGCAAGAAAAGCAAAGCAAGCATTTGACGCCTCTAACGTCCGGGTACTTGGGACGGTACTGAACAATCGTACCTTCCCCATACCGGAAGCTTTGTACCGCAGGATCTAGCGATCTGGAATGAGGGCGGCCGACTCGCTTGTTCGTTCAGCGATCTGTGGTTGTCCAAATGGATGGCTATGACGTACAGGCCACCCGATCGCTTTTCTTCAAAGTATAGAGCCATCGCTAGTTGAAAGTGTGACAAGTCGAGTCAGTCGTCGTCCCCACCTCGGATGAAATCCAAGACTCGATCGAACATGTTCCCTAAGAACTAACGAACCTGAAGTGCTCTCCTTTTCTCTTTCGTGCGATGACGAGAACTTAGGATCTCCCTCCCCATGACCGCTCTCGGCCGCCGACTTCTCGTAAGGACTGCGAAGGTATATGACTTGGCGGTTATAACTATCTCTTTTGGACTGGCCGCGGCACTCGTCGCACATCAAACCGCCACAGTCTCCTTTGCTGACTTTTTCTCCATGCGCATAAAGATTAGAAACTTTGCGCTATTCGCTGGTTTCCTTCTCGTGTGGCACATCATCTTCTGCCTCTTCAGCCTATACGATTCCAGGCGGCTTTCCGCACGCAGGGACGAAGTCCTCGACGTTGTCAAGGCAACTTCTCTTGGAGCCGCCTTTGTCTGTGGCGCTGCGTTCGTTTTCAGGTTGAAAATGGTTACTTTTCCATTCATAGCGGGATTTTGGTTCATTAGTAGTGTCACGGCCGTCTTAAGCAGGCTTGTTGTTAGGTATTTCCTGTCGCAAGTTAGGGTCCGAGGTCGAAACCGGCGCGAAATGCTTATAGTCGGTACCAATCCCCGCGCCGTTGGGTTTGCCCAAAAAATTGCAGCAAGCCCTACACTTGGCTACCGCCTCCTCGGCTTTGTCGATCAGGAGTGGGCCGGAATCGCAGAATTCCGAACGACGGGTTACCCGCAGGCATGCGGCTTCGACAGTCTTCCTGAATTCATCAGAGAACGAGTGATCGACGAGGTCGTTATCGCGCTGCCGATGAAATCCCTGTATTTACAGGCCTCGCGCATAGTCACTCTATGCGAGGAACAAGGCATCACTGTCCGCCTCCTGCCAAACGTCTTTAATTTGAGACTGGCACGGTCAAAAGCAGAGGAATTCGAAGATGTTTCGGTGATAACACTTTGTTCCAATTCCATGGAGAGTTGGCAACACCTTGTTAAGCGCATCCTTGACTTCGGGGTTTCCCTTGCTTTCATTATCATTTGTGCGCCGCCCTTGTTCCTTCTTACTGCCCTCCTGATCAAGCTTACTTCGCCGGGACCGGTCTTTTTCATCCAGGAACGGGTCGGCCTCAACAAGAGAAGATTTCGCATGTTCAAGTTTCGCACAATGGTTCAGGACGCCGACCAACGGATCGCCGAGATTGAACGACTCAACGAGGTCAGCGGACCTGTATTCAAGATCAAGAACGATCCGCGCGTCACCTCGCTCGGGAGAATCTTGAGAGCAACCAGTATTGACGAACTGCCTCAGCTCTTCAATGTCCTCAAAGGTGACATGAGCCTGGTTGGGCCCAGGCCGCTTCCCGTCAGGGACTACGAAGGGTTTGATCAGGACTGGGAACGTCGGCGCTTCAGTGTGCGTCCTGGAATCACTTGCCTCTGGCAGGTCAACGGTAGGAGCACTACTCCATTTGACAGGTGGATGAAGCTCGACATGCAGTACATCGACCAGTGGTCCTTGTGGCTTGATCTCAAGATCCTGGCCAAGACTGTTCCTGCGGTTCTGAAGGGAACCGGTGCCGCTTGAGTTGTGTAGCCGCGCCCTCCCGGGGAGCAGTCAGATGTCGCCCGGAGTTTTCAACGTTACTCAAGAGAAGTGCCCGCTACAGACTGGTTGCAGGTCAGAAACATCGATGGCACAAGGACAGGATGCTCCTCAAAACCGACTGCTGCCTGACGAGGCGGTCGACGCGACCACCGTAGTTGCGGGGCGATCTAAGTCGAGCTGCGGCATTTTCGGATGAAAGGGCGTAACCTGTTGCCTTTTCATCATTCTTTATCTTTTTATCTATCTTCCGGAGGTAGTTCCGTGGAACCAAGCGATATGACCCTGCTCAGAGACACCTTCCCAAACTCCCTTATACGTCAAGTGCAAAACGATTTGAAAGTCAGTGTGCGGCACCTCATTAAGCGGCATCCTGGTTTTTATATTGAGGTCTCGCGACTCAGGCATCGACCGAGTCCACTCATCGACCCTACCGTTCCTCAGGTTGTAGGCAGCAACACCGAAATCGTGATTGAGGGTATGATGCGCTCAGCTACTAGCTTCGCTGTCGTGGCTTTTATGCAGGCTCAAGACAGGCCTGTGAAGGTAGCGCACCACTTGCATGCGGCAGCGCAGGTTATTGCAGCTTCCAGCCTAAGTATTCCAACATTGGTTATTCTACGAAATCCAGAGGATATCGTACTATCCCGTGTTACCTCCCACGCTCCGATTACTTTCAGACAAGCGCTTCGCGAGTATCTTGACTTTTATTTGTACATCATACCGTTCAGAAAGAGCTTTGTCCTCGGATCCTTCGATTGTGTTGTGTCGAATTTTGGCAGGATCATCGCCCGAATCAACGAAAAGTTCGGTACACGCTTTGCTGAGTTCTGTCATACCGACGAGAACAGCAAGAGGTGTCTGGATTTGGTCGCCCAATTCGAACGGGCGCGGGGAAGGACTGAGAATACCTTGGCATGCCCGAATACAGAGCGAAGTAGCCTGAAGGATTGGCTTCGCACAAACTACTGTTCCCCCGAGCTGGCTGATATCCGAACGCAAGCGGAAAATGTCTATGAGGTCCTCAGGTCTTCCACGGAGTGAAGTCGGTTGACAGGCGGTGGGCACTCTGGCCTTTCTACTTTTTGCCGTGGCGCCTCGGGTGGTTGCCCTCGAGGTAGCCCTTCACGGTCGTGGAATTGTGCTTTTTGCACTTCTACGAGTGGTCTCGGTTTGGCAAAGGAGTCGGCCACTCGAAGTGAGAATGCCACGTTTAGATGCAATCTGTGCGGTCGTGCTCAATGTGGGGAAAGGCTTTCGGAAAGGCACCATCTGATGCGATGACCGACGCTGTCGAAGCCCGCGCACAGTTAGTGAATCAAGCATCCCCAATGTATTCAGGAGTACAGACGAAGACGGATTATCGAGGCTTCACCCCATCTTTTACCGGCTGGTTGTGGTGGTTGGGTAAGGGTTCTTTGGCGGTGCTCGACCAAGCGCTCTTCGCGGGAGCGAATTTCATCGTGAACATTCTGCTAGCCCGCTGGCTGGTTCCAGCCGACTACGGAGCCTTCGCTTTGGCTTTTTCGGTCGTGTTGCTGCTGGGTTCATTTCACACCGCGACCTTGACCGAGCCAATGCTAGTGTTCGGACCGGGAAAGTACAGAAACGAATTCCATGCCTACCTTCGCTTGCTCCTGTACGGCCACTTTGCGCTGATGTCGGCAAGTGCTCTACTCCTCGGAGTAGCAGGTGAATTGATTGCGGTTTTCAAGTCTTCTGCAGTAGGGCACACCCTGATTGGCGCAGCAATTGCATCACCTTTGTTGCTGCTGCTCTGGCTGGTGCGACGGGCTTGTTATGTAAAACTCCATCCCGGTTGGTCGGCAATGGGTGGTTGTCTGTATTTGGTCATACTTGTGCCGGCAATGCTGCGGGTCCATGGCAAACAATTCTTCACTCCGGCCGTTCCGCTAGTGATCATGGGCGTAGCTGCCTTGGTCGTCAGCGGATTTCTGTTGGTGTTGCTTCGTCCACGCTGGACAAGCGTGCCTGGAGGACTAGGCTTCGCAATGGTAGCCGCAGAACATTGGCATTATAGCCGCTGGTCGCTAGCAGCGGTCGTGATCAATTGTCCAACCAACATTTACTTCATCATTTTGCCGGCATGGCTCGGCCTTAGCGGCGTTGGTGCGTTACGCGCAATCTTGAACGTTTCCGCGCCGGCAAGCCAGACCATCGCGGCGTTCTCATTGATCCTGCTGCCCGCTCTTGTAGTCGAGTGCCAGCGTGCCGGGGTCGGGGGGAATGAACCGGACGATGAAGCTTTACGTCACACTTCTCTCCATCGGAGCGCTCGCTTATCTCGGAGTACTGTGGGTAGGAAGGTTTTTGGTGCTCGGTTTTCTCTATTCTGGCAAGTACTCAGAATATGCTTCCTTTCCTCTGCTAATGGCGTGTTTGCTTCCATTTGCAAACGTGGCAAGCACGACGATAAGCAATGGATTGCGAGCGCTTGAACGCCCGGACTGCATTTGTTGGTGTTATGTCGCTTCCACCATTGTCGCCGTTTTCGTCGGCATTCCGTTAGCCGTAAAGTTTGGTGTTGGCGGTGCGGTCACGGGAATATTGTTCTCGAATGCATCGGCTTCTTTGGGCATGATTTTTCTTTACCGGAAACTGACTCATATCGGGGGAGTTCCAGAGCTTGATCGAGCAGCGGAGCTTACCGAACAGGGTTGAGCAAGCGGTCCGTTCCATACCACGCAAGTCCATATAGAGGAGGTCTAATTGAAGATATTGCTTTCAACGTATGCCTGCGATCCGGGCACCGGATCGGAGTCAGGCCTTGGTTGGAACTGGATGCGCCAGATCGCACGTTTACACGAAGTGTGGGTGCTGACCCAGACCAAGGAAAGGCACCGCATCGAGATGGCACTGGCGAAGGATCCACTCCCCAATGCACACTGCGTATTCGCTGATCTTCCGTCTTGGACCCGCTTCTGGAAAAGAAAAGGTAGTCATTGGGGAGAGAACGTCTACTACTATATCTGGCAGATCTGGGCATACCTAACAGCCAGAAGACTGCACCAGCAGGTCCATTTCGACCTGGTCCACCACGTCACCTTTGTCAGATATTGGATGCCAAGTTTCCTCGCGCTCTTGCCCGTCCCATTCATTTGGGGACCGGTAGGCGCCAGTGAATCGGTTCCAGACGGCTTTTTGTCGTTGTTTAGTCTTCGAGGCAGACTGAATGAACTCTTTCGTGCTCTGGCTCGCCTTGTGGGTGAATTGGATCCTTTCGTGCGAGTCACGGCGAAAAAGGCGATGTCAGCTTTCGCGACTACGGAGGCTACCAAGGCAAGAATGAAGAGATTGGGCTGTCGTCAGGTCGTGGTCTACTCCGAGGCGGGGCTGACTCGCGATGAAATCAGCCGGTTGAGCAATCTGCCATTCCTCCCGACACAGCCGTTTCGCGTCATCAGCATTGGACGTCTGATTCAATTGAAGGGCTTTGAGCTGAGTTTGAGAGCGTTCGCGGAGTTCCGGCGTTCCTTCCCAGGCAGCGAGTACTGGCTGATTGGCGATGGACCAGAACGGAAGCGACTAACAAATGTGGTGGAAAATCTGAAAATTGGCGATTGCGTACGGTTCTGGGGGAGTATCCCGAGATACGAAGTATTCGAAAAGCTGTCGGAGTGCAATACGTTAGTTCATCCTAGCCTGCACGAATCCGGTGGGTGGGTGTGTCTGGAAGCGATGGCGGCAGGTCGCCCAGTTGTCTGCCTGGACTGGGCCGGTCCCGCGGTTCAGGTGACCCCCGAGACGGGAATCAAGATTCTACCTATCTCTCCCGATCAGGTCGTGAAGGATCTTGCCACTGCCATGACAAAGCTCGCATCCGAGCCCGAATTCTGTCGTCGTCTTGGGCAGGAAGGACGCCGTCGTATCGCGGAGCACTTCGACTGGGAAACAAAGGCCGATTTTATGTTACGTATTTATGAGTCGGCATTGGGCTCTACCACTGCAGAGTCGCAACAGCGCTCGCTCGATTCGATGGACTTGGTGAAAACCTCTCGGGGGCAATACTGAAATGTCACACAGGATCTCTATTGTTACTCCCACCAGAAACATGGCACACTTTTTGGAGAACTGTATTCTAAGCATACTCCAACAGAACTATCCGCATGTTGAACACATCGTTGTGGATGGAAGCTCGACAGACAATACGCGAGAGATACTAGATCGCTTCCCACATCTACGGTGGATTTCCGAGCCAGATCGCGGCCTTTCGGATGCTTTAAACAAAGGCATTCGGATGGCAACCGGCGAGATCATCGGGTGGTGCAACGCTGACGACCTGTACTTGCCGGGCACGCTCCGCATTGTGGACGAGATATTTCGGCAGGACCCCAGTATTGACGTCCTTTACGGTGACTACCGGGAGACGGACCAATTGGGTCGCCCGTTAAGAATACGTAGGGAAACGCATTTCTCTCCTACGATGTTCCGTTGGCTTCATGTCAATCTGATTCCTACTCCCTCCGCTTTCTGGCGCAAAAGAATCCACGGGAACGACCTCTGGTTCGACGCGGATTTCCGTTACGCCATGGACTACGACTTTTTACGTAAGGCGTTGGACAGAGGAGTTAAATTCAAGCATGTCAGCGTTCTGTTCGCTGATTTTCGCCGGCACGGCGGCAGCTTAACCGCAGCAGGAGGTCAGGCTCGCGAACACGAGTTCGTTGTCCGCCGCGACGCGAATTCTTTCTGGAAGCTGTCGGGACCGGCGTTCCCGATTGTTCGAAACTGTTTTCTGCTGGGTGCGCGTGCTGCGCGCACAGCGGAGAAATCCGTCAGAGGCTACTACATAGAACAGAACCGCAGGTGACTCTACGTGCCGCGCTAACAGCAAGCATGTTAGAAGCCGACGGCCCTGAGCCGAATTCGTCATGCAGCCGGACACATTGAGTAAATCGCGGCAACGAGAGGTCTCAAGGCCAAGTGTGTTCGTGACGGTCCTTTGCATCTTGCTGGTAGGCGGTCCTCCACGGTTGCGCGTGCGAGATCCCGCCGCGTCATTGCGTGGCGACATTGATGCCGTTGTTCTTTTCCAGTTGGCGGTTTGGGCACTCGCAGGTCTGTGGGTGGCTTACCACTTATTTTGGAGCCACAGACTGGGTCATCGTCGGATTCAAGTGCCGCTCGCGCAGAAGCTCGGTCTACTACTGGTCGGCCTGCTTGCAATAGGCACTTTCGTGTCCCATGCGCCGGCATTCACTGCGTTCAAGGTTTATCAAATTGCGGTGATGTTGTTGTGGACATTGCTTTTTGTTCGCCGATACGGGGTCGGTGCCTGCCTCTGGACGCTTTTGTGGGCTTATGCAGTCTATTGCGCCGCCGGGGCTGTTGCCGCACTTTACGCACCCGGCGCGATGTTCCAGGCGACCAGCGTCGATGTCTCTCGCTTAAATGGGGATCTTATCGTTCTTGGATTCGGCCAAATGGCAACTTGCGGCATGATCCTGCTTCTCAGCATGCCGACCAAACTCTCACGTCCCGTGTATTTTCTCGTGTTCGCTCTCTTTGCCTGCATGATTGTGCTCAGTGTGACCCGGAGCGCCTATCTTTGCCTGTTTGCGTTTGCTATTTTGGCTGTGCTCAGACGGCCGACGAGTACATCTGCGCGACGCGCAGCCCATGGATTGATTCTAAGCGCCCTACTTGTAATCAGCACCGGTCTACTGCCTGGCATCAGCCCGTGGGTATTGCGTGAGAGCGAGACGATCGACACACTCGACGGTCGCATCGGCTTGTGGCAGTATCTGAGCCATATTACCCTCTCGAAGTCCCCAGTCCTCGGGCTGGGATACTACGCGGCATCCCGCGAGTACGGTTCGGAATATGAAGAGTGGTCGGGAACCGCGCATTCGGCCTTTGTAGAGGTACTCGTCGGAGGTGGGTTGGCGAGTTTGTCGGTCATGATCGCATTGTGGGTTGTGCTTGCCTTGTCTGCAGCATCGCTTCTCTTCCGTACGAATGACTCCCTTATTTTTGCTGTGTGCTCGCTGCTGATAGCTGTATTGCTTGCCAGCAACGTCGGCGAGGGAATAGAGGCGGGACCGATTGGCTTCACATTTTGGTGCTTGGCCGCAATCGTACCTGCTCTTCGAGTATCCTCGCCACGCGCAAAGGTCCACCCCTACGGGTCGGACTCATCGCTCGCATTAGGTATTGGCGCACACTAGTCATCGACAAATGCACATTCTCTACGTCAGCAATCTGTATCCTCCCGCGATAGGTGGAGCACAAATCCATTTGCACTGCCTCGCAAAGGCAATGAAAAAAGACGGCAATGAAGTCAGTGCAATAACTCTCACCTCAAGATGGCGAAACGACTGGCTGAGGCTCAGCACCGTGTGTATGGACGGGCGGAAGCACTCCGAGTTCGAAGGAGTCGAAGTTTCGCAGATCGGCTTTCCCGCTTCCGTTCGAGCGCGTGTGCTTCCATGGGCGCTCGCTTACTATGCGATGACGGGACGTGCAGTCCGAGCGATATCGGGTTGCATGTTGCCATACTTTGAGGCCTACTCCCCAGCTCCTTCCTTAGTGCACGCGACTCGAAACGGCAGAGAATTTCTTGCACGAGCTGGATTGGATTACGCCCATCGGCGAAATATACCGTTTGTCTTTACTCCGAACCATCACCCTAGGTGGCGTGGTCCTCTATACCGCGAGTACGACAAGATCTATCGAGAAGCAGACGCGTTGTTTGCCCTAACAGAGTGTGAGAGGAAGACCTTGGTCGAGGACAAGAGAGTCTGTGAAGATCGAGTGCATGTAACCGGGATTGGTCCAGTGCTCTCCGATAACTACGATCCGGATGAATTCAGAAACAGGTTCGACATACGCGGTAGATTTGTTCTCTATCTAGGTCAGCAATACCGTTATAAGGGTGTCGGCGCCGTCCTCGAAGCGGCACCATTGGTGTGGCGACAGCATCCCGATGTGAGCTTTGTGTTCGTTGGCCCCACTACTTCTTACTCGAGAGCCCTATTCGGACGGGTCCGAGATCGTCGTATTGTGAATCTCGAGCAGGTAGATCTAGAGACAAAGACATCTGCATTGGCAGCGTGCGAGTTTCTCTGCGTCCCTTCCATGCAGGAGAGCTTTGGTGGGGTGTACGTCGAAGCATGGTCTCTACGACGGGCGGTAATTGGCGGCCGGATTGGACCCATTGCGAACGTTGTCGCCGACGGTACTGACGGGATCCTTTGCGGCCAGGGGTTTGCCGAAGTGGCGGAGGCGATTGCCTTCCTCTTGTCCTCACGCCGACTTTGCGATGCTATGGGCAATGCTGGTTGGCAAAAGGTCAGAGACAAGTACAGCTGGGAACGAATAGCGGCTAGGACGTTCCAGGTCTACAGCTCGCTCTTAGGTGGCTATCGGGCGTCCCAGTTGAGTGCTCAAGGAGCCATGCGGTGAAAGTGTTTATCCAATCGCTCACCCAAGGTTACGAACCAGCAATTGCAAACGGATTCGAGTTTCTCGAGAAATCCGGTGTCATCCGAGTGTCAGATCGGATCGCCATTAAGCCAAACCTGACGTTCCCCAGCTATCGTCCAGGAGTAATGACCAGCCTGGAGGCGCTGAAGGCGCTAGTCCGTTATCTGAAGAACTTCACAGACAGGATCACGATCTGTGAATCCGATCCCGGGGGCTACAACCGATTCTCAATGGGTGAGGTTTTCCGCAACACCGGGATTGCGGAATTCGCCAAGCACGTCGGAGTCCGTATCGTGAACATGTCGCACACGTCGTCCCGTTCCATCCGTTTTCGCCGAAATTTCAGGACACTATCAGTTCCCCTGCCGACGCTCCTGCTCAACGAAACTGATTTATTCATCAGCGTCCCCGTGCCAAAGGTTCACGTTAACACCACCGTAAGCCTCGGCCTCAAGAACCAGTGGGGAGTCATTCAAGATCCTGGACTGCGCCTCAAGCTGCACCCCTATTTCCGAGAGGTCATTTATCAGGTCAACAAGGCGCTTCCCAAGACTGTGGTAGTCGTGGACGGCAAATACGGGTTGACCCGCAGCGGACCTATGAGCGGCGACGCCGTAGATCTGAACTGGATTTTGATCAGCGACAACATTTATTTGGCCGACCGGATCGTTTCCGAATTAATGGGTTTCGATTACCGACACATATCCTACCTGCGTTACGCGCTAGAAAGAGAGGGACTTCGGTCTCTTGATGGCATCCAGTTCAACTGTGATTATCGGAACTTCAGAAAGGAGAAGTTCTATTTAGCGAGACAGTGGACTGATTACCCGGGCCTCTTGAGTTTCAAGTTACGAACCCTGGCTTACCTCGGCTACGAGTCGCCTTTGGCTAAGCCGCTACACTGGTTGCTTTATCGATTCCGTGAGCCTTTCTACTAATTCGATGTTACACCGGATCCTGTGCCAGACAGTTCTGGCCAACGCAGTGCTCTAAGAGAATGGATAGCTCGTCACGAATGGCTCGCAGCTCTGTGTTTTCTCCAACAATTCCCAAGCTTTTTATTAATCCCCAAAGGAGCATTTTGTATGACTAACAACAAGCGCATTCTTGTCACCGGCGCAGGCGGTTTCATCGGGCATCATCTCGTGTGCAGGCTCAAGAGCGATGGATCCTGGGTTCGTGGTGTGGATATCAAGCACCCGGAGTACAAGCAAACCGCAGCCGATGAGTTTGAGATTCTGGATCTGCGCCGGTGGGATAACTGCCTGCAGGCCACGCGGGACATCGACGAGGTCTACAACCTCGCGGCCGACATGGGCGGAATCGGGTATATTACGGCGTTTCTGGCGGATATCGCCCGCAACAACACGCTTATCAACGTGCACATGCTAGAGGCAAGCAGGGTCAACGCAGTCAAGAAGTTCCTGTTCTCCTCTTCCGCGTGCGTGTATGCCCAGTGCAAACAGAAGAGCGCAGATGCCACACCGCTCAAGGAGGCGGATGCTTTTCCGGCAGAACCGGAACCCGGCTACGGCTGGGAAAAGCTCTACACAGAAGAACTCTGCCGCTATTACCAGAAGGACTACAAGTTCGAGACCCGAATCGTGCGGTTCCACAACGTGTACGGGCCGTTGGGAACCTATGAAGGAGGAAAGGAGAAGGCGCCTGCGGCGATTTGCCGCAAGGTTGCGCTGCTCAACGACGGAGACGAGATCGAAATCTGGGGCGACGGCCAGCAGACGCGTTCCTTCATGTACATCGACGATTGCGTCGAGGGATTAGTCCGCCTTATGACTTCCGACTGTCGCGATGCCCTGAATCTCGGCACCGACCGCCTGGTGACTATCGACGGGCTAGTGGACATCATCTCGAATATCGCGCGAAAACAGCTTACGAAACGGCATACCTTGTCGAGGCCGCAAGGCGTCAGGGGGCGTAACAGCGACAACACGCGCTTGCGGCAAATACTTGGGTGGGAGCCATCGATCAGTCTCAAGGATGGCTTGGCAATCACTTACGAGTGGATAGAGAGCGAGTTGCGTGCTGCCGGCCGCATCGCAGTGACCGAGGTGAGGCATGCCGTCGCCGCCGATTAGCCGGGCTCGGGCGAACGTTCTTGGCGTTGGCGTCGACGCAATCGACATGCAAACGGCGGTGTCATTGATTGATTCTGCTGTCGCGAGCTGCCATAAGGGCTATGTCTGCATCACGGGTGTGCACGGCATCATGGAGGCGCAAAGGAACGAGCACCTCAAAACCATTCTTAACAATTCGTACTTGACCACTCCTGACGGCATGCCGACAGTTTGGGTAGGTAAGTTGCAAGGGTTCCGGCATATGGACCGTGTGTACGGCCCGGACCTCATGCTCCAAGTTTGCCGGTTGTCCGTCTCCAAGGCCTATACACACTTCCTATACGGCAGCAAACCGGGCGTGGCCGAGCAGCTCAAATCGGTGCTGACACGCCGGTTCCCTGGAATTCGCATCCTAGGTGCCCACTGCCCTCCATTTCGTCCCTTGAACAACGCTGAAGAACGAGACCTGATTGAGCGTGTTGGGGATCTCAAGCCCGATCTGTTCTGGGTGGGGCTAAGCACGCCGAAACAGGAATGGTTCATGGCTGAGTTCATTGAGAGGCTTGACACCAAGATGATGCTTGGAGTGGGTGCAGCGTTCGACATCCATGCCGGTCTGCTGAAGGACTCGCCGGCATGGGTAAAGAGGGCCGGGCTTCAGTGGCTGCACAGGCTATGCCAAGAGCCCAAGCGATTGTGGAAGCGCTATTTAGTCAACAATCCAGAATTCATGCTAAGGGCGTCTCTACAACTTACGAGAATACGTAAGTACACAATTCCGGAGGGTGCAGGATGACTCAAAGCTCATCTCCGGGCCCGCTTGCTGGGGACGCGATCGATGGTTTGAGTAACTGGCATTGCTGCGGCAGCGGACGTCTTGTCCATAGCCACGCTGCGTAAAGCTAGTGTAGCGGTGATCAGTGTCGAGTTGATGGCGCGAAAAAAATGGCTGCAAGTCGCTGGTACGCTAAACGCGCGTCAACCCAATGTTTAGGACTATTACCCTACAACCTAAGGAGTCTGTGGCGACTGGCGCCGCCCGAACGAATCGAGAACTGGTCGCTGACGAGTCTGAAGCAACGGTGGGTGAAGACCGGAGGACAACATGCACGTTACTAGTGGCTATTGCTGACGGAAGGGCACCTGAACCGGCGGCATTGCGGGGCGACGCGGGGCCGGATCGCACTGCTACCGGTGCCGACGGGATAGAGAGATAGGGTGGTCGAGGATGAATCGGAAATCGGCTTACCAGGGGCTTGGCGAGGAGGAGTGTTGCAAAAACAGGGCGCAAAATGGGGCGATTCCGGCCGTGCCGGTGCAGATCGCAAACCGATCGGGGCGCTCCGGATGAAATTTTCTCAACACCGTCGGAGCTGGCGATTTGAGGGCATACTGTGTCCCGTTTTCGAAGTCAAAAAGGAAATTCCGGTACTTTATTGGTTAAGCAAAGCCGCAATGTCGATGCTAATCGACGTGAAGGCCAGACTACTCGGAAGGCCGCGGGCACGCATCCCCTGGGATCGCCGAGAGGCTTTCACCCTCCAGGGACGCATCCCGATCCTTTATGCTTATCGGGATGACACGCGAAGCACGCCGCTGACTTACGATGCCCACCGCATTGATGAGAATTGCGCTCAAATTGCATCGGGGAAATTTGGCCACTATGGAAAAAATTGATCAGTGGCTTTACGATGCCCTCGAAAGATACCCGCTCGCCGGTAAACGAGTGGCCATCATCGGTTCAACCGAACAAGGCTACGGTCCCTGGTACGAGAGCATTTGTCTCCACTTCCAGGCTCAACCGACCACCATCGAGTACAATCAAATTCAGTTCACCGATACACGCATTCAGTTCTTGCAGGCTCCCGTGGATACCACGCGATTGGAGCCTTTCGATGCTGCCCTCTCAATCTCATCCTTCGAACATGACGGATTGGGCCGCTACGGCGATCCTCTCGATTCGGAGGGTGATCTCAAGGCTATGGCCCTCATGCGCCAGATCGTCAAACCTGGCGGGTTGCTCTACCTCTCTGTACCGCTGGGAAAGGACAAGGTTATCTTCAACCTTCATCGTATTTATGGCCAGGTTCGCCTGCCTCTCTTGTTGCAGGGTTGGAAGAAGGTCGATTCGTTCGGATTCGAGAAATCCCTTCTCGACCGGGACACCGGCTATGGGTGGAACCCGACCCAGTTCGTGCAAACCGCACGGGGGGTTTCAAAGGAAGAGCTGATCCATCCCGACTATCCCGAATATGGCCCCATTTTTGTTTTGCAAAACGAGGCGTAACTACGTGCCTTTCACAGACGGCCTTCAGGCAACGGCGATGAAGATTAACGGGCAGAACATGGCGCGTCGAAGGTGGTCTAGTCAAGCTCATCGCCGGACTTACCTTGCAGAGTCAGATTTATCCGTTGAATTGTCGATGGCCAAGAGAGGTTCGAGCTTGAGAAAGTCACAATCTTCCTATCAATCTACTCTTCAGCATGGCTTCCATGGAATCGGCCAGACATGATCCTCGCGTTTTCTCCTCCTTCCAGAAATCTCTTCTGATGGAGTCAGAAGCGAGAGACAATCCACTCGCGTTCCGGACGATTCGCGATCTACACGTACTTGAAACCTTGCGCGCGACGTGGAAATCCTGGCCAGGAAGCCGGGATTCCGATCTGGACCTCTTCTCCAGCACGGTCCGGTCGCGTAGCAGTAACTGTCGACCCCATGTGATCGTGCTAGTTCGGAACGCAAGACCGGACGCCATACTGATCGGCGTGCGCGAACGCAAGAAGGTGCCTTTCAAAGTGGGCTACCGCACAATCTGTCAGCCTGATGTCAATGTCCTGGAATTCGTATATGGCTGCCTGCGCGGCAACGCCTCTGAGGAGAACTGCGCGGCATTTGTCCGCGAGGTTATGCGGTCGCTGGATGAACGAGAGGCTGATCTAGCGTTGTGGGAACACCTCGAGGTGCAGTCTCCTTTGTACAACGGCGCACTTCAGCTGCCGCGTATTGCTTTGCGAGACCATTCCCGCTGCCTTGATGACCACTGGTTTAGAAACTTTCCCAAAGGTCTGGATGCATTTTTCCTTAGTCTGGGCCGGAGTCAGCGCTCCAAATTACGCCGAAAGTACAAAAAGGTTCTCCAACACTTCGCGGGAAAAGTGCAAGTCCGCTGCTTCCGCTCCC
>Ga0207139_1119_pt2 | contig 15803 bp, 18 predicted proteins | sample Alteio_BWMinHeat_7_FD_153585 | JGI IMG/M metagenome (GOLD analysis project Ga0207139, IMG submission 153585) | Enriched cells from forest soil in Barre Woods Harvard Forest LTER site, Petersham, Massachusetts, United States -... | ecosystem: Environmental > Terrestrial > Soil > Temperate forest >... | reverse complement strand
CGGGCATTCATCGCGTAGAGGCGCAGTTACTGGTGCACGAAACCGGAGCAGTGTCGCAGCCGTTTGTCGAGCAGGGATTCCAGCGGCATGCCCGGCTATTCATGGTTCTGCCTTTGGAGAGTATGAGGAAGTCGGCTACGGCGCTCGATCCTGATATCGAGATCCGCCGTTGGACCGAGCCCGACTATCAGCCAGCCGCCGCTGTAATTACGACCGCCTACCGCGGGCACGTGGATTCGGAGATCAATGATCAGTACCGCAGCTTAAGCGGATCGCTGCGCTTTCTGAATAACATCGTGCGCTTTCCAGGCTGCGGAGTCTTCGATGCGGATTCTTCCTTCGTAGCAATACATAAGCGGACGCGCAACTTGATTGGACTGATCCTGTGTTCCCGCGTGCGCCACGATGTTGGCCACGTGACTCAGGTTTGCGTGCTGCCAGAGTATCGCTCGCACGGAATCGGCGAGGCGCTGCTGGAGGTGACCGTCAACAGTCTGCGCCAGCGAAGCTTCTCGACGCTCTCCCTGACCGTGACGGAAGCCAACGCACGCGCCGTGGATCTCTATCAACGTCTGGGGTTCGACACCAAGCGAGTGTTTGATGCGTTTGTGTGGGAAGGGTAGAAGGCGGCCTTCCTTTTGATCATTGGGCCAGACCGCCGACGGATCAATTCAGCAGCGCCTTGACAGCCTGCGGCAATTCGAACACAGAATCCGCAACCGGTTCGTAGGCCACGGATATATATGTGAACGTCCGGACGTGGTTGCCGGTGCGGAAAATCACTTTCGTCGCCACCAGCGGCCCACCGAAACTTTTGTAGTCCAGAAACTGGGCCGTCGTGATACCCGCAGACGGGTCGTCAGATTGAAATCGGTAACCGGCGAGCAGTCCGGTTTGAACATCGTAGAACTGATTGTTGTCCTTGCCCCAGTGGGTGGTGCCGTGAAGCCAATAGCAAGGGCGGCCTTCAAAATCAGTGACGCCAGCGAATTCGAGCTTTTTGAAATAGTCGGGCTGGTGGAGCGCATATTGCAGATCGGCGTCCCGGCGCACGGCTTCGAGAGCGGTGTCTTTGTCGATGCTTGCTCCCTTCGGATCGACGGACCAGGAAATGCTGCCGTCAAATCCTGAGACGACCTCGCTGCCGTTGGCGCGCGTGACTTTAGACAGCGTCTTGAAGGGCTTGGCGTAATAAACGAAGCTCGCCTTACCGGACATACCCGTGCCCTCAACTTCACCGCGCACGGTTTCGGATTGGACCTTGGCTATGGCGTCCACACCGCCCAGCGCCTGCTGGTATCTTTTCAGAACCGCGTCGGCTGTTTTCAGCTGGCCCACCTGCGGCCAAATCAGCGCACTACAAGCGAAAACGACGATCGCTGACTTCGTCAGACGCATGCGCATTGGACGAAATATCCAGCGAAAAGTTAGTCAGCCTTCGGCGTTAACTCGGACCATTGCTCTTGCGAGAGTCAGAGGGGAAGGGGCCTTGTCACGTGACCGCTTCCCCCATGTTGTGCATCATTGCCGAGCGCCCGTTCCCAGTAAGGCCATGTATGTTCCCACGTGTTTCGTCGCGGCAAACATCTCCCTCCGAGATCGGAGCAGTTCGCGTCCATCGTCCTGACCCGGTGTCCAAATCTGAGACAGAAAGCACTGATCGATATAGCACTCAAAGATCACTTGCCCGTTCTTGCCCGCGGAACTGCCAGTAACATGGTTAGCCATCCGCATCGCGATGCGTGTGCCGTCTGAATTTTGGACGACAACGTTGGTTTTCCCCGCCAAGAATCCATATTCGCCGGCCGGGTAAGTTTTGTCTCCCAAGATGAAGCTGAACGGGACCTTGACCTTCACGCTGCCGGTTTGACCATGGGCTGGGATCACCGCTTTTCCGATCAATAGGCAGACAGCTGCGAAGAGTAGCATCTGTTTCTTCATGACCATTCTCCTTGTGCGCCGGTTAAAACCGGCGAGGTGTAGTGAATGAAAGAGTCATACAAATGTGAAGTAGCGACCCACATTGGCCCTGAGTCATGCGGAGCCGCCCGCGAGGGTGGCGTCGAAGCGTTGACAAGGGAAGGTGCGGGCCGGGTATTCAGCCGCGTAAGACAATTACTCCGGGACGCCGACGCCGTAAGGAGATGCGGAAGGCCCCATCCGGTGCGCCGATATCGCGAGGTGCAACGGAGTCCCGCGCGGTCACAGACCCCGTGCACGCACGGAAGCACCTCGCTCGGGAACCGGGAGATCCCAGGTTCGCCCAGGGCAGCAGTAGCCTTGGGACGCATCGGGAAGTCTAAGGACGCACGCCGATGACGAACGGACCTGGGAAGTCGGACAGACCTACTGTACCTGGGAAGACCTCGAACAATGCCGGGCAACCGGCAACGGAGGGGATGGAGGGAAGAGGCCTGGCCAAAGGGAACCTGCCCCAACAAAACGCGTCCCGGACACCGAGCCGGGAAGACGCGCTCAGCGCGTTGGAGCGGGTACGTCAAGCAGCAAAGAAGGATAAGAAGTTGCGGTTCACCGCGCTTCTCCACCATATCTACGATCCGGAAAGGCTCCGCGAGGCTTACTTCGGCTTGAAGAAGGAAGCGGCGCCGGGCGTCGATGGGGAGACGTGGCGGCACTACGGCGAGACCCTCGAGGACAACCTCCAAGATCTCTCCCATAGGCTGAAGCGAGGAGCGTACCGAGCGAAGCCCGTGCGTAGGGTGTACATCCCCAAGGCCGACGGGCGGCAAAGGCCGCTCGGAGTTCCGGCGCTGGAAGACAAAATCGTCCAGCGCGCGGCGGTCGAAGTGATGAACGCTATCTACGAAACGGATTTTCTCGGATTCTCGTATGGGTTCCGGCCCGGGCGAAGCCAGCACCAAGCGCTGGACGCGCTCTATACGGGACTGCTGACGAGAAAGGTGAACTGGGTGCTCGATCTGGATATGCGCAACTTTTTCGAGGGGCTTTCCCACGAATGGCTGGTGAAATTCATCGAGCACCGGATTGCAGACCGGCGCGTCGTGTGACTGATCCAGAAATGGCTCAACGCCGGCGTGCTGGAGGATGGGAAACGGATACGGGTGGAGGAAGGGACGCCACAGGGCGGCAGTGCATCGCCGTTCTTGGCCAACGTTTATCTCCATTACGTGTTCGACCTGTGGGTCCAAGCGTGGCGTCAGAAGCGGGCGCACGGCGATGTCGTCGTGGTGCGCTTTGCGGACGACATCGTGGTTGGATTTAACAGCCAAGCGGATGCCGATCAGTTCCGGGCGGAACTCAGGGAACCCATGAAGAAGTTCCACCTGGAGCTGCATCCCGAGAAAACGCGACTTCTGGAGTTCGGTCCGCATGCGATCGATCAACGGCGGTTGCGTGGTGAAGGAAAGCCGGAGACGTTCAACTTTCTCGGCTTTACGCACATCTGCGTGAAGAAGAGGAGCAATGGACGGTTCACGGTGTTGCGGCAGACGATACGGAAAAGGTTGCAGACGAAGCTGAATGAGGTGAAAGCCGAGCTTCAGCGACGCATGCACGAACCCATTCCCGAACAAGGCAAGTGGCTGCGGGTGGTTGTGGGTGGACACTTTCGATACTACGGAGTGCCCATGAACCAACCGGCGCTGACGATTTTTCGGTTCCGAGTCGGCTGGTACTGGCATCGGTCGCTGTCGCGGCGGAGCCAGAACGGCCGCGTCCTTCGGGATCGCATGCGGCGTCTCATCACTCGCTGGCTGCCTTTGCCTTCTGTTTGTCATCCCTATCCCCTGCGGCGCATGGGCGTTGTCACCTAAGGCAAGAGCCGGATGCGGGAAACCCGCTCGTCCGGATCCGTGGAGGGGGTCATGAGCAATCGTGATCCCTACTCCGACTATTTGTTTCGCGGGATGGCCGGACCCGCCCCGCTTAGCCGCTTTTGTCGTCGGCATGTGGCGCACTCTCGCAGCAGGGCGTGGGCATAACAATGGGTCGGCTGTGATTCCGCCGAGAAGCAAATGTGATCGTCTAACTAATTGAAAATATGGGAGTAATGCAGGAATGTGATCCGGCCGGTGGAAGGATTCCCGGAGCGAATAGTGTTAGACTTCCTGGGATCACGAGGCAGATCTATGGCAGAATCGGCTGCCAAGTCGAACATCATCCAGTTCGGTCTCTTCGAACTTGACCTGCAAGCCCGTGAGCTCCGGAAATCCGGAATCCGGATCAAGCTGCAGGAGCAGCCCTTCCAAATCCTGTCGATGTTGCTTGAGCGTCCGGGCGAAATCGTCAGTCGTGAGGAATTGCAGAAACGTCTCTGGCCGGGAGACACTTTTGTTGACTTCGATCTGAGCCTGAACAGCGCGGTGAAAAAACTTCGTCAGGCGCTGAACGATGACTCCGAGAATCCCAGGTTTATCGAGACCCTCTATCGGCGGGGCTACCGATTTATTGGACCGATTAGCGGAGTGGCGAGGCTTGAAGCGGTTCAGCCTCCAAGTGCCGCGCCCGCGCAACCAACACCTATCCAGCCGATCTCGGCAGAGAAAGTCTCTGGTCCGTCGCGTACGATTGCCCACCACCGGAGGGTCCTGCTTTTCTTCGGTACGCTTTTGCTCCTGGGGTTGGCTGCATTGATCTGGTTCGGAAGGTTCCAACCACCGCGTGTTTTGGGGTATACGCAGATTACCCACGACGGGCGGTTTAAAGGTGGAATTGTCACGGATGGTGAGCGGCTCTACTTCTCGGAGATGGACGGCAACCACTTTGTCGTTGCCCAAGTCTCATCGGGCGGAGGCGAGACTGCAATCCTTCCGACTCCATTTGCGAATGTTTTCGTTGGTGATATCTCGCCCGATGGTTCATCTCTTCTGGTTGCCAATTTTAAAGGCACCGGATCAGCCGCCGCGCTTTGGACCTTGCCACTCCCCGCGGGCACGCCACGCCGCATGGGCGATTTGGCGCCGACGTCAGCAGCCTGGACGCCGGACGGGAGTGAACTGTTCTTCTCCAAGGATTCGGAGATTTACGTCGCGAAGAGTGACGGCACGGGAGCACATAAACTGGCAACCGCTCAGGCCACTGTTTTCAATCTAAGGTTTTCCCCCGACGGCAACCGCCTTCGATTAGACGTTTATGACACTAAAACCGCCTCCAGCGAAATATGGGAGGTGAAGCGCGATGGAACCGATCTGCGCCTTGTCCTTCCAGGCTGGAATCCAACTCCGCAAGAATGTTGCGGGCGCTGGACTCGCGACGGAAAATACTACGTCTTCCAAAGTTTCCAAAAGGGTGCGAACAATATCTGGGCGCTAGCGGAAAACACTCATTGGTTCGGCAGACATGCCGAGCCGGTACAGCTGACGAACGGCCCTCTCGATTTCAGTTCTCCCGTGCCGAGCAAGGACGGCAAGAGGATCTTCTCCTTTGGATCCCAGCCGCGTGCCGAACTGGTGCGTTTGGACCCGAAGGCGGGCCTGGTTCCATACTTCGCAGGCATCTCCGCCACAGACCTGGCGTTTTCTGCCGACGGCCAGTGGGTGGCCTACGTTTCCGTTCCCGAGCACATTCTCTGGCGAGGCCGAATCGACGGCAGTGAGCCTTTGCAGCTTACTTCCACGTGGATGCATGCTGCCCTGCCGCGTTGGTCGCCTGACGGTAAACAGATCGTATTCATGGGGCGAAGCGACAACACCAATTACCGCGCGTATCTTATCTCTGCCAGCGCCGGGGAGCCAAGAGAACTGATTCCCGGGGCAGAAGTCGGTTTCGATCCTAGCTGGTCGCCAGACGGAAGGTCTATCGTTCTCGCCTTGAACTACGCTGATTCGCCAGGGGGATCAGGAATCTCGATCCTGGACCTGCCATCGAAGAAGTTGTCACAATTGCCGGAAAGTCAAGATTTGTTCTCGCCACGATGGTCTCCCGATGGAAAGTACATTGCGGCAATCACCAGGGATTCGCAGAAACTGATGTTGTTTCAGCTTTCCACTCAGAAGTGGACCGAACTGGCGGCACTTCCGGTGGTTGGTTATCCTAGTTGGTCTCGCGACGGGCAATACTTGTACTTCGATACCGCGTTCACGGAAGATCCCGCATTCTTCCGCTGCCGGATCTCTGACCATAAGTTGGAAAAGCTGCTAAGTCTGAAAGGCACGCGGCGTTTCCTGGGCGAACTCGGCTCTTGGACCGGGCTCGCGCCGGACGACTCGCCTCTGCTTGCACGCGATATAAGCAGCCAGGAAATCTATGCGCTCGATTGGCAGGCGCCTTAGAGACTCTGGATTGCCCGGATTGTATTTATCTGCGCAGCAGCCACATGACCCAGCCTGCCACGAAGACTCCGCCAACAAACATAGCAAAACAATACAAGCCGTAGCGGATTTGCTCGCGGGGCAGACTGCGCTGGGTAATTCCAAAGACGATCGAAGCAAACAGGGCGAACAGCAGGGCAGCGCTGAAGTGGGAAACGCTCATTTTTTCTGTTTCTTTCTCTTCTTTTCTTTAAATCGGTTTCGTTCCGACCGTTGTTCTTAATTTACGGCTTCTTACCAATCGCAATGTGATAAGCGTCGGCCACGCTGATGAAATTCAGCAAGCCAGCGACGATCAGAAACTTGGTTCCGTAGTCGGCGGTGGCGTGTGCGATGGCGCCGTGTCCCCAATCCATGGCCCGAGCCATGATGTACAGGCCGCCTGCGCCTAGATCCCCTACGAATCCGAGGATGTCGAGGATATCGCCCCCGTTAGGAGGATAGATGCGTCCTTGCATCAGCAGGCCGAGGACGAACATGCTGACGATGGATCCCATCAGCAGCAGTCCGCGAATCCAGCGCTTCTGAATCAGGTGACCAGCGCCCGGAATCAGCCACGCTAGAGCGGGAACGACCACCGACATGGTAGTGATGGGTTGGGCGGCGGGAAGTTTTTGAGCTTCGGCGACTTTCGTTTTACCAAGGGAAGAATTTGCCATTCAGATGATTACAATCTCACTTTGAATTTTACCGGTTACTTCGGCAACCTTGGGCCGCACCAGCACGTTGACCTCGCTACGCACGCCGAATTCAGGAAAGTAAATGCCCGGCTCGACGGAAAAACAGGAGTTGGGCAGAATGCGCCGCTCGTCGTGAATTTCCAGGTCGTCCATGTTGGCGCCGTTGGCGTGGATTTCGGTCCCGATGGAGTGCCCGGTTCGATGAATGAAATATTCTCCGAACCCTTTGTCATTAATGTGTCCGCGTACGGCGCGGTCGACTTCCCATCCTGCGACCGGACGTCCGGCTGCGACTGCTTCCTGCACGGTTTTCACGCCTAGGTCACGGGCTTGCCGGACGGTGCTGAAAACTTCGCGCATGCGGTCGGAAGGCGCCTTGCCTACGAAACCTGTCCAGGTAATGTCGTAGTAAACCGCAGCGGGGATATTCTTCTTGGCCCACACATCAAGCAGAACGAAATCACCTTCACGGATTGGTTTGGAACTTTCTGGACGCGGATCGTAGTGGGGGTTGCCGCTGTTGGCATTCACCGCGACCACGGGCGGGTCGTCGGTGATCAGATTCTCACGGTGGAAAGCTTCAAGGAACCACTGTTGTATGGCGTGTTCGTTGGTGCCGCCATTGCGCACACGCCGCCCGATTTCCTGGAATGCCGCCGCGGTGATGGCGTCAATTGCATCACGTGCCGCGAAGTGGGTTTTAATCTGCTCGTCCGTCCAGGTGGACTCGAATTGCGCCACCAGATCACCAGAGCTGACTACATTCTTGCCCAGACCACGGATCAGGTCGATGGTGCCGGCATCGACCAACGAGATAGTGAACACCAGGTTATTGGGCGAGTATTGCATCGCTATGTCGCGGTGATTCGAAAGCATCACTTTGACCTGCTCGAATAATTCCTGCCAGGCGGCATACTGGCGCTTGGTGCCGGGCAGCGCATCGAGGTGGCCTGATTCGATCTTGTGAACTAACTTGGCAGGCTCACCCTGAGAAGGGATCAGATAAAACCAGCGCCGCGTGACCATCAGATCTTGCGGCAGTCCCAGGACACGGTAGGCGATGGGATCGCGATGATGATGGTCGTAAAACAGCCAGGCGTCGATATTGCGCTCGCGCAGAGCTGCTTGAATGGCGGCAAGATCCATGGGCAAACAACTATTCTAACAATGACAGAGGTTTTGAGCGAATCATCGGTAGCGAGAGCAGTGGCTCAGTTTGATTGTCATCCTGAACAAGCGTTTCTCGCGCCGTGAAGGATCTAGGCGAGCCGCGCGAAGCGTCGCGTTCTTTGCGACGCAACAATCGCGCGTTCGGCTCACATCCATCTCAAACTGAGCCACTACCGTAGCGAGTGGCGGCGACGCCAGCACGGGCGAGACGCCCGCGCCTACACAGAAATGGCCCCGGTTAGTCGGGGGAGCCACGCAGGGACAGCAGCCCTCGGCTGTCCGGCCGAGCCAAGCTCGGCAATCGCGATCAGGCAGGTTTTGCCAGAATTTTATTTCGCGTAGCCGACGGCAGCGTTTCACACGCTGTGCGCAGAACTAATCTTGGGGCTCGGTCGCGAATGCTCATCAGATATGACACGGTCCGGTTCGCATCGGCTTTTGCGGTTTCTCGCAGCAGCCACCCAAGACCCTTCTGCACCATGTCGTCCTGATCGGAGAGCAGCAGATTCGACAGGCGGATGATTTTAGGGAAAAACATCTGCTGGCGTGCACCTTGGATCACCGCCACGCACGCGGCCCGGCGGTGCCAGCGAAGCGGGGACTTGGCCCAGCGGAAGATTATTCCCGCGCGAGCCGGCTTCGCAACGATCATGGGCGCGATCAGGTAGTGCACCAGCGCGTCGTGATCGGCCCAACTTTTGATGCGACCTAACCAAGACTCGAACAACTTGAATTCAGCGTCCCTGAACTCAGCGGTCAGTTTTTCTAACAGAAAAACGGCGAAACTTTTCTCTTCGAGAATTTCGCCCGAGAACAAACGGTCTGCGACCTGCACCAGGAAGTCGAGGCCAAATTCTTTTCGGATTTCGCGCCGCGATCGGACGGCCGCTTTGCGCAGGGCGGCGGTGTACCAGCCATGCGATTTAATTTCTTCTTTGAAGAACCACTGCACGCCCTTGGCGTGTTCGGCAGAGCCGCCGTCTCTGAGAATGCGCTGGATGTCGTAGGCAACTGCCGCCGGGGTGGGTTTGCGTGTCGCCATCGGCCCACCTATTTCGCCGGATCGACGCTTCCGGTCCTTACGCTCTTGTCGTAAATCCAAAGCAAAGCTGCCGTGGCCACGCCTACGCCAGTCACAGCCCACCAGATTCGTCCCGGTTGGTGCGTCACTTCGCCGAAGTGATGGATGAGTTTTCCGCCAAACCAGCCGCCGATAAGCGAGCCGATTCCGATGGGCAGAAATGCAAACCCCATGTACGTACCCTGCTGGCCGGGAGGTGCGAGGCGGGAAATATATTCGTAATAGCGCGGAGACTGTGTGATCTCGCCTAACGCCACCAAAACCAGCGTAAGAACCGCCGTCGGAAAGGTGGGATGGACAATCAGAAGGATCCACGCCAGCCCAGAGATCAGTGTTCCTAGCGTAATCGAGCGAAACGCCGGCCACTTCTGGGTGAGGAAGCTGACCACCATCTGCAACGAAATTACCGTCAGCGGCCCGGCCGACAGCATCAGCTCAGTGTTGGCATTCGGATCCACGTAATTGTGAATGTAGAGCGGGAGGATGATGAATTCCTGCCAGAAGACGATCCAGTATCCGGAGAAGATCAGCAGAAACAACATGAACCGCGGATTGGAGAGGACGGTGCCGAAATTCTTTGCGGCCTGGCCAAGGCTGACGGTCTGCACCTCATTCGAGCGCCGCGGCTCTTTGTAGAGCAGCAGTACGGCGAAAAACATGGCAAACACGCTGAGGGCTGCAGCCCGGAAAACGTTCTCCACGCGCATGTGCTGATGTACCCAGGAGGCAACGTACGGTCCGGCGGCGCCGCCAATGTTCACCAGCGTGTAATAAATGGAGTAACCAATCGATCGGACATTCTCCTTCGAGGCGCGTGCTGTAGTCCCGACGATGGAGGGCTTGACCAGCGCGATGCCCAGCGCCGGAAGCATCAACACAAAAGTCACAAGCACGATCAGCGGGACGGCATTGCGGACGGGAGCGAGCCAGGGTGCTGCCAGCGATCCGAGTAAGAAGTAGGAGCAACTTAGGATCAGGTAGGCCAGCGAAAGCGAGCGGCGGAAGCCCAGCCGGTCGGCGAGAGTTCCGCCGAACGCGGCAAGGAACCAGACCAGACCTCCGAAGAGGCCGGTCAGGCTGCTCGCCTGCTCCACGCGAAAGTTCAAGGTCTCATGTAGATAGCGGGCGAGCGAGGCGAACGCGGCATAGTAAGAAAGCCGCTCGAAAAGCTCGCTGATGTTGGCAACCCAAAAGGGCCGCTCAAAGCCGGTGCGAATTTCGTGCAAGCGATCAGAAAAGGTCAGAAGTCGCTCCTGAGCTTGCGCTCGATCCATAGCTCTGTCATCCCGAGCGCCGCGTGAGCCGCGCTGGCGCGGTAAAAGCAAGTCGAGAGACCTGGTGTTTTCAGTTTCCTGAAGCTCATCGAGCACTCAATCGTTGCTTCAGCGCGTCCGCTGATAGCCCCACCACGCGAATCACTTTTCTGCGACTGCTCTGGCCGGACGCTATGGTAACGGAGGAGCGCGGAACCTTCAAAAGATTTGCGAAGAATTCGATGCAGGCGGCGTTAGCTTTGCCGTCGACGGGCGGTGCAACAAGGGAGAGTTTAAGCGCGTCTCCGACTTCGCCGGTGATGACGCTCTTCTTGGCGCGAGGATGGATCTTGACGGCAAAAGTTGCGCCACCGGGCGTGTCGTGAATGGTGATCATTCAAAACCCATTGACCACAGAGGACACGAAGGTACACAGAGGAATCCGAAGGCCAAACTCCTAAGATTTGCTCTACGTCTAATGGTTAGGCTTTCTTTCTTTCGCCAAAAATAGCGGTCCCCAGGCGGACACAGGTCGAGCCCTCTTCGATCGCGATTTCGAAATCGTGGGACATGCCCATGGAGAGCACGTCCATCTGGATGGCGGGCAGTCGTTTCGCGGCAATCTGATCGCGTACTTCCCGCAACCTCCGAAAATATGGCCGTGCGCCTTCCGGATCCACGGTAAATGGAGGAATGGTCATCAACCCGCCAAATATAAGGTGTTCGAGCCCAGGTGCCGCGCCAAGAATTTCCTCCAGTTCGGCCGATCCCAAAGCGATGCCGGTCTTGGCGTCCTCGCCCCCGACGTTGATTTCGATCAGAACGTTCAGTTTCTTTTCGAGTTCCTGGGCGGAATCATTGATCTTCTGGGCCAGGCGCAAGGAGTCGACTGAGTCTACTGCGGTAAAAAGCTCTGCAGCTTTGCCAGCCTTGTTCGATTGCAGGTGCCCGATCAGGTGCCACTCGGCATCGCGTAGATCGGCCAACGCTCCCGCCTTCCCCGCAAACTCTTGAACACGGTTTTCACCGAACAACCGAAGTCCGGCGTCGTAAGCCTCGCGGATATGCTCGGGCGGGAAGGTCTTGGTGACGGCCATCAGCGCTATTTCTTCGGGCTGGCGCTGAGCGGGACGCGCAGCAGCGGCAATCCGCTCGCGTATGTGAGCAATATTTTCCAGGATGGACATCTGAAACAGTAAATCACGAAGGACAGAGCAGTAACCCAAAGTCTTCAGGGGGCTAGGAGCGTTCCCCCTGACAAAATCCGCGGGCGCGGGCGCCCGCGCCACAGGTCCGCGCCACACGCGATCACATAATCGCCGTTGGCGGAGCAGGCTCATCCGGGTGGCCCGCATTGGCCAGCGGAACGCGGATCATCACTACGATGAGCACGATGAAAGCGAGCCCCCCCAGGATGTCGGAGGGATTCGCAAAGATCACCGGCAACGGTTTCTGAAATCCGCGAAAGCCCGCGACCACCAGCCCACACAGGGCTTCACCCGCAATCAGGCCGGAGGCAGTGAGCACCCCTGCGTTCTCAACCCGTGCCTTTTGCGCGTCGTTCAGGCCACGGCGATCGCGCAGTTTGTCCGTAGCCCAGCGAATGATCCCGCCCACAAAAATGGCGAAGGTGGTCTCCAGTGGCAAGTACATGCCCACGGCAAAGAGCATCGGGCTCTTGACCTCTATCATGATGAGAGCGAATCCCATCAAGATGCCAACGATCACCAGCGGCCATGCCATGTTGTGGTTCACGATACCTTGGGCCAGCGACGCCATCAGTCCGGCCTGCGGCGCCGGCAGTTCGCGGCTGCCGAAACCATAAGCTTTATTCAGCACCAGGAGTGGAAAGAACAGCACCAGACTGGCGGCCACGATCCCGAAGAGGTCGCCAATCTGCATTTTGGCAGGGGTACCGCCCAGGATGTGCCCAACTTTCAGGTCTTGCAGCATCTCGCCCGCAACCGCGGACGAGACACAAACAACGGCGGCCACACCCAGCACTGCGGACACTCCACTCATTCCAGAAACGCCAATTGACACCATCAAGAGTGCAGCTATGATAAGCGTGCACAAGGTCAATCCAGACACCGGATTATTTGACGATCCGATCATCCCGACCAGGTTGCCGGACACGGCGGCGAAGAAAAAGCCCAGGACAATCATGACCAGCGCCGCGACCGCCCCGCCTCCCAGCATCCCGGTGAAGTAGGCGTATAGCAGCACCATGCAGACGAAAACTACGCCCAGACCGGTAAAGACAACTTTCCCATTGAGATCGCGGTCTACGCGACTGGTTGCGGCATGAGCAGCGGCAGATTTCTTCAGATCAGCCACAGCGCGCTTCATGCCCAACCAGAGACTCCGGCGCATCCGGAACAGAGTGAACCCCGCGCCCACCATCATGCCGCCCACGGCTATGGGACGAACGATGGAAAACCATACCGCCGTGGCTAGACCGCCCCAGGCTTCAATGCCAGCATCGGCGGGCAGGCCTGTCCTGAGTTGCGGTCCGAGGAAGAAGAGAAGGAGCGGAACCAGCAGGCCCCACGCTACCACGCCGCCGGCAAAGTTCAGGGAAGCCAGCCGAGGTCCAATGATGTAACCCACGCCGAGGTAAGCCGGGCTGACGGCCGGAGCGGAAAATGTCGTCATGGCTCCGGTGGCCACGTTGGGCGAATTGATGGCCCGGCCGAGCTTCAGGGTCTGTCCAAAATTGCCTACTCGAAAGATAACGTCCCGGCTGATGTTGAACAGCTTGATCGAACCCAGGAAATACATCAGGGCGCCGAATCCCATGTTGGCGAATAAAATCTTGGCTGCCTTGCTGCCTTGTTGACCAGCCTTGTGAATCTCGGAAGCGGCAACCGACTCCGGGAAGGGAAGCTCTGGGTCTTCCACCATGACACGCCGCAGTAGGGTGACGAAAAGAATGCCGAGGGTTCCTCCGACGGCCATGAGCGCCACCGATTTCCAGTACGCCTCGTGAACGCTGAAAACTGGCCACGCTCCGGACAACACGAACGCTGGCAAAGTGAAGATAGCGCCGGCGGCGACGGATTCGCCGATCGATCCCACGGTACGAGCAATGTTTTCCTCTAGCAGGGATCCCTTCATGAGCTTGAGCAGCGCCATGCCGATGACGGCGGCTGGATAGGTTGCGGCAATCGTCATGCCAGCCCGCAGCCCCAGGTACGCGTTGGCCGAGCCCAGGATCGTGGTCATTACCAGTCCGATCAACAATGCGCGGAAGGTAAATTCCCGCATTTCCATGTGCTCGGGGACATAGGGTTGAAATTTCTTCGGGACTTCGGGCGCATTCACCGGGCTCATGAAAGAAGGTCCTCGTAACTTTTAGCTTAACTTGATTAAGGCAAGACCGCGCACGTTAGCACGCGTGTGCCCTGTTTTACAAGGGGGAGACCAGCGTCGTTTCCGGCAGTTTTTGCGTCCGACATAATCAACATGTTAATGGCAAGTCGGGTAACTCCTGAGAGCTACCGCAGTTTGCTACAATGGCACTTCCGATCGGTTCCTCTGGTCGTTGTTCTGAGGTGTACGACTATGGTTCGCAAGCCGTTCCTGTGTCGCGATTGTGGCAGTGTTGAGGGATACCGTTCGCGTCCCCGTAATTTCGTGGAAAAATATATTCTGCCCGCGTTGTATTTGCGCCCGGTGCGGTGCGGAGACTGTTTCCGCAGGTCTTACCAGCCTGGTTTTGTGCCGGTTCGGGAGCGTGAAACCGAGGTAACGCATCGCGCTGCTGCCTGATTCGCGACCCACGCGTTGCGCGGGCCCAGCCCGCCCGCTATACTGAAGCAGATTCGTCCGCTTGGAGCCCCCCGAGCACGAGTGGGACGAGGGAGGTTCGTCTTCAGCAGTAGCGGGGACCCAATCCGGGCTGCCGGGACCAAGGTCGTAGCGCGTAACTGTTCGCGGGTATCTTCATTGGTCTCCTCGGTGAGCGGCATTGCCGAAAGCTTGTTCGCCACGCTTTTTCCCTCCTATTGCCTTCTTTGCGGCGCCCCTCTGGTTAATATTTCGCGGTTGCCAGTCTGTCTCGAATGTCTCTCCGATATGCGGCCGATCGGCGACGGAGTCTGCTCTATTTGCGGGGAGCGCATGGTGAGTCCTTACGCCTTCACCGGTGAGCTGGGTGGGCCACGCTGCGGACTGTGCCGGCGGTTGGAGCCAACCTTCGCCAAGGCCTCAGCCTACGGAAGCTATGAGGGCGGACTGCGGGAGCTCGTTCATCTGCTGAAATACGAGCAGGTCCGTCCCGCGGCTCCTGTGCTGGGACGCATGCTGAGGGAAGCCATAGCCGACCTGGAACCTTCTTTTCGGGCCGCCGAGATTCTGGTTGTGCCCGTGCCTCTTTACTCCCGGAAGCTTCGGCAGCGCGGATTCAATCAGTCTGAGGTGATCGTCCGGGCGGCTTTAAAGCACGCGGTCCAGGATCGTTTGACCTTGGATACCGCGGTTCTGGAGCGTCGCCGGGAGACTCAAACTCAGACCGGACTCACGCGGCATCAGCGGCGGGAGAACATTCGCGGCGCCTTTGTTGTGGCTAAACCGCAGAAGGTCAAGGGGCGCGAGATTCTGCTGGTGGACGATGTGTTCACTACGGGTACCACGGTGTCAGAATGCGCGCGAATTCTGAGACGGGCGGGAGCATCTAAGGTATTTGTGGCTACAGTGGCGCGCACTCTGAAAGCGGACGCGAACCGCGCCGACTTGGACGCTGAGGAACGAGCTGGGATGACGATGGCGGCTGCGGGATGATGTAAGCATATGTCAGGCAGATGGAACAATTCGGTAGGCGGCGGCGCTCACCTGGTATCCGCGGCGATTGTGGGAACGCACCAGGGCAGCAACGGCCATGCCCTGCACGCTCCGGTGCTGGTGCTGAACGCGTCGTACGAGCCGATCAACGTCTGTGCGGCACGGCGCGCCATTGTGCTGGTGCTGAAGGGCGTTGCCATGACCGAAGAGGAGAACGGCCACTTCCTGCACGCCGCGCGCCTGGCGATTCGTGTGCCCTCCGTGATCCGGTTGCTGGAGTATCGCCGCATTCCGCATCAGAGCCGGGCGCTCTCTCGTAAGAACATCCTGCTGCGCGATCGCAATACCTGCCAATACTGCGGGGAGGTTCTGCCTTCGAGTGAATTGACCCTCGATCACGTGGCGCCCCGCTCCCGTGGCGGCGCTTCGACCTGGGAAAACCTGGTGGCCTGCTGCCATCCCTGCAACCGGCAGAAGGGCAATCAGCTTCCCGCGGAAGCCGGCATGAAACTGTTGCGCGAGCCGCGCGCATTCAATCTACATACCA
>Ga0207139_1126_pt1 | contig 15911 bp, 16 predicted proteins | sample Alteio_BWMinHeat_7_FD_153585 | JGI IMG/M metagenome (GOLD analysis project Ga0207139, IMG submission 153585) | Enriched cells from forest soil in Barre Woods Harvard Forest LTER site, Petersham, Massachusetts, United States -... | ecosystem: Environmental > Terrestrial > Soil > Temperate forest >... | reverse complement strand
GGCCGAGGAATGAACCCCAAAAGACGGCGACTACTAACTTGTAAATGCTTCGGTGTCGCTTAGGCCAAGATGGGAAGATGAAATCTCAAGCTCGCATAGGGGGGAGGAGGGAACTTCGGATGCGCACAAAGATATTACTGACCTTCGTATTCATCGCGCTCGCGCTCGGAGTATCAACGGCGCGTTCGGATGAAATGCCGCTGGAGAAACAGGTGCCGCTGCCAGTAGGCACGGTAATAAATACGCAGAATTGGCAGCAGTACAAGGACTACATGCCAGGGTGGATGCAAGTTCTTTTCTCTGGTAAGTACTTTTACAAACTCGGCCCTGACCAGCAAATCGTGGTGGGTCCCACCATACCAAAAACGTTGCCCAAGGCTTACCTGGCCAACACCGAAAAATATAGCAGCCAGGTCCGGTTGCAAGAGTTGCCGGAAGGCGCCACCCTGATTCAGAATTATACCTCTGGGCTCCCGTTTCCACATCCGACCGAACCGGATCTTGGGGGAAAACTGCTGTGGAATCTCTGGTACCGCTATTTTCCACGTGTCGAGCTCGAACCAGACATTCATACCTTGCTGATAGACAAATACAACGCGGTTTTCAGGCAGGTTGTAAGCAACAACTTCCAGCGGCTCGGCCATGTGAGCGAGCCGGGACTGCCGATATATACTCCTGAAGCCCCCAATGTGGATCTGGCTCTTTATACTGAAATAACGCAGCCCGAACAATCCAAGTATACGGTATCCCTGATCCTATTTTTTCTCGATCCGACCAGAGTTCAGGAGTTCTGGTCCTTTGTGCCGAGCCTCCGACGGCCCCTGCGCCTCTCGGCGTCAGCACGTTGCGCACCGGCTGTGGGGACCGACGCTACGACCGATGACTCAAGGGCCGGGTTCAATATGCCGGTGTCCGACGTCACGGCTCACGTAGTAGCTCATAAAATGACGCTAATGATGAATCACCTGGAGCCGCAATACCCGGCTCCCGTTAATTTATTTGACGACAATACTCTCCACCAGTGGTGGCCCGAAAAAGGGGTAGCGTGGCCCCCAGCCCCGAACAAATGGGAGCTGGAGGAAACCTATATCGTCGATGTAAAGCGAGTCCCATCAAAGCTTGTGGGTTACTGTTACGGGAATCGTCGAATAAACTTGGATGCTGTTGACTACCATATGTCCGGCGAGGAGTTGTACGACATGAACGGTCAGTTGTGGAAACTATTTTTTCAGTATCAGCGCGAGCATCCAAACGGTTATGGCGATGTTTACGAAAGCGGAGCCACCGAGTTTCTGTCTAACATAACGGATTTGCAAAACATACATATGAGTCTTACAGATACATTCAATGGATCTGCCAACACTGATGCTCCAAAAGAGTACTGGAGTGTTGCGCGCTATGCTTCTCCCACCGGTTTACTCGAAATAATGAAGTGACAATTTTGATGGGTATTTTGTTGGAAAAAAGGGTGCCGTTTGTTCGTTTCTAGACAAACGGACGCCTGTTCGTTTTGAGATCCTGCCAGGCGCCAGGGTAGCAAGCACGCTGATGTGAGGCCGGATAGCCGCACCGAGCGATTACTTATTGCGCCGGATCTATAATAATCAGGGAGTTTCAAGCTTAGACCAAATTATTACGAAAGACGCCGCTAATCCCAGCGTCAGTAACGAGTTGGGACAGTAGAACGCGTCTCCAGGGAGGAAGATATGGTCCGCTTTTGCTGGCTGAAAGCGTTCATCAACCTTATTTATGTCTTAGCGACCCTGGCTTTCGCGGTCACTCCATCCGCTGCGCAGAATTTGCCATCTGGAGATCAAAATGCGAACCAGGGAGCGAACTCCGGATGGTGGGAGGACGTCGTCCGAGGCGGGCCCGTCGGTCCAATACTCGGAAGCCATAGCAGTGAGCTGGGCGACTTTCATATAACTGGGTTTATGCAGAATCAAACAGGCATGTGGGTCAATTCGTCCAACTTGAGGGAGTTTACCGGAAAACAAAACGGAGGTACATTTCCTGCGCACCGAACAACCCATTCAAATAGTCTCGCTACCGAGCGCAATTGGACGTCGGTCGATGCGAACTACAACATTGGGCCCAATTCGTTCTTCCTGCGCTGGTATGGAGTCTACGAACCCTCGTATGCGAATGAAAACGCTCTCCGTAATGGTACGAGTCCGCACACCCATGGTCCGCTTTCGGATTTTTACAACCAATGGACGGTTCGGGATGCGTGGTGGCGGTTTAAAGAAGGACCATTCACCCTGTTTACTGGCAGGCAAATTGTGACTTGGGGAGAATCTATTTCTTTTCGTGTCGCCGACGTGATTAACCCCACCGATACGAGTTATGCGTTCGGCTTCGCGAATCTCGAACAATCGCGGGTTCCATTGTGGATGGTTCATCCAATAATCGAACTTCCGGCCTTTGGACCTTTTCTGTCGAACGATATAGAAGGCATATTCGTACCGGGAGTTCAGCCCTTATACACCCAAACCCAATATCCGGACGACCGTAATCACGATCGGAACAACGTCTTGGGCGCGGTTAACATCACCGCGTCCGCCGGAGCGAGGTTTGCCGGGCGCCCCTATCCCTGCGCTCTCCCTGTCCAGTTGACCACGTCGGCATGCGCTAATGGGCTCAGGGCGGCCTTTCCGCAAGTAGTAGGAGGTCTCGGCGCTACGCACTGGTATTATCCGCCTGCGACCTGGAACAACGCTGAGGAGGGTCTTCGCCTTCACACTTACGTCATCAACACAGAACTGTCCGCCTTTTATTGGCACGCTCACCAGCTTAGCCCCACTCCTTTTGTAAGCGGCAACCCCAGGCACCAATTTATCTCAAACCGCTTCCCGCACTATGACGATCTCGGGATTTCTGGCAACAGCCCGCTGTATCTTCCAGGCAAAATCGGCCAGTTGCTGCCATTTGTAGTTCGCGGCGAGGGCGTGTGGCAGGACTCGACCCCGATCAACACCACGGATCTTCGCGAACACTCCGCCGTCGACTTTTCGAGCACACTTAACACGTTGCTCGCGCTCGACCTTAGCTCTGCCTATGCGCCATGGCTTACCAAAACCGGCACCCTCACTGCTCGTCTGGAGTGGAACAACTTCACTATCCTTAGCCCAAGCAAGACCATGGTCTATTCAGGCACGGCCCTTCATCGCTACCACAATGACGAGAACTTTCTTCTGAACCTTGGCACAACCTTCCAGTACAATGAGTTTGCGCCCACCTTGACTGGAATCTATAACCCTGACGGAAGCACTTTTGAAGTCTTTCCCGATCTCTTGCTAAGTCCGCATTGGACCAACAAATATACGCTCGACCTCAAGTACATAGGAATCTTCGGTAAGAACAAGTACGGGCAGCAGGGCGGTGTATTTAAAGGCAAGAGCATGTTTGTAATGACGTTTCAATATAATTTCAATTTACTCTGAACCACGGAAGTCTCTGGAGAACTGGTATGCGCAGATTAGTGAGTACCCTTATACTGATCCTCATGTTTTCGTTTGCGGGCGCGGCGCTGGTGCTCGCGGACTCGGGTGAGATTCCCTTGGAGAAACAGCCTCCGCTACCGGAAGGCACGGTAATCACGACCCAGAATTGGCAGCAATATAAGGACTACCGGATATGGCGACATGTTTGAAACCGGCTCGGGCAACCATGTAATTGCGGTGATCGATCTCCAGAACGCGCACCAGAGTCTTACGGAAGAACTCAACGATCATTCCAATCTGACCAATACGGAAATGGATCCGCCTTTCTGGAGCGTCGCGCGCTACGCTTCACCCACAGGTTTGCTCGAAATAATGAAATGACAAGATTCACCCTTTCAATAGTGGCGCAGCTTCGCAAATATCGAGGCATCGTAGCAGCAGGAGCGACGCTGGCGCTGCTTGCGGTTGCGCCGCTTTGGAGCTCGGATGCGTCCGGGCAAACTCCAACCGCTCAGTCTATTGCTAATTTCTTTGGTATTGCGATCACCCCTACTGCGCAAGTGATCGTTGGAGGCAAGGGACTCCTCCTGGTGTCGACTGATGGCGGTCATACTTGGAAGTGGAAAACCCTCCACGAACGCGACGGTGGGCCCACGATGCAAGATCTCGACCTGCTGAGTATTCGCTTTGCACCAAATGGACGGACGGGTTGGATTGGCGGTGAGAATGGGATCATCTTCTATACTGCTGATGGCGGGCACACCTGGCAACCTCGTAACGCGCCCTTTTCGGATCAAAATATCTTCCGGGTCGTTCCGCTCGAGGGGCAAAAGGCATGTACGGTCGGTACTGACGGCACCCTGCTGAGCACTTCTGATGCGGGCGTGCATTGGAATAGCCACAGGTTCGACCAATACATTGATCTGAACGATGTCACCTTTGTGGGCAATGAAGGATGGGCTGTCGGAGCGTACCGAACTATTCTGCACACTGCCAACGGTGGCGCTACATGGCAACTTCAACACGGTGGGAACCGAAAAGTGCTGGACGAGGAATCGTACTTCGCTGTGGCATTTGTCGACCCACAACACGGCTGGGTTACGGGTTTGGCTGGCGAAATTGTCTACACCAGCGATGGTGGGCGCACGTGGCAGCAATATCCCGGCGGCGGCGGTACGCGACCATCGATATTCGCAGCAGCAGCCTCGGGGCCTAGCTTGTGGCTCGGTGGAAAACGTGGAAGCCTCCTCGAACGCGCTGAGGACAAACATTGGCGCGAGGTGAAAATATCATTTGACGATATTACAGATATTGCGTTTTCTGGGAAGGTCGGCATCGCAGTCGGCCTGGGGGGACCATCCTCCGAACTCTGGATAATGGTAAGACATGGCAGTCGGTAACAGCAGAGTAAAGTTCGACGTCGGCGCGCTGGTACTGCGGTATCGGGTCCTTATCGCTGTTATCCTTGGAGCGGTGAGTCTTTTCATGGGCTACGGTGCCAGCCGCATCCAGATAGCTACCCGCTTCGTTGATTTCTTCCCGACCGACCATCGAAACGTCAGGCTATACCACGAATTTAGCAGGAGTTTCGGTGGTGCACAGAGTCTCACATTTGAGGTCAGAGTCCGCGACGGGGATATCTTCAACTATCCCAAATTAAAAGTAATCACCGATATCAATACCGCCGTGGACCGCCTGCCGGGCGTTGACCATCAGTCCTTGCGCTCTCTGGCGTCCTACAGGGTGAGTTATGCCGATGCGGAGCAAGGTGCTCTTCTCGTCAAGACCTACATGTACCCGGAAGTACCGAGCACCGCTGACGGTATTGAACAACTGAAGCGGTTGGTTCTCGAGCATAAGACCGAGTTGCGGGGGTTGGTTGGTGGGGACAATCGGAGCGCCGTGGTCACCGCTACGTTCAGTGAATACGAACTTGACTACGAGGATCTGTTCACCAAGGTTCAGGACATCGTCAAGCGTTATCAGGATGCGGATCGCGATATCTACGTGGCCGGCGAACCATTGGTTCGAGGTTATGGATACCATTATCTGCACCTCATAGCGATGATTCTGCTCATCTCAGTGACTGCGATGCTCCTCTTCCTCTATCTCGCCTTGAGCTCGCGCAGCACCTGGTGGGCTCCCATAATTACCGGTTCGTTATCGGCCCTTTGGGGGTTGGGGTTCATAGGCTTGATGGGCTACAACTTCGACCCCGCGATGCTCGTCATTCCACTGATCCTGACGGCTCGCGACCTGAGCCACGGGATTCAGTGGCAGGGTCGCTACTACGACGAGTTCGACCGCCTGGGCGATAAGTATCAAGCCTGCATTGCAACCACGAGCTACATGTTGCCCCCGGGCTTCCTATCGATCGTAGTTGACATCGCCGGCATCATCTTCGTGGCTCTCGGCGGCATCCCGGTATTGACGTATATCGGTTTCGGTGGTGCGGCGTGGCTCGCCTCCAGTCTGACCATGGTGTTCATCTTCCAACCAATCCTCATGAGCTATTTACCGACGCCTACGGTTCGGGCCAAGGCAACTAGTAAAGCGATGCGATTTCCGGCATTGCGGAGTGCTCTTGATGCTATTACTGAGATGCCGACAACCGCCGGCTTCGTTCGGAACAGCTTATTGGCCGCAGCAGTCGTGTTCGTACTGGTGGGTGTGGTGTCCGGGGTCGGCACGAAGATCGGTTATTCCTCCGTCGGCACCCCGCTCTATCGCCCAACAGCGAAAATAAACCAGGACATAGCTGCCATCTCCAAGTCGTTTCCCACCGATGAAGGTTGGGTAGCGGTGGTTACGGAAGACGAATATCCTTCTCCTCGCAACGTCTTGAGTCCAGCCGTACTACGGATGACAGACGATTTGCGCCAGTTTCTCCTCTTGCACGATCCCGATGTAGTGCAAGTTATCTCCCTGGCTCCAACGATCGACAAGCCTTACAACCAAGTCTTCCACAATGATTTTCCGAAATATCGCGTTATTCCCAGAGACGTAACGGCCAGTGGAAATTTATGGCACCTGTTCTTTGCAGGCACTGCACCAGGAGAAGCCGATCGCTGGGCAAATAATGGTGGTAGTGCGCTTAGCATACGGATTTTCCTGCGCAGTCATACTTTCGCTGCGCTGACCGGTCTCCAGCAGCAACTCGCGAGCTTTGTTCGCGAACGGGTAGTACCGGACCACGCACTCGCCAAGGTTAAGTTCCTCTATTTGGGTGGCGGTGCGGGTCTTTATGCAGCCGCTAACGACGTTCTTTTCCGACTTGACCTGATCAACATCTCCTTCGTCTTAGGTGTCGTCTTTCTGTTCTCCGCTCTCTCCTTCCGCTCCTTCGTGGCGGGGGTATTGTTCGTGCTGGCCTGTGTCTTGGCCAATTTTGCGGCTTTCATCTATTTGAAGGCGAGGGATATCGGTCTGACGATCGATACAATCCCTGTAATCTCGCTGGGCATCGGTCTCGGTATTGATTATGGAATTTATACCGTCGCTCGCATCCGTGATGAGGTCATTAGCGGGACCACGATCGACAGCGCCGTCACGATTGCAATCAGGAGCACGGGTGCGGCAGTGTTTACCACTTTTGTGGTGATGGTGGCTGGGATCATTCCCTGGGCCTTCTCACCCATGTTGTTTCACAACAGTATGAGCATACTTCTGACGTTTTTGATGTGTACAAATATGATCGCCGGCGTACTTATACTTCCGGCGTACATCGCGTGGGCGCGGCCGAATTTCATCCGGCAATACGAAAAACCGGAAGAGGGGTTGGCGTATAGTCGGAAGACCGGAAATTAATCAAGGCTTAGCTCTCGGCTGCGGCGCAAAGCCCGTAGCACACTTAAGGATACTGAGACATGAAAACTCGCGATCAACAGGCCCGCATTATAGCAGGCACCCTCTTTGTCGCCCTGTTTTTTCTGTGGGGTGGCTGCTATAGCACCTCGCCTGTATTTGTCGGAGCGTTGCTAAGTGCATTCGGATGGAGCCACGCGCGCCTATCTCTGATCCCGGGTGCTCCGTCGCTCGCGGTCGGTTGCAGCGGTCCTATTGCCGGATGGCTGCTCGACCGGCTGCAGGCGCGCGTGGTGATGGGTGGTGGTGCAGCCCTCGTCGGAGCGGGCCTGATAGCAGCCAGCCGCACCAATTCGTTTTCCGGGTTATTAGTAGCGAATGTCGCGATAGGTATAGGGTTAGGAGCGTCGGCATGGCTTCCCTCGACCGTTGTTATCGCCAATTGGTTTGGCGATCGGCGCGGAACAGCGCTGGGTGTAGCGACCGCAGGGTTGGAATCCGGCGGAATGGCGATGACGTTTGTGCTTGGTTACGTTATCAGTCGGCACGGCTGGAAAGGAGCCTATTTTGCTCTGAGTATTCCGGTTCTGTTCATAGTTCTGCCGCTGCTTTTAACGGTTGTGCGAACTGGTCTTGAGAAGAACCAAGCGACCGTGGCTGAAACGGTGAGGGAGGTATCGGGTTATGAAGTCGCCCAGGCGATAAAGACACGTGTCTTTCGGATGCTCGGCGTCACTCAACTTGGTTGGGGGATGTCTGCCGCCGGTGTGTTCGTACATATCGTCGCATATTTGATGGGTCTCGGTTACTCTTCGCGATTTGCCACGACCGTAATCGGTATATTTATAGGACTCGCGGCACTCGGCAAACCCACTATGGGTGCCCTTGGAGATCGCATCGGCGATAAAAACGCTTTGGGCATAGTTATGGCGCTGATATCTGCGTCGATTTGCGTCTTATTACAGGCGACGCACGAATGGGTAATAGCGCCGTATTTGGTTATGATCGGTGTGTCGGGAGCGGCGCCGGCTGTTTTGGTTCCCTTGGTATTATCGAACACCCTGGGACCAAACGGTTTGACACCCTTTATGGTTGGCTGCAAGTCGCTGCCACTTCTGGCTTCTTCGTTGGTCCGTTGGCTGTCGGAAGAATCTATGACCTCACTCGCAGCTATACCGAGAGCTTTGAAGTCTTAGCTTTGATTGCTGCGATAGGTGCGGTAGCGGCTTTTCTTTCCACCGCTTTTTCATCAGTTGAGATAACGGTAAGTCGACAGCCTCAGAAATCAACGGTCTAGGACTTTCCCGGAGTGTCGATGCGAGGAAGCTAATGAAGTGTAGGAAGCTTCGGAACTGTTCGATGAGAGCGGTCGCTATCGATCGATCCGTTTTCCTCGTTCTGTTATTGACAGCTTTTGCATTTGGTTGTTCCCGTGCTAAGGATAGGACTTTCCCGCAGTCGCAGGCGGATTTCTTTCCACTTGCCGAGCATTCGACTTGGACTTATAGCGTCGACGACAACAGTCAAGCGCATCCCTTCACCATCACTGATACTGTAATCGGCCGGCGCTACATCCCTTCGCTGAATCTAACTGGTACCTTGGTGGAGGAGTCTTGTACTCTCGAGCGTGCCGACCACGATACGCCTATCGTTTTTCTCAGTCAGGATGGTTATATCGTGCGGGTGTCTGCGCTAGTGCACTCTCGAAACCAGATCACTACGGGACCCTTTGGCGCGGTGAGCGAGGCGAGGTTCTTGCCCACACCGCTGCGGGATCAACAGAACTGGGAAGACGAATTGTGGCCGCTGGGTCATTTGGCGGTCGAGCCGGTGAAACCTTTCAAGTTGCAAATCAAGGCTCGTACCCACGGCGAAACTGCGGAAATAGTGGTTCCAGCTGGGCGCTTTCATCAATGTATTCGCGTTGACTCTCAAGCGTTCTACTCGGGAGGGCCATATGAAGGTCGCAACCTGCAGGTCACGTTTATCGACTGGTATGCGCCGAGAGTAGGTCTTGTAAAATCTGTGGTCCACAGTGGTAACAGTGACGGCGCCGTCATTTCACGTCGAGTGTTGCAAGCATATCAAGTCGAACAGAGATGACCTTGGTGGTCGGTCGGCGTTTGCGCATGTCAGAGTTGTAAAGCGTGATTCCGATTACCACACCAGTTGGCCGAGAAGGGTAGAGAACGTCATGCGCAAAAATAGTCGCCGATCATGGGTAGCAGGTGCGCTATTCATCTCCCTCTTCTTTTTGTGGGGTGGCTGTTTCAATACCTTTGGCCTCTTCTTTACACTTCTGGTTAAGGAATTTGGCGCGAGTCACTTCGCGGTGTCGCTGTTAACCACTATTGTTTTGGTGTTGTCGGGTGTTATTGGGCCGGTCGCAGGTTCATTGCTGGTGCGTATAGGCGCCAAATACGTGATGGGAGTTGGTGCGGCTGTCTCAGGTCCAGCTTTAGTCGGCATCAGTTACTCAAGCAATTTTACGTATCTGTTCATATGGTACGCGGTGCTTGGAGCGGGGCTTGGCGCATCAACGTGGCTAACGGCGTCAATCGTAGTGACCAACTGGTTTAGAGAACGCCCGGGTACGGCTCTGGGTTTCATAACGGTGGGTATGGTGCTCGGCGGAACGCTGACTGCTTTGCTGGCCGCATACGTGATCCAGCTCGACGGATGGCGCATCGCGTATCGGGTCCTGGCCGCGCCGGTACTCTTGGTAGTGCTGCCGATAATATTCTTCTTCGTCGAGACTGCACCCGAAGGCCTTTCTTTGCGGCCGAGCAGCACTGTTGCCAGGGACGACTCACTAGCAGGATGTTGAGAAATTCCTCTGTGTGGGGATCGACGAATGGTTTGGCAATTGTATAGTGGAGCGAGGCCAGTGGGGTTGCGGAGGAAGCGGAAGATGCGTGGATACGATCGGCCACAAGCCACGATGTTGACCTTGGTGAACCCCGAGCAGGGAGTGCCGGCCAACCATCCGATCAGGCTGATCAAGGCGCTGGCCGAGGTGGCGCTCAAGGAACTTTCGCCGCTGTTCGCGCAGATGTACAGTGAAGTGGGCCGGCCCTCGATCCCGCCGGAGCGGTTGTTGAAGGCCTCGCTCTTGATGGCGCTCTATACCGTGCGCAGCGAGCGGATGTTCTGCGAGCAGTTGGGCTACAACCTGTTGTTCCGCTGGTTCCTGGATCTGAACTGGGACGAGCCGGGCTTCGACCACTCGAGCTTTAGCCGCAATCGGGCGCGCTTGCTGGAGCACGACGTGGCGGGCGAGTTTTTCCGCACCGTGGTGCCGGAGGCGCGCGAGCTGAAGCTGACCAGTGACGAGCACTTTACGGTGGACGGCACGCTGATCGAGGCGTGGGCGTCGCTCAAGAGCCTGCGCCCCAAGGGCGAAAAGCCAAGCGATCGCACGCCGCCAGATGACCCGGGCAATCCGAGCGTGGACTTCCACGGCGAGCGGCGGCAAAACGCGACCCACCAGTCGACCACCGATCCCGAAGCGCGGCTGGCGAAGAAAGGCGCCGGCAAAGAGGCCAGGCTCTGTTACACCGAGAGCGTGCTGATGGAGAACCGCAACGGGAGCAGGCGCTGCTACCTCGAGCTGCGCAGCAACAACCTGATCTGGCTCCGGCGACACGCGACGGGCGCAGATGGTCCACATGTGAAAATGGGGGCGGAGACGACCGAGAAATAGTTATAGCCAAGAGCGTTGAACTATAAGCAATGCACGGTGCACTTTATGAATCGCGATATGGGAAAGCCGAAAACCAAAACCACGCCCTTACCGGTTCGCTTGCGTCGCGTGCTGGATGAGGCCGAAGATCTTTTCCTACAGGAAGGGTTTCTACATTTCAGTACCGGCGAGCTTGCGCGACGGCTGCGATGCTCCAAGCGCACCATCTATGCGATTGCTCCGGGACGTGAAAAATTCTTTGAAGCGGTGACTTTTCAAAAAATAAGGAAGACTGAAGAAGCGACCATCAAAGCGATCAGGAATGCCTCCAACGTGCGCGCCGCCATTGAAGGTTGCCTTCAGGCGACTGTCGAGCAGGTGAAGGACGCCGGTTTGCTCTGGGTGCGTGACCTGAGGTTATTTCCGGCCGGGCGACGGGCTATGGATAAATGGCGGGCAAACATCGCGGATGAATTGGAACATCTGATCGAGCGGGGGACTAGCGAAGGGCTTATTCGCCGGATTGACCCCCGCGTTGCCGCCGAGGCTCTTCTTACTTCCGTCATGCGAATGAGCGATCCAGATTTTTCAGCCAAGTCCCGGACCACCACCGCGGACGCGATTCGCCAGGTTTATGAGATCTTCTGGGCGGGACTTTGTCGGGAGCCTCGCGATGCTTACAGCGTGGGCCGTTTTGAGAAGTCAGCACAATTGCCCACAGTCGCCGTCAGGCCGGAGCGATAATTTCACTGAGTCCCTTTGATGCGGTCGGGCGCTTCATGCTCGGCGGTTTGGACTTGGACAAAAACGTGATGGAAACTGGCTCCAGGCTCGCGACCACCATCGCTCATCGCGTCGAATCCCGCGATTGCGCATTGGATTCCTGATTCTGCGCCGCTCTCGGCCCTTGGCCTTTGAGGCCGCGATCTTGTCGCGGAGGCGCTCGCCGGTGACCTCACGCTCGAACTGGGCAAAGGAGAGCAGCACGTTGAGGATCAGCCGGCCCATCGAGGTGATGGTGTTGAACTGCTGAGTGACGAACGACACCCCTTGAGCATCGAAACAGTTCGACCATCTTGGCGAAGTCGGCGAGCGAGGGTCTGCCTGCTAGACGGGAATGGTCCAGCCACGCGCCCAGCGCGTATCCACACGTAGTTGACGGGTGACCGGTCGCGTAATTGGCGATAGGCGGGATAAGGATCGGCAATCACTCTTGGGGTGGAAAGTTGGTCCAGCGCGATAGATGTCTCTTCCATATGTCCCTGTAGCCTTTCGATGCTTAAGGTTTATCCCCTGCGACGGTGAACACGATCGCTCCGCCGTGAAATTCGCCGACGCCGTTTGCCTCTTCAAGTGCTTGCCACCAGCGGTCGGCGTCTGACGTGGAGAGCAGCCCCTCTTGCACACACTTATCCACGTGTCCTCCGAAACCGATACGCGCCATGTTGAACGGCATACTATTAATTGCGGCCGCCTGACTCTTAACGTTTTTTAGCCCCGATTGACGCATTAGACGGGCCAGCGAGCGACCTACTCGCGGACTAGCGGCTGCGTCCGCGAACGAAGTGAACAGCCGGCGTGTCAGCTCCGCGTGCGGCGTATCAATGAAAAACGTTTCCGCGTCCAGTTCGGACGCGATGACGCAGCCGCCGCTGCGTACCACGCGGATCATCTCTTCGATGCCTTTACGGGCGTTACGGACGTGCATTAGAACACGTTCAACTCGCGCGCAATCAAACGATCCGTCTGCGAAGTCGAGTTTCGTCGCATCACCTTCACGAAACTCAATCGGCAAGCGCTATCCGTGTTGCGTTGACGCGCTTCGATAATCATGGCGGCGCTGAAGTAGATAGCCATGACGCGGCCCCTGGGTCCGAAGAGGCGCGCGATTTCGCGCGAGTCGTCACCCGTCCCGCAGCCGACATCAAGCACTTGCCTGCCTTCGAGCGGCTGGATTCGCCGGACTTCGATCCGTTCTGGGAGGAGTCGAATCGCCGCCGCGTGGAGCCAGTCGATTATCTGCCGCTTGATCATCGCGTCTTCCGGAATCGCCTTTCGCGCATCCAGAAACTTATGAAATAGTCCGTACCGAAGACGATATGGTCGATTCCCACCAGCTCGCGCGCGCAGTTGAAGGCCCCGCGATTCCACCCTAACGCTGTATCGACGTAAAGCTTGCGCATCGACTCGCTCGGCCGGTGCGCCGGCTGCTTGTACTCGCCAAAGAAGCCGGGTTGATCGAACGCAATATCGATCCGCCGCGCGAGATACGGGAGTGCGCCTCCCAGATGCGCCAATATCAGCAACACGTCCGGAAAACGCTCGTACAACCCGCTATGAACGAGCTTATGCGCCGCGAGCGTCGTGTCGAACGGAAACGAAAGCATCGTCGGCGGTTCGTCATCGCGATAGCACGGCGAGTTCGACGGATGCATGAACACCGGCACGCGGCGGCGATTCGACTCCTCCCAGAACGGATCGAAGTCCGGCGAATCCAGATATCGTCCTCCTATATTGGACGTCACCACCACGCCTGCGAAATGCAGTTCGTTGAGCGCGCGCGCCAATACTGCGCCCTGATCCTGCAAGGGGTGAATCGGATCGTTTCCCTGGTCGAGCAGGTGCTGGCAGTTTCAGGCCCCGGACGCCTCAAGCGCGCCCCCTTGAACATTTCATCATGTGCTCCATGAGGCGCTGCGGATGGCCGGCCTGTTCGAACCGATGGCGCAGGGCATCGTAGTCGAGCACGGTTTCGATCCAAGCCTGCCTGAGCTCAGCGGAGACGCAGCGGCTCTCGAACGCGCTTTCCTCAAAGCGGTCAAGGAGGGTCCGGCCCCGGCCGGGCCGAAGATCAGGCTCCGTACCGCAATGGAGAGTCAGTTCCGGCTCTCATCGAAGGGCAGGCGGCGGCAACTCATTCGCGTCGAGATCAGCGACAATGGCATCGGGATGGCGGCCGAGGAGACCGATCAGCTCTTCGCGCCGTTTTTCACCACCAAGGCCAACGGCACCGGACTCGGTCTGGTGCTGAGCCAGCGTACGATCGCTCTCCATGGTGGCAAACTCTGGGCCGAGCGCGGCGGGATTACCGGCACCGATCGCGACAGTCGCGACAACCTGGATCCTGACCCCGCCTCGCGACTGCGCGGCATGACCTTTTTGGTGCTGCTGCCCTTCGATTCCCACTGATTTCACCAGGGCCCCTATCAAATTCGCTAACCGTCTACCGCCAGCGAACTAATAGCGAAACAGCACGATGGGCGATTTGGCCTGTTGCGGGGACGGCTCGAATTGTTCGGACTTCACGTCGGCCCGCGATTAGCTGGGTCGCCCGCTTGCCAAAAGCAGCGGGCCTGAGAAGCTGCCCGCCTCCCGGGCCCGCTATTCATCTACAATCGCCTAGTTGACGGTATCTGAACTCTCCTGTTTCGACATTGTCTAGTCGAGCCTATAGAACTTTGCCGCGGTATCACGCACGATTTTCCGCCGATCGGTCTCCGAGAGTTTACTCAGATGCCGCGCGACGTAATCCTGCGACCGCGGAAAGGTCGCTTGCCCGTGTGGGTAGTCGGACGACCACATAATGTTATCGGGCGGGTACCAATCGAGCAGATTCACGAACACTGGGTCATCGATGAACGTCGCGTAAACTTGCCGCTTGACGTACTCGCTCGGCTTGAGCTCCAGCTTGAAGTTAGCCAGTCCACGGGCCGCATACTTGTCGATGCGATACAGGAAGAAAGGTATCCAGGCGACGTCGTTCTCGGCCGAGACTATTTTCAAACGGGGAAATCGGTCGAAGACCCCACCAAATATGAATGCCGTTAGCGAGCGCTCGATCGGATGAACCATCGAGACGAGACCGGTCATGAATTCAACGCCCTTCATATTCGTATTGAGCACCTTACTCGCGTGGCCGGCGGTGCCCTTGGCGCCCGTTAGAATATGGAGTGAGAGCGGCATCTCAAGCGCCTGCGCGGCGGCCCAGAAAGGATCGTATTCCGGATGAGAATACGGACGCTCGGCCGGCGCTTCACCCCAGATCATTGCCCCGGCCATACCGCGGCGCTTGATCCGCTCAAGCTCCGCGACGGCGGCCGGGATATCTTCGAGCGTGATCAATCCAAGCGGGATCAACCGCTTGAGGTCGTAGCTGCAATAGTCAGTGGCCCAATCATTGAACGCGCGGAAACAGGCGGCGCGGAACTCGGCATCCGCGAGCCCGAAGAGTGGCATCCCCATCGAAGTGTAGATAACTTCCGCTGCGACACCGTCGCGGTCCTGATCCTTGATCCGCTCAGCCGGATCATGGACGGCCCTGGGCGCCTCGTCAAAACTGCGCTTCATGAATTCCGGCATCTCTGCGGCCGGCACTCCAGCGCTGAAAAATCCCGCCACCGGCGCCGGGGCGAGGTCTTCGCAGACCAGATATTCGCCGGGTTTCCCTTCGAGCCGTTCCCCATGTGGCGCACGATCGCGGAAGCGCTGGTCGAGTCGTTCCGCCCACATTTTCGGCGGCTCGACGAAATGTGAATCCGCTGAGATCAATTTATAAGCCAGCACCATATTTGCCTCCTTAGTGGCAATCTAACTTTCAGTTCATCGACCCAGCTGTTCGGCCTTGCGGCCCTGATATGACCTCGACGCCCGGTTGCTCGCCGAGGGTCTTCCGTCACCGCTTTCAAAGTTGCAACACTTCCCGAAAAACCGATTGCACAATAACCTGGCAGCTGGTCACGCCAGTTGATATGCCTCCGCGGCGTTGTCGCCAAGAATCCTCTGCTGAACGTCGGCCGGCATCGAAGCTATGGTCTCTTTCACTTCCTTGACAGGCTCGGGGCTCGCGTCGAAGTGAGGAAAGTCGGAAGCCCACAGAAACCGGTCGGCGCCGCAGTGCTCCACCATCGCCGGCAGCGTCGTTTCATCCGGATCAGCCGAGATCCAGCACTGACGGCGGAAGTAGTCGCTGGGCCTATGCTTCA
>Ga0207139_1124_pt1 | contig 16057 bp, 18 predicted proteins | sample Alteio_BWMinHeat_7_FD_153585 | JGI IMG/M metagenome (GOLD analysis project Ga0207139, IMG submission 153585) | Enriched cells from forest soil in Barre Woods Harvard Forest LTER site, Petersham, Massachusetts, United States -... | ecosystem: Environmental > Terrestrial > Soil > Temperate forest >... | reverse complement strand
CGAACGCCAGGTAACGTTGACGTTGGAGAGCGCGGACCGCCAGCTGCTGGGATCGGTTGCCGCAGAAATCCGGGGGCTCCGGCCGCCGGAGCCGTACAAGGGCAAGGGAATCAAGTACGCAACTGAGACGATTCGCCGCAAGGCCGGAAAGGCGGCGGCAGGTTCGAGCTCAGGTTGAGGAGCGGATCGGAGTAACGATGGCTGTCGAGCGATCAGAGAAACGCAAGCTGCGCCAGGGGCGTGTGAGACGCAAAGTTCGCGGGACCAACGAGTGCCCGCGGCTCTCGGTCTTCCGCTCGCTGCATCATATCTACGTCCAGGTTATTTCGGACGAGTCCGGACAGACGCTGGCTTCGGCGTCGACTGCCGTCAAGGAGTTGCGCGAGGCGAGCGCGAGCCGCCGCAACGTCGCTGCGGCCAAGGCCGTGGGCAAGGCGATCGCGGACCGCTGCCGCGAGCACGGGATAAGCCAGGTGGTATTCGACCGCAATGGCTTTCTATATCACGGACGAGTGAAGGCGCTGGCCGATGCGGCGCGCGAAGCCGGACTCAGGTTCTAGTATCCGACAACCGGTATAAAGGACGCCGTGGCACAACGTATTGACCCGCAAGGGATGGATATCAAAGAGAAAGTCGTTCACATCAACCGTGTGGCCAAGGTCGTCAAGGGCGGCCGGCGCTTCAGTTTCAGTGCGCTGGTCGTAGCCGGCGATCAGAACGGATTGGTGGGCTATGGACTGGGCAAGGCCAACGAGGTGCCCGAGGCAATTCGCAAGGGTGTCGAACGGGCCAAGAAGAGCCTGATTCGGATCCCGCTGCAGGACGGCACGATACCGCATCAGGTGCTCGGCCATTTCGGCGCGGGCAAGGTCGTATTGCGGCCGGCCGCGGAGGGTACCGGAGTGATCGCGGCGGGTGGCGTGCGCGCGGTGGTCGAACTGGCCGGTATCCGCAATATACTGACCAAGCGGCTGGGCTCGTCGAATCCGCATAACCTGGTCCGGGCAACCCTGGAGGCGCTGCTGGAATTGCGCAGCCGCGAGGACGTGATGCGGCTGCGCGCGGTCGCCGAACAGCCGCCAGCGGCCTGACCCGGGCGGAGAGAACGATGGCCGACACGACGATTCATATAAAACTGGTCCGCAGTCCGATCGGGACCAAGATCCGCGTACGCGAGACGCTCAAGGGTCTCGGCCTGCGCAAGGTTGGCAACTCGAAAGTGCTCAAAGCGACGCCTGAAGTGCTCGGGATGCTGCGGCGGGTAGCCCATCTGGTTGACGAAGTAAAGGAATAGGCGGACGACTGCAAGATGAACCTCAAGGATATCAAGCCGGCCGCCGGTTCGACGAAAAAGAAGAAGCGTATCGGGCGGGGAATCGGCTCGGGCCACGGCAAGACTGCGGGCCGCGGCCATAAGGGGCGCGGATCGCGCGCAGGCGGCAATACGCCAGCGCGTTACGAGGGCGGTCAGATGCCGCTGTCGCGCCGGATTCCCAAGCGGGGGTTTCGCCGGCTGCAGAAGAACGAGCAGGCGCGTGAGCGATTTACCGAAGTAAATATCGGTAAGTTGATCGGATTTGCCGACGGCGAGACGATCGATCCGGCCGTGCTGGTGGATCGCGGATTGGTCCGCGCCGGGCGTAAGGTGAAGGTTCTGGGCGGTGGCGAACTGAAGATCAAGTTGTCGATCAAGGCCCACGCCTTTTCCGGCAGCGCACGCGAGAAGATCGCCGCCGCCGGCGGCAGCACGGATTTGATCGAAGGCTGAGACAGGCTGAATGCTTGAAGGGTTTTCAAACGCCTCGCGCATCCCCGAACTGCGCCGCCGGCTGCTATTCACGGCAGCGATGCTAGTGGTGTATCGCGTGGGCGTCGCGATTCCGACTCCTGGGATCGACGGGCAGGCGCTTTCGTCATTCTTCGACGCGGCGTCGAGCACGCTGTTCGGCTGGGTCAATCTGTTCTCGGGCGGCGCGCTCGAGCGCTTTTCGATCTTTGCTTTGGGCATCATGCCCTATATTTCGGTGGCGATTATCCTCGATCTGCTGAAGATTGGCTGGCCGTATCTCGATGAGCTCTACAAAGAGGGCGAAGCGGGCCGGCGCAAAATTGCCCAATACACCCGCTACGGCACCGTTGGGCTTGCGCTGGTACAGGGCACGATGATCGCGTACTCGCTGGAAAAGATTCAGGCACCCGGCGGCGGCACCGTGGTCTATAACCCGGGCCTCAAGTTCATCCTGATGACGGTAATCACGGTGACGGCCGGCACCATGTTCGTGATGTGGATTGGCGAGCAGATTACCGAGCGCGGCGTCGGCAACGGAATCTCGCTGATTATCATGTCGGGGATCATCGCGCGACTGCCCGGTGCGATCGGCACCACTGTGCAGTTCGTGCGCGAGGGTGAGATGAGCATCTTTTTGCTCATCCTCATCCTGTTGGTCGCGTTCGGAGTTACCGCGGGAATCGTTTACGTCGAAAGCGGGCAGCGCCGGATTCCGGTGCAGTACGCGCGCCGCGTGGTTGGGCGGCGGGTCTATGGCGGACAGGCGTCGCATCTGCCGCTGAAGGTGAACACCTCGGGAGTTATTCCGCCGATTTTCGCCTCATCGATCCTGGTTTTTCCGGCGACGTTAGCGACTTTCGTGCCGTCGCTGAAATGGCTGACAGCCTATGTTACGCCCGGTGGGACGGTGTATAATATTGCCTACGTCGCACTCATCATCTTCTTCTGCTACTTCTATACGGCGGTCACCTTCAATCCGGTCGACGTTGCCGACAACCTGAAGAAGTACGGTGGATTTATCCCGGGAATCCGGCCCGGGCGCATCACCGCTGAGTATATCGATCGGGTGCTTTCGCGAATCACGCTCGGTGGCGCGATTTACGTGAGCGCCGTATGCGTGCTGCCGACGATCCTGATCCAGCGCTTCAACGTTCCGTTCTATTTCGGTGGCACGGCGTTGCTGATCGTCGTTGGCGTCGCACTCGACACCGTAGCGCAGATCGAGACCCATCTGCTGTCGCGCAATTACGAGGGCTTCATGCGGCGCGGGCGGATCAAATCGAGGGGGAAAGGATAGGCGGTGCGATTAGTGCTTTTGGGCCCCCCGGGGGCCGGCAAGGGTACGCAGGCGCGGATGCTCGAGACCCGGCTGAGAGTCCCGCAAGTGGCGAGCGGTGACTTGTTGCGCAGCGCGGTGCGCGACAAATCAGCGCTCGGACTCGAGGCCAAGGGCTTTATGGACAAGGGCGCCTTGGTGCCCGACGAGTTGGTGCTCAAGCTGGTGGATGCGCGCTTGCAACAGCCCGATGCGATGGATGGCTTTATCCTTGACGGCTATCCGCGCACGGTGCCGCAGGCCGAGACGCTGGCGAAGATGCTCGACGCGCGCGGTGATCAGCTCGACCGCGTGGTGGCGATAAGCGTGCCCGATGATGAGATTATTAAGCGAATTTCCGGGCGGCGGACGTGCCACAATTGTGGTGCGATGTTTCACATGATCTACGATCCGCCGCGCAACATGAACGTGTGCAATTCGTGCAACGGCGAGTTGTACCAACGCGATGACGACGCCGAGGATACCGTGCGGATGCGCTTGCAGGTCTACGCCGCCTCGACGCGGCCGCTGCTGGAACATTACGCGCGGCTGGGGCTGCTTGCTCCGATCGACGGAATCGGGCGGACCGAGGAGATCGAAGGGCGCATCCTCAGCGCGATTGGCCGGGGCACGAATGCCGCGCCGGCGAAGGGGAAGATTTGATCACGCTCAAGAGCCGTAACGAAATCGCCGTGATGCGTACGGCGAGCCGTATCGTTGCCGAGGTGCTCGATCAATTGGTCGCGGCGGCGAAAGCGGGCGTGACGACGTTGGAATTGGATCGGCTGGCGGAAGAATTGACGCTGAAAAAGGGCGCACGGCCGGCGTTCAAGGGTTATCAGCCGGGTGCGGTCGTCTATCGCCATAGCCTGTGCGTGTCGATTAACGAGGAGATCGTCCACGGGATTCCCAAGGCCGGGCGCAAACTCAAGCCCGGCGATATCGTGGGCTTGGATTTCGGCGTGGTCTACCAGGGCTATTACGGGGACGCGGCGCGGACGGTGGCGATTGGCAAGGTTTCGGCGAGCGCAGAGCGCCTGATGAAGGTTACGCGAGAGTCGCTCTACGCCGGGATCGAGCAGGCGCGCGTGGGTAATCGGATCAGCGATATCGCGCGCGCGGTGCAGCGCACGGCGGAGGACGCAGGTTTTGCGGTGGTGACAGATTTTGCCGGCCATGGAATCGGCCGCAAGCTGCACGAGGATCCGCAGGTGCCGAATTACTTCCGGCCGGGGATGGCGAATCCGCGCTTGCAGGAAGGGATGGTGCTTGCGATCGAACCGATGATCAACGAGGGCACGGCGGAGTTGGAAATTCTCGATGACGGTTGGACGGCGGTGACGGCGGACGGCAAGCTGTCGGCCCATTTCGAGCATTCGATCGCGATTACCGCCGCCGGGCCGGAGATTCTGAGCGAGTTGGGCAATGTCTAAGGGTGACGCAATTGAAGTGAGCGGAACGGTGCTCGAGGCGCTGCCCAATGCGGTGTTCCGGGTAACGCTCGAAAACGGGCATCGCGTGCTTGCCCATATATCGGGCAAAATGAGGATGCATTACATCAAGATTCTCCCCGGCGACAAGGTTACGGTGGAGTTGTCGCCCTACGACCTCACGCGCGGCCGGATCACCTACCGGATGCGTTAAGGAAGTCGAACGGGAGAACAGGCTGGTACCATGAAGGTTCGCGCGTCAGTAAAGAAGATTTGCAAGAATTGCAAAGTCGTGCGCCGCCAGGGCGTCATTCGGATTCTATGTGTGAATCCGCGCCATAAGCAGCGCCAGGGATAGCGGGAGGATCGTTCGATGGCACGTGTAGCCGGAGTCGAGCTGCCGAGAAACAAGCGCATCGAGATAGCGCTCACCTACATTTATGGGATCGGGCGGACGACCGCGAGCAAGATCCTCGACAAGGCCAAGGTCGATCCAGCGCGCAATAGCGATGATCTGACGCCCGACGAGCAGGTGCGGATTCGCCAGGTCATCGACCAGGACCATAAGGTCGAGGGCGATCTGCGGCGCGAGCAGCAACAGTCGATCAAGCGCCTGATGGATCTCGGATGCTATCGCGGTATTCGGCATCGGCGCGGACTGCCGGTGCGGGGCCAGCGCACGCATACCAATGCGCGTACGCGTAAGGGTCCGCGCAAACTGGTCGCGGGCAAGAAGCAGGCGCCGCCGAAGTAAGCGGGCCGGCTAAGAGTTTCGCTTTGAAGCGCGAGGCGTCGCGGGTCGGCGTTGCAACAGGAATTAAGGTAGGAATCTAAAGACTGATGGCAGAAGAAACCAAAGAGACGAAGGCCCCGCCGCAAAAAGCGGCCGGTGGTGGTGCTCCCACCGCGCCTGGAGCGCCCGCAGCGGCGGGAACGCCTGCCGCAGGCGGAACTCCGGCCGCGACTGGTGGGGCCCCCGCCGCCGCTCCGCGTAAACGCCGCACGCGTCGCGCGGTGCCCGAGGGCGTCGCGCATGTGCATGCGACGTTCAACAACACGATCGTCACCATCACCGACCCCTTGGGACTGGTGGTCGCGTGGTCGAGTGCGGGATCGGTCGGTTTCAAGGGGTCGCGCAAGGGCACGCCCTTCGCCGCGCAGATGGCGGCGGAAGCCGCAGCGCGCAAATGCTCGGAGTACGGGATGCGCAGCGTAATCGTCCACGTCAAGGGGCCGGGTGGCGGCCGCGAATCGGCGGTGCGCGCGCTGCAGGCCACCGGGCTCGCGGTAATCTCGATCAAGGACGTGACGCCGATACCACACAACGGATGCCGTCCGCCGAAACGGCGCCGGGTCTGACGCGGGCTGCAATCAGAGGAACACGGTGGCTAGAAATCTTGGACCAGTATGCCGGATGTGCCGGCGCGAGGGCTTGAAGCTCTTTCTGAAGGGCGAGCGGTGCTACACCGACAAGTGTGCGATCGAGCGGCGCAATTATCCGCCCGGAGCGCATGGGCAGGCACGCACGCGCTTCTCGGAGTTCGCCCTGCGGCTGCGCGAAAAGCAGAAACTGAAGCGCATCTACGGACTGCTCGAAAAGCAGTTCGCACAATATTTCGATATGGCCGAGCGGATGGCGGGAATCACGGGCGAAAACCTGTTGGTGCTGCTGGAACGGCGGCTCGACAACGTGGTTTACCGGCTGGGCTTTTCGAGTTCGCTCGCGCAGGCGCGTCAGCTCGTGCTGCACGGCCATATCGAGGTGGGCGGCCGCGTCGTGACGATTCCGTCGTACCTGCTGGAAGTCGGCCAGGTCGTAAGCATCAACGAGAAGAGCCGCCAGAAGAAGGTAATCGTCGAGGCGATCGAGTTGGCGCAGCGCCGTGGCGTGCCGTCGTGGATGGCGCTCGAGCGCGAGCAGTTCCGGGGGTCGTTGAGGTCGTTGCCGGCGCGCGCGGATCTGACGATGCCGATTAGCGAGAAGCTCATCGTCGAGCATTACTCACGCTAGAAGCTGCGGTCCGCACAGTTTACGGGCCAAAAATTTTTCCGCGGTAAAAGAACACAACTATGCAGAATGATTGGCGTGACCTGATCAAACCGAAGACAGTCGAATTCGACGAGAAGGAGATGAGCCCGACCTATGGGCGCTTCTTCGCCGAGCCGCTGGAGCGCGGCTACGGGATCACGATCGGCAACGCATTGCGCCGAATATTGCTTTCCTCGCTACCGGGTTTCGCGATTACCGCCGTGCGTATGAAGGGCGTGTTGCACGAGTTCTCGACCATCCCGGGCGTAAAAGAGGACGTCACCGATATCGTGCTCAACCTCAAGGAAGTGCGCCTGAAACTTCATGAGGGCGATCAGATCACAGCGTCGCTCAAGGCCAAGGGTGAGGCGGTGGTTTCCGCGCGCGACATTACGGGCGGTCCGAGCTTGGAAATCCTCACGCCTGAGCGCCATGTGGCGTCGCTCGACAAGGGCGCCGACCTCGACATGGAGCTGGTGATCAAGCGCGGCCGCGGCTACGTGCCCGGCGAGCGCACCGACGATGACGACGAACCGATCGGCACGATTCGGCTCGACGCGATTTTTGCACCGATCAAAAAGGTCAACTTCGTCGTCACCAATGCGCGCGTGGGCCAGCGCACCGACTACGATCGGCTGGCGCTCGAAATCTGGACCGACGGATCGATCTCGCCGCGTGAGGCGCTCACCTATGCGTCGCGCGTGCTGCGCGATCAGATGTCGATCTTTGCCGGCGTCGAGGAAGAGGCCGAGGTGCCGGCCGAGGGCGAGCACACGGAGATTCGTCCCGCGTTCAACGAATACCTCTACCGGCCGGTCGAAGGCCTCCCGATTTCGGTACGCGCCTTCAACGGGCTGCAGAATGCCGACATCAAATATATCGGCGAGTTGGTGCAGCGCACCGAGCAGGACATGTTGAAGATCAAGAATTTCGGCCGCAAGTCGCTCAACGAGATCAAGGAAGTGTTGACCGACATGGGCCTGTCGCTCGGGATGCGCCTGGAAAATCTGCCTTCGCGCAGTGAGCTCGACCGGATGTGGGAAGAGCAGGAGCGTCGCGAGTCGGCTTGAGGGCCGTGTGTATCGCGTGGAGTTTAACCGATGCGTCATCTTAATCAGGGCCGCAAGCTCAATCGTACTTCGTCTCATCGCAAGGCCTTGTTCCGCAATCTGGTCCTGAGCCTGATCGAGCATGAGCGGATTAAAACCACCGACGCCAAGGCCAAAGAGTTGCGGCGCTATGCGGACCGGATGGTCACGCTGGGCAAGCGCGGCGACGTTGCGGCGCGGCGGCTGGCGTTCGCCTTCATGCAGTCGCGCGACGCCGTCAAGAAGCTCTTCGACGAGATCGCTCCGCGCTTCAAAGATCGGGCGGGTGGCTATACCCGCGTGGTGAAGTTCGGCGTGCGCCGGGGCGACGCCGCCCCGCTCTCGATCATCGAATTCACTGGCACTTCGGAAAAGGCCGAGACCAAGGCGCCGCGCAAGAAGAAGGTGGCGCGCCGCGATGGCGGACGCGAAGGCCAGCGCGTCGCGGCCGCCGGCTAGGTGTCGGCACCGTCCACTTCCGGACGCTTCCCCACCTCCACGTGAGTCGCGCCACGATATGCGTTCCCTCGATACCTTGTCCACTCGAGACACCTTATCCACGCAAGACCCAGCCGCGATGTGTCCTCCCTCAATACCTCTCCTTGTCCAGGGAGAGGTCGCGCTCGCACCGCGAGCGCGGGTGAGGGCATCCCTCGCCGCGCATCCAAAACTTCTGAATGCGAAGGACGCGCTTCCGCCTGCTGCAAGCGCGTTTCTACATTGAATTTCCGGGCGCGCACCTCCTTCTGCTAGAATAGGGTTCAAGGACGGGTGAAACTGATGGCGAACGATCTGGTCCGGCCTGAACAATTCTTTCTCAACCGATTCGGCATGAACGAGAGCGGGCTCGAGCGAATTCTTGGCAGCGCGCTCGAGCGCAAGGCCGATTACGCCGATCTCTTCTTCGAGTACCGCAGCGCTGAAGGGCTCGCGCTCGAAGAGTCGATGGTCAACCATACGAGCAAGGCCGTGTCGCATGGCGTGGGCGTGCGAGTCTGCGCCGAGGATCGCACTGGCTACGCGTATTCCGACGAAGTGACCTTCGATCGCATGCGGATCGCGGCTGAGGCCGCGCGTGCGATCGCCGACAGCCGCGCCGATCCTCATCCTGCGGTGCAGGTGGGCGGCGCGGTCACACAGCATCAACTGTATGAACTCGAGAGCACGCCGCTCGATGTGCCAATCGAGGCGCGCGCGAAACTGCTGCGGCAAATCGACGAACTCGCGCGTGCCTATGATCCGCGCGTTCGCAACGTGATGGCGTCGTTCGCGGCCGAGCGCAAAATTGTGATGATCGTCAACAGCGAGGGGCGCGTGGCGGCGGATATCCAGCCACTCTGCCGGCTCAACGTCACGGTGATTGCGGAGGACGACAAGGGCCGCCAGGTCGGTAGTTTCGGCGGCGGCGGCCGGGTCGAGTGGAGCTACTTCCTCGATCAGGATCGTTGGCAGCAGTACACCAGGGAAGCGGCGCGCCAGGCGATCGTCAACCTCGACGCGGTCGACGCGCCGGCGGGCGAGATGGTGGTCGTGCTCGGCAACGGATGGCCCGGGATTCTGCTGCACGAGGCGATCGGCCACGGCCTCGAGGGCGACTTCAATCGCAAGGGCGTCTCGGCCTTCTCCAATCGGATCGGGCAGTCGGTCGCGAGTCCATTGTGTACAGTGATCGACGACGGCACGATTCCAAACCGGCGCGGCAGTCTCAACGTCGACGACGAGGGCACGCCGACCTCGCGCACGGTGCTGATCGAAAAGGGAATTCTGCGCGGCTACCTGCAGGATCGCCTCAATGCGCGCCTGATGAAAACCGCACCGACGGGTAACGGGCGGCGTGAGAGTTTCGCGCACGTGCCGATGCCGCGCATGACGAATACCTTCATGCTGCCGGGAGAATCGACGCCCGAAGAGATCATCGGATCGGTGAAAAACGGTCTGTACGCGGTCAGCTTCGGCGGCGGCCAGGTCGATATCACCAACGGCAAATTCGTCTTCTCGGCGAGCGAGGCCTACTTGATCGAGGACGGTAAGGCGACGTGCCCGGTCAAGGGCGCGACATTGATTGGCAACGGGCCCGACGTGCTGACGCGGGTCTCCATGGTCGGCAACGACCTCGCGCTCGATTCGGGTATCGGCACCTGCGGCAAGGACGGCCAGTCGGTCCCCGTCGGAGTGGGCTTGCCGACGATTCGCATCGACGGGATCACGGTCGGCGGCACTCGCGCCTAGGGCGTGGAGGATAAATTGATGGCACAGGTTGATGCGGCGCTCGCGGAATGGGTGCTCGATTCGGCGCGCCGCCATGGCGCCACCGCGGCGGAAGTTCTGTGTGTGAGCGCGGAAGCGCTCTCTGCCGGCGTGCGGCTCGGCGAAGTCGAGAAGCTCAAGAGTTCGCGCGAGCGACGCCTGGGCATCCGTGTATTCGTCGGGCAGTCGTCGGCCAACGCCTCGACCGCGGAACTGGAGCGCGACGGCCTCGACGACTTCGTCGCCCATACGGTGGGTCTCGCACGGCTGACGGCGGCCGATCCCAGCGCAGGTCTGCCCGACGCAGCGCTGCATCCGGCGAGTCTCCCCGAACTGGAACTGACCGACAACGATCAGGGAATCGTGGACGCCGATACTTCACTCGGGATCGCGCGCAAGGCGGAGCGCGCCGCGCTCTCGGCCGACCCGCGGATAAAGAATTCAGAAGGCGCGGAGTTCGATTCGGGCCGCTACTACATCATGTTCGCGAACAGCCAGGGGTTCGCCGGCCAGTACGAGAGCACGTCATTCCACATCGGTGTCGCGCCGATCGCGCAGAGCGAGAACGGCGCGATGCAGCAGGGCTTCTGGTACACCGCCAACCGCCATTTCGCCAAGCTCGAAGATGCGGAGGCGGTCGGCGCGATGGCGGCGAAACGCGCGCTGCGCCGGCTGGGTTCGCGCAAGATCAAAACCACACGCGTGCCGGTGGTCTTCGATCCCGACATGGCGGCGAGCCTCCTGCGGGCGCTTGCGGGTGCGGCAGCTGGACCGTCGCTCTACAAGGGCGCGTCTTTTCTGCTGGGCAAACTGGGCCAACGAATCGCGTCTCCGCTGGTGACGATTCATGACGACGGCACGATGATCGGCGCTATGGGCTCGAAGCCGTTCGACGGCGAAGGCCTCCCGATCAATCGCAAGAGCCTGGTCGAAGAGGGCGTGCTCAAAACCTATCTGCTCGACTGCTATTCTGCGCGGAAATTAAAGCTGCAGCCGACCGGCAACGCCGCGCGCTCGGTGGGCGACTCGCCGACTGTCAGCCCAACCAATCTCTACCTCGAGCCGGGTCTCCATACGCCGCAGGAGATCATCGGTACGATTAAGCAAGGACTCTACGTCACGGAGCTGATTGGCTTCGGCGTCAATGGCGTCACCGGCGATTACTCACGCGGCGCGGGCGGTCTATGGATCGAAGACGGCGAACTTACCTACCCGGTGCAGGAAGTGACCATCGCAGGGAACCTGAAGGACATGTTCCAGTCGATCGAGATGATTGGCAACGATCTACTGTGGCGCTCATCTGTGGTCTCACCGACCCTCAAGATCTCCGAGATGATGATCGCGGGCGCCTAGCGACTAAATCGCATCGAAAGATAGACCTCGCGCTCTAATTTCTCAAAGGCCCGCTCCAGATTGCACATCGGAACGTCGAAATCATTCGCAACACCGATTCGGCCCTTCGCACTGTCGGGGTTAAGTTCGGGGCAACGCTGGAAATGCTTCGGATGCGGTGGGTGGCCGCGTGGTTGCCTATGCCTTGGCAATGATTAGGTTTAGGGCTGAGGAAATCGAAAAATGGCAATTAACGCCAACCGTTTAACCGAGAAACTTCAGGAAGCGCTGGGCCGTGCTCAGAACGCTGCCGTCAGTGCCCATCATCAGGCGGTCGACGTTGAGCATCTCGCGTCCGCGCTGCTGGAGGACGAGGAGGGGCTCGCCGCTTCCATCCTGAAGCTGGCGGGCGCCAACCTCTCGACGGTGCGAGCGAAGCTCAGCGACGAACTGCACAAGATCCCTTCAATCAGTGGCAGTGGCTATGACGCCGGCCAGACCTATATTACCCAGCGCCTCAACCGGGTGCTCGCGCGCGCCGAGCAGGAGGCCGGCAAACTCAAGGATGAGTACGTTTCGATCGAGCACGTGATAATCGCGATGCTCGACGATCCGGGCGCGACTGCGAAAATACTGCGCGAGTCAGGCGTCACGCTCGACAAGCTGATGTCGGTGCTGCAAAAGGTGCGTGGCAACCAGCGCGTCACCTCGGCGAATCCCGAGACCACCTACCAGGCGCTGGAGCGCTACGGGCGCGATCTGACCCAGCTTGCCGCGGCCGGCAAGGTCGATCCCGTGATCGGACGCGACGAGGAGATTCGGCGTGTGATGCAGATTCTTTCGCGCCGTACGAAGAACAATCCCGTGCTGGTCGGAGAGCCGGGCGTCGGCAAGACCGCGATCGCTGGAGGACTCGCGCAGCGGATTGTCTCGGGCGACGTTCCCGACGGACTGAAGAATCGAAAGCTGGTCGCACTCGACATGGGTGCGCTGATAGCGGGCGCCAAGTTCCGCGGCGAGTTCGAAGAGCGTCTGAAGGCCGTGCTCAAGGAAGTGCAGGAGGCCGAGGGCGACGTAATTCTGTTCATCGACGAATTGCACACGGTGGTCGGCGCAGGCGCTGCCGAGGGCGCGATGGATGCGTCGAATCTCTTGAAGCCAATGCTTGCGCGCGGCGAGTTGCATTGTATCGGCGCAACCACGCTGAACGAGTATCGCAAGTATATCGAGAAGGACGCGGCGCTGGAGCGGCGCTTCCAGCCCGTTATGGTGGACGAGCCGAGCGTCGAGGACACCATCTCGATCCTGCGCGGACTGAAGGAGCGCTACGAGGTTCATCACGGGATTCGCATCAAGGACTCCGCGCTGGTGACCGCCGCGACGCTCTCGAAGCGCTACATCACCGACCGCTTCCAGCCCGACAAGGCGATCGACCTCGTTGACGAAGCAGCGGCGAAGCTGCGTACCGAAAAAGAATCGATGCCGGTGGAACTCGACGAGGCCAACCGCCGCGTGATGCAGCTCGAGATCGAGCGCGAGGCGCTCAAGCGCGAGACCGACGCGGCTTCCAAAGATCGCCTGGTCAAACTCGAAAAGGAACTGGCCGAAGCCCATGAGCGGCGCTCGGCGGTACAGGCGCAATGGCAGAGCGAGAAGGGCGGTCTCGAGAAGCTCTCCAAGATCAAGAGCGAGATCGAGCAGACTCGCCGCGAGATCGAAAAGGCCAAGCGCGAGTACGACTTGAACAAAGTCGCCGAGCTGCAGTATGGCAAGCTCGCGAGCCTTGAAAAGGATCTCGCCGAAGCCGAGAAAATCGCGGACAAGGTTGGCGGCTCACGCCTGATCAAGGAAGAGGTCGACGAGGAGGATATCGCCGAGATCGTCGCGCGCTGGACCGGAGTGCCGGTGTCGCGGCTGATGGAAGGCGAGAAGCAGAAGCTCGCTCATCTGGAGGAGCATCTGCACAAGCGCGTGATCGGGCAGGACGAGGCGGTGACGGCGGTCTCTGACGCAGTGCTTCGCGCGCGCGCGGGATTGCAGGATCCCAATCGCCCAATCGGTTCGTTCATCTTCCTGGGACCGACCGGTGTCGGCAAAACCGAACTTGCACGGGCGCTAGCCGCGTTCCTATTCGACGACGAAAGCGCGATGATCCGCATCGACATGTCGGAGTACATGGAGAGGCACACGGTGTCGCGGCTCGTCGGCGCGCCTCCCGGCTACGTCGGTTATGACGAGGGCGGTCAATTGACCGAAGCGGTGCGGCGGCGTCCGTACTCGGTTATCCTGTTCGACGAGATCGAAAAGGCGCACGCCGACGTGTTCAACGTCCTGCTGCAACTGCTCGACGACGGACGGCTCACCGACGGGCATGGCCGCACGGTCGACTTCAAAAACACCGTCGTCATCATGACGTCGAACTTGGCGAGCCAGATGATCCTGACGTACAAGGGCCAGGACTACGAGAAGATGAAGGAGCAGTGCCTCAACGTCCTGCGCCAGAGCTTCCGGCCAGAGTTTCTCAACCGCGTCGATGAGATCGTCGTGTTCCATCCATTGACGCGCGTGGAGTTACGCCAGATTGTCGACATCCAGCTCGAACGGGTGCGCAAGCGTTTGGCCGAGCGCAAGATCGAGTTGGAGTTGACCGAGAAGGCGCGCGACTACTTCGCCGAACAGGGTTACGATCCGGTTTATGGGGCGCGGCCTTTGCGGCGGACGATCCAGCGCGAACTCGAAACCGCGCTCGGGCGCAAACTGCTGTTGGGCGAGATTAGCGACGGATCACGGGTGATCGTCGATAGCGGTCCGCACGGCCTCGAAATCAAGTCAAACCAGAATCAGAGCGCTGCGGCATAAGCGGGCCGGAAAGGCGTGATTCGTCAACTGGCGTGGGAGCAAAGGTCTCCCACGCCCTTTTTATTTGGACTGCCATAGCGGTCCTGTTTCGGTTGTCGCCGATCTTGCGGAGGACGCGCCGCTGGAATTCAGGTAGAAGTAACGCTAAAATAGAGATTGTTGACAAATTACCGTTGCTAAATCTAGTTTCAGTTCGCGGAGTAGCGGACAGCAGAAAATAAGACCATGCGAATGACTATGATACAAAGAGGGATTGGACGCGGAAGCAGCTTTGCCACGATGCTGGGTGGGCTCGTGGCGACTGCGTTGGTAGTACCCGCGACAGCGCTCGCAGCGCCTGACGTGGTGGTCAAAATGACCGACAAGCCGCCGATGTACATGCCGATGAAGGTCGCGATCAAGGCTGGGCAGACGGTCGAATGGGTGAACAATGCCCAAACGCTCCACGGCGTTACTACCGATCCCGACAGCGCACAGAAGCCCGGCGACGTTTCAAGTCCGCCGGGTGCGAAGCCGTTCGATTCGGGCTTCATGAAGCCGGGTATGACCTTCGATTACAAATTCACTGTGCCAGGTACTTATAAATACCTGTGTCTGCCGCATGAGAAGGACGGGATGGTCGGCTACATCACCGTCAAGTGAGAGCGCTCGCCGGAGAGCCAGTTGCGTCGCGTGAATCGCGCGCGGCTCCATCGAAATACCTGGCGGGAATTGATCGCGGCGCGCTTGCAAGAGTATGGTTGCCTGTCCGTTGATTTGCGATGGCGAACGGGACCTAAGGCCGATGGCTTTTTCGCATTGCGGCGAACAAAAAAACAGGGAATCTGGATACGATAATCAATGAACTGGAGCCGGAATAACTCAAGCGTCAAGGCCCGCATAAGCGGTTCGGGAATATTCGGCCGGATGATCGCCGGCGCATTCGCGATGGCATCGATCTTCGCTACGGGCGCGCCCTCAGCGCATGCCTTTCCGTGGAGTATCGATATGTTCCGCGGCGCCGCAGTTCAGCCACTCGACGTTGCTCCGCGCGTGATGCCGGACGGCGTCCTGCCGGTTGACGGAATTCATTACGATATCCATCCCGGCCAGCCCGCTGATCTGCCCGGTGCCGATGACCAGGCGGTGCCCCAGATGAAGCTGGAGGCGATGACAATCAAGATGCATAATCCGCTGCAGGCCACCCCCGAAAACTTGCATCACGGCGAGCAGCTGTTCGTGACGAACTGTTCACCCTGTCACGGCATCGGTGGGGCGGGCGATGGATCGGTCGTACATCTGCTAGTACACAAGCCGGCCAACCTTATGACCGGGGTCAGCAAAAATCTCCCCGACGGCTATATCTACGGCTACATTCGCAACGGCGGCATCTGGATGCCCTCCTACAATGACGCCATGAGTTCGACCGAGCGATGGCAGGTGGTCGTCTATCTGCGCGACCTGCAGGGGCATTACCAGGGCGCTCAGGCGAGCGCCGCACCAGCGACCTCGAGCTCATCGGCCGGCACGTCAAGCGATGCTGCGGCGCCGAGCGACTCCGGATCCAGCAGCGGTTCATCTGGCAGCATGCCCGGGATGAATATGTCGCACTGAGTCGTCCGCATATAATCACTGAGCATATCGGCGTGCCGTCGAATTCGGTGCGCCGGTCTTATTTCGCGCCCACGCCCTTGCATTGCACCGAGTTAGTAACCTCCATCGATGCCGACATGAATCGTCGTGATAAATGGCGCAAGGTTCTCGACGCGGAACTGGAGCGCTGGTCAGCGATGTCGTTGCAACAATTGATTGTCGAATTGGCTGAACCGCAGGCGTTCGAGATTGAATTCGAGTCGGCGAAGTACCAGGTCGAAGTGGAGCTTCTGGAAAATACCGAGAAATATACACATGTCGCAGTGTCGGTTGATGACGGAACTCTTCCAGCATCGATCTGCCCATTGACGCGCAGTCTCATCCGCGAAAAGAAAC
>Ga0207139_1120_pt1 | contig 16190 bp, 13 predicted proteins | sample Alteio_BWMinHeat_7_FD_153585 | JGI IMG/M metagenome (GOLD analysis project Ga0207139, IMG submission 153585) | Enriched cells from forest soil in Barre Woods Harvard Forest LTER site, Petersham, Massachusetts, United States -... | ecosystem: Environmental > Terrestrial > Soil > Temperate forest >... | reverse complement strand
CCATCCCACCGTGCGTCAGTATCTGAAAGAAGTGAAAGAGCAGAACCCGGTGGAAGAGCCTGTGCATACGCAAGAGCTGGTATCGACAACCGATCCCGATTCCGCTTAGGCCACCAAAGGAGGAACGCCGGCTCGGTTGGGGTACTACGACAACAACTATCTCGTAGACAATGACAGCTGTGTCATTGTGGGAGTGCAGGCGACGGCGGCTCGAATGAGTCAGGAGACAGTCGCAGCACAAGAAATGCTCACACGTTTCGCCGCATGGCAACAACGAGAGCCTGAATCGGTGGCCGCCGACACGACCTATGGCAACGGTGAGTTTCTGCAATGGCTAGCGGATCGCGGCATCACTCCTTATATGAGGACTCGTGACAGTATCCACAGAAAGAACAGCCCGTTCTTCGGTCCCGAGCGTTTCACCTACGAAGAGGAACACGATCGCTATATCTGTCCTGCAGGTCAGCCACTGAACTATGGCGGTCGAAGTCATCGCAATCATGCATGGACCTATATCGGGACGCGTAAACGGTGTGGTCCATGCTCGTTAAGGCCACAGTGCACCCGCGCCGCATTCCGCTGCCTAGTCATCCACTAACACGAGCCCGCCCGGCAACGTGCACGGGAGTTGGCGAACACGCCCGAGTTTTCCAAGGCACAACGACAGCGCAAGAAAGTCGAGGCTTTGTTTGCAGAACTGAAGAATCAGATCGGGTTGCGTCGCTTGCGCCTAAGGAGAATGAAATTTGTTCGCGAGCAGTTCTTCTTGGCAGCGGTTGCGCAGAACATCAAGCGACGGGTCCGATTTCTCACTCAAACGACAACACCCGCTCTAGCAGCAAACAGTTAGTTAGACGAAAGAGAAGTCGCAAGAAGTAAACTCATGGGCCGAGAGATCACTCCGATCACGGAGTTTTTCAACACCCACGCCTGATCTCGCCAACAGAAACTTGGCACTATTGCCGCCACTGCTGCTTCAGCACGGGGAAAAAGATGAAATAGTGCCGGTTTCATTGAGCCAGGCACTTCATGACTCAATGACAAGCCATGGTAGACAAGCTGAATTGGTCATCTATAAAGATCGACACCACGATTTGAGTGAAAGCATGAAAGTTGTTGTGATTTCGAAAGAGTTGAGTTTCTTCAAAGATCATCGATCCAGTTCAAAAACGCAATAACAAACTAGCGCTGATTGAGCCGTTATGTTGGGAGTAAGGGGGGAGCACACTGGTCACTCCAGCTAAATCATCTTGTACTTTGGCCTGCCGGTAAAAAACTAGGAAATCGGAGAAGTCGCCTCGCAAGCTAAGACGGTGACTGACTCTTATCTGAAGACCGCCGCCAAAGTCCACGTCTGGATAGACTTTCCGCTCCGAAACAACGTGGAAATCTGGCGCGATAATTCCTCGCAGAGTCCGACTGAATGTCAGAAAACCCGAGTCGAACTTAAGGAATACGCTTAGATTTCTGAATCTCCACATGTCGAACTTCGGCCCGAACTGTGCCGATATCGCTCGACCGCCATCCCGCGCAGTCACCGTATTCGGAACTGAAAAGTTTGTGAGAACGGAACCCTCAGCCGACAATCGCGGCATGGCATTCCAAGTGAAGCGGCCCCCAGCAAGACGTAGTTTGTAATCCAAGACGTAATTTAGAGTCGTTGCCGTGAAGACCGGTCCAGCTTCGAATCGGGATTTCTGATCCTGCCCGGTCAAGGGCAGTATGAGCTGAGTAAAGAAAACTAACAACATGAACATCCGCAAGGCATTCTCCTGAAGACACTGACGGCGCGACTAGATATCGCGCCGTCCAATATAAACAGTTCACATGGCTGGAGCCAGATCACAACGTTGGTCCGGATGCGGTGGCGGTGAAAGAACTACTGCTGAAGTCGGTCTGGTCCCAATTTACCCAAGCTGAAAGCGAATCGAAGTAATCAGTCCTGGTCCAAGCGACATCGAGAGCATTTACCGAATGGTGCGGAATCCCGCTATGGCGGCTTCAGTCCGGAATGAAACTCGGCAATTCTCGCAGATGCGGATACAACTTCAGGATCGCGGGAGCAACGATGATCTTCCACTCCTTCGTACTGCGCTTTTGCCATTGAAGCATCGCTGTCGCGATGATGCCGTGTGCTTCCGCCTCGCTGCATTTGTTCATCTTGCAAAGGTGAGCGATGAGTTCCTTCTCGTAGCCGTGAGCGATGGCGCGGCCAGCGTGAGAAACCAAATCGCACTGTGGGCAGTGAATCTCAAAGCTGACCAGGGTAGCTATTGCGTTCTTGTCATCGTGCTCCCATTTCTCATGGCAGGAAAGCTGTCCCTTTGTGGAACCACAACCGGCGCAGCAATGGCCGGAGCTGGCGAGAGCATCCTGACGTATAACCTTCCAAGCCTTCCGCTTGCCAATCATCCGATAGGCACTGCGGCCCCAGAGCGATGCAGGCACAAGCTCAGGAACGAAGGAGAATTTCTTCGGCTTTGCTCCGCTTTTCAGATCCCTTCCTCTTCCTGCTCGATCCGCCTGAGCACCATCTTCGCCAGTTTCACCGAATCGGCAACCTTGCAGATGACTCGCGGATTCGGCTTGATTTCCTCTTCTCGCGCCGTCCGCACAGCCGCGATGAGGGAAGCCGCGATCAGCAGTGCGTTCTTCTGTCGCGGATCGTCAGGCAGAGCAAAAGGATAGGCGAAAGAGGAGCGAAAGGTCAAATGCGTATTGGCTCGCGAAACTGAAGGGAAGCGTATTAAATACTAAGGGCGGGCCGGTGATTTGCTGGCGAAGCCCCGACGCAATATGACGTTGATTGCCGGATTCCGGTGCCGTGATGGGTTGATTCTTTGCGCTGACACACAGGAAACCATCTCTGGATACACCAAGCTCAACACTGACAAGATTAGGGGTCTTATGTACACGGGCGGATGTATCAATGTCGCTGGCGCTGGCGATGCCGACCTGATTGAGATGGCCGTTGACCGTCTGGTGGATCACTTTTTGCTGGATGATTGCCAAGTGACAGACTGGCGGCGCACGCAGCGCGAGATTGAGGGGGTACTAGTTCCCTTATTTGAAGATCAGGCGCGACGCAATTCATTCCTGCCATCTGAAGAGCGCCCATGGTCAGACTTGTTGATTGCTTACCGAGCGGAGGACGGCAAGGAATTGCTCAAGATTTCCGGAACAAAGGTGAGGCGCGTTCGGGCAGCACAGTGTCTCGGCACCGGCATGATCTTGGCCAACAGCTTGGTATCGGAATTGTTTGACCAAAATATGACAATGAAGCAAGCAGGGTTGCTCGCTATCTATGCAGTGTTCCGAGCCAAGCGTTATGTTGATGGTGTCGGCGGAAACACCGATATTCTTTTTATCGGAGACTACGGCCTGACGCGCATTCCTACGTCCGATGTGCAACGCATTGAGTCATGGTGGCTTGAGTTGGAGCAGTCCGGCATATCTCTCGCTCGGGCCCTCACCGCAACCGAGGGCATCGACAAGAATGCCGTTGCAACCCTCGCCGATTTTAAGGATACCCTCGCCTTCTACGATGAGATTTACAAAGAGGTTGATGCCGTCTTAAATCCAACTACGAAGCCGGAAGCGGGAATGATGGTCACGAAGATATTGCACATCGATGGCAGGCGATTCTTTCAATCAGAAGGTGGAGCTAAGCGGCCCGCTTCTCGAAATAAAAAAGTGGATCAACAATAACCTCTGGCATCCCGCCTATCGGGTTGGTGAATCGTGCAGCGCGTTGCTCGCAATCCGAAACTTCGACCACGATTCATTGAGCCGATGGAGTGCCAGCGGGCCGCCAAGCTGCCCGAAGGTGATAAATGGGTTTACGAACCTAAGCAGGACGGATACCGCGTCATCGCTGTGATCGACGGCAACGTCTCTCTCCTTTATTCAGTGTCTGGTCTGAACTACACGGCCAAGTATCCGCACATTGCGGAAGCCTTGAAGTGGCTGAAGCTCCGCGAAGCCGTGTTTGACGGCGAGGTCGTTGCGCTTGCTGAATCGGGCAGGCCAAACTTTCAGGAATTGCAGAACGCTCGGTTCACAAAGCTGCCCATCATCTATTACGTCTTTGATCTGCTCCATTTGAAAGGCCGCGATCTGCTGGATCGTCCGCTATCCGAACGGCGCACGGAACTGGAGAAGCTTGCGGCCAGCTTTACCGATCCGCTCCGGCTCAATCCGGCGTTCAAAGTGACTCTCGCTGACTTCACAGCGACCGTGCAGAAGCTCAGGATGGAAGGCATTGTCGCTAAGCGTTCCGATTCGATCTACATTCCCGGAAAAGAATCCGACGCCTGGCGCAAGCACCGATTCAATCAGGAGGATGAATTCGTGATCGGCGGGTACATTCCAGGCGGCCAGAACTTCTCCGAGTTGCTCATTGGCGAGGAATGCGACGGCAAGCTAATGTTCATCAAACGGCTGACTGCCGGATTCGTACCGCATACGCGGACGGAAGTCTTTGAAGCCATCAAAGGACTGCGCACAAACAAGGTTTCTTTTTCGAACCTGCCGGAGAATCGCAATAGTCCGCACGCGCTCACGGCGGAAAAGATGCGAGAGGTCGTCTGGATCAAACCGGAGCGACTGGCGGAAGTGGAGTTTGTAGAGCGCACCAAGGGTGGAAGGCTTCGGCACGCTGAGTTCCGGAGACTGATCGGCTGATCGGGAGAACCCGACAGCTACAATTTCTGCATGTGCGGACGGTATCGACTAACACGCGCTGACCGGATGGCAGAACAATTCGAGGCGATCTACGGCGGGGAGTGACGAAGAACTATCGCCTCGATACAACATCGCACCCACCCAGCCGGTGCCGGTCGTCCGGGCAACAGATTCCGGTCGCGAGATCGCTTGTATTCGCTGGGGCTTGATTCCTTCCTGGGCGAAGGACACATCGGTTGCGCAGATAAATGCCCGAAGCGAGACGGTTCTTGAAAAGCCAGCGTTCCGCGAGAGCTTTGAGCGACGGCGCTGTCCGATCCCTGCTGACGGATTTTACGATTGGCGGCGAAGCGGCAAGCTTACACAGCCTTTCCATTTTGGAATGAAGGATGATTCGCGGACGACCTAACGGTCCTCATCGAACAGAAAGCCGATCTCGACGCCTATGCCGATCTTGCCGGCTGCATCTGATGAAGGTTGTTATCGCGCCTCTCGTCCCAGGGTCTCTCACTGTCCCTGGTCGTGTGGCACAAGTACCGTTGTTGTAGACGTTGCTGAGTTCCCTGCATTGTCGGGGACACTTATCTTGATCGTGTATACACGTCCGTTCTTGTCCTGTCCATCACGCCGCGCCTCAAGCGAGACGGTAAACGAGTACGTTCCGTTGGCGGAAATGGAGACTGGCCCGGCTGGCTGCACACTTCCATAACTGTCGGTTACTACAAAGTCCGCACTGTTGGTACTGATACCTGAAAGGTTGTCTGTCATGATGCCAGCGACAATGACCGACACCATGTTTCCGTTCGGTGGCCAGATGTTGGAGGGGTTCGCAGTTGACGTAATGGTTGGGGAAGTTTGATCAATCTTGACCGTTATCGACTTTGCAGTTTCAATGTTGCCTGCAATGTCGGTTGAACGATACGAAATGCTGTAGATACCATCCTTCGTCAGAACGACGCTAGTTCCAATCGTCCAGGTTAGTCCTTCATCGAGACTAAGGGCTGTATTCGCAACTCCTGACAAATTATCCACTGCCGTCAAGCCGACGTTCACAGGTCCTCTAAACCAACCATTTAATCCTGCGGGGCCGGAGATCGAGGCCGTCGTCGCTGGTGGAGTTCTGTCAATGTTTACACTGATTGTTGCGGTCCCTAAATTGCCAGCATTGTCGGTTGCGTGACCGACACCTGAAATGGCACTACCTTCATCGGAGATGGTCGTCGGGGGGTCGACCGACGCAACCCCAGAGGTCACATCAGTGGCTGTCCAGGTGATTGTGACTGGCGCGTTATGCCAGCCGGCACTGTTGGGGAGCCGATCAGGCGTGCCAGTCACAACGGGCGGTGTCGAGTCGATTTTGATGGTCAAAGACTTCGGCGGTTCTTGGTTTCCCGCAGGATCGATACTGAAAAATGAAATTGGATGAACGCCATCAGCGGAGATTGTGAATGGCGTGGAGTACTTCAGAAGCGTCCCTCCGTCAATCCCGTAACTGGTGCTTGCAACCGGACTGTCGGGATCGCTCGCAGAGAGCGTGACCTGCACGGGTCCGGTATACCAGCCGTTCGTTCCAGTAGAACCGTTAGCGATTGCAGTTGTGGTAGGCGGTGTAATGTCATTCAACTGCGAAGAGCTGCTCTGTGTGACAAGCACCTGCTGAGTTCCGATTCTGATCACCGCCAAACGCTTCGCACCACTAAGATTGGGCGACGCCGAATAGCTGACCGACTGAGTTAAACCAGCAACAGCGAGCCAATCGCTGTCGCTAGATGATGCGACGACTGGACAAGAAGTACTGACTCCAATTGCTCCGCTACCTCCAGCGCCGGGAATAGCGACTTGCGTCTGATCTAGAAGAAAGGAACATGCTGTTGCCGGTTGAACCACCGCCACATCTTGGTCGGCAACAGTGATGATCGCGGTTTGGGTGCTACCGGTGGTGTTCGGAGCGGCGGTTGCAGTGATCATTTCCGTCCCGGTTCCAGTTGCATTAGTGAGCTTGAGCCAGGCTGTTTCGCCAACATCTGCAGTCCAGCCGCAGCCAGCCTGCGTAGTAACTTGAATCGATATAGTTCCGCCACTGTAGTCAACAAGCTGATTCTGGGGACCGACGGAAAATGTGCATGTGCCCACGCCAATCTGCGCAGCCGCGGTCAGTCCGTTATACGAAACGTCCAACCAATCCGTACCGGAACCGCGGGCGGTGACTCTACCGTTCGGACCCACGCTAAAAACCGCTGTTGTGCTACTTCGCGCCTTATATGTAGCTGCTTGGCTCACATCTACCGGGCCAGTGGAGAAAACCGCCTGCGCTTCGACGCTGGCCGAAGATCCGGCTGGCATACTGGCAATCGGCGGATTGATCAAATTGAGGGCCAAAGGATTCCCGGGGATTTGAAACGTGTAGTTCAGAGTGGTCGTTGCATACGTCATATCGCTGAAGACAGCGAAGGCGGTGAAAGTCGTAGAGCCCATGCGCGTTGGAGTGAATGCGATGGTGAAAGGAGATTGCGTGCTGGAGAAAAACAATTTATCAGATGGATCTGCTACTACCTGGAACAACAGAATCTCAGTTATGAACTTCGTTGATGACGTGGCAGTAATGTTCACCAGTGAGTTAATTGAGATGGAAGAACCCGTACCGGGTGAAAAAGTCACATTTGATGAAGGCACTTGGGTATACCCAGTCAAATCAATGATGGGATTTGGAGGATCAACTGAACATGTCGCTCCAGATAGCATAGGATTCTCCGCGTTTCCTCCCATCAACCAAAACCCCGCTTGCCTCCAGAAACACGGAGTAACCGTCTCCCCTGTATCATGCCCGTCCCAGAGAGCGGTATGGACAATTCCGTTGAATGTTATAGGCTGCTGAAGATCGGAGTAATAGCTTTGGCTTTCCGCCGATACGATAGTATCGCTCGTGGCCCCCACATTACTTTCAACTGTTCCGAGAGCGAAGTTCTTGAGTGCTGCATTGAGAATGAGTTCAGTCATGGAACAAGTAGCAATAGAAGTGATTGAACAAGGTGGCTTTTGGCCCACGATGGCGCTGGAAAGACCCGAATCTGGCGGCTGGCTTCCTGGTATTAAAGACTGCACGCCCGCGTCGACTGGTTTCCCGATACTTGCGAAGAGTTCTCCAAGTGAGCAGGTGCTCGAAGAGATTCCGTTTTGGGAGAGCCAAGTCAAACAGAGGCCCTGAGAAACTGGGTCCAGAAAAGGGACGTCATCTCCTTGGTGGTTCCACAATGTGTTGGCAAGTGGGCTCCCATTGTAGGGTGTACCTATTGTTATGAGCTGATGAACGGGGTTATTAGGCCACCACCCAACAGCCAGCAAAGGTGTGTTTTCAATAAGGTATTCAGTGACTAACCCTCCCATACTGTGCGCAACAACATCAACGCTTCTTGCGACAACTCCAGTGCTGTTGGTGTACTTCAGGGCATTCGCGACTGTCTGTGCGACTGAGGTTTGCGTCGCAGGGTCATTGTATGCTTTCGAATTGGTCGGTTGGTAGTCAGCGGGAAAAATCAAACTGTGGGGGTAGTTTGTGCTGAGCCATTGTTGGAAATCCGGCCACGCTTCAGCCGCGCTCGACCAAAGTCCATGAACCAGGACAAGCGGTGGTGGCTGTAAGAGAATGCCTGTCTGGTATGACGATGCCGATTGAGTTGCGGTTATGGTAACCGGCACGGGGCTGTTTGGAGAGGAAGGCAACCCGCCCTGCAAGTTAGTGGGTGCCCACAAGAGCGCTAAGAATATACAATTGCCTTGGCTATCGCAATAGTCTGGTTTGCTCAATTCGAGGGGCTGGTCGGTACCCGCTGGGCTGCCTGTCAGAAAATTCGGGTCGTAGTGGGCAAGCAGTCCCAAAGATCCTGAGAATCCGACCGGCGCCGACAGCGTTAATCGGACTGGATCGCTCGGATCAGCGGAGCTGACCATTACCACGGCTGCGGATTGACCGTCGACGGAGATAGCCGACGCAGCTGGGGCGGATGTCACGTCCTCAAGTGACGTTGCTTGCGTACTTGATGGAAGAGCATCGCAGGTATGTCCGGCGATTTTACAATAATAAGGATTCAGAGTCGCTATCCCCAGTGCGGTAGCAGTCGATGGAATGAGTGAGATATTCAAGACTCCGCTGACCTGTCCGGTTATCACAAAGGTGACGAAGCCGCTTGGGCAGATGTTGTCAGCAACCTGCTGAATTGCTTTAAAAGAGGAACTCGTTTCACCAGTATTGAGATCTATTGTTTCAGTTCCACTCCCCCACTGAATTCTGTTCGCATCGTAAAAAGAGTACGTGGTTGTTAGTATGCCATCTTTGGTGAGTGTGGTAGTCGCGACTCCGTGGTGAGATGACCCGGGCGGGTCTACGTAGGAAATGCTAGCAACGTTCCATCGACCAGCCACATTGTTGAGAGGAGAATTAAGAAGAATTTTACCGGTGGCGTAGTTAGGTTCATATGCATTTATATTTTCGCCAAGACTTAAGAAGGCAATGGTGCTTGGGTTGTTCCGAAGAGAAGTAGCGTGTACTACGAATGAGCTGCCAAGACAGCTGGATCTCTGTTGGCTGACGAACGCTCCACTGTTAAATGGGCCAACAATTGCTTGATAGGACTGCGCAGCGGCGGACGAACATAGGAAACACGCTGCCGCACAGGCGTGAGCAATTACAGCTCGGTGGTATCGCGTCGCGCTTTGATAGCGCCGAGCGAAACTTTCCAGGACACATTCTTCGAAAAAAAACCTTATAAAACGCGCAGCGAAAGCAACATTGGCAAATTGTGTCGTCTTCATTTCTTGCCCCCGGAACGAATGTGGACTGGTGATCACGTGCGAGCGGGCTGGAATGTTATGCATTACGATGATGAGCGTCAACCCTCATTTGAGGGATGACGCGGCTTGAGGCTAGCAAGACCGGAAGAGCCGTGGACGGGCAGGAAGATCGCAATCTACAAGAGACTTTCTATCTCGATCTAGTGCAATATGCCTTGAGATATTCAAAGGCAGTCAACTGGCTCCCGTCCGGAATTCGGCAGCAGGTTTTCGGTAACCGAATACCTGATCCGCTGGTTACCGCGATGTGCGAGCCAAGCATCAGGCAGTTGAAAATGTGCCGACAATGGGATAGAAAGATGCCCTTACCCCAACTTGACAATCTATGCATCCTAGGCGATTCGCGAAAACGAGGTTCCAAAAGGACTCGTATTTAACAGGTCGAATTCATTTTCCGAATTTCTCGGAAAAGGTGGTCCTTGACTTGATCGGCGCAATTTACGACGCCGCAATCGATCCGCCCGCATGGAAGATATTCTTAGAGAAGTTTGCTCAGGCAGTGCGAGGCGAGTGCACGTCTCTGCTGTGGTATGACTTCCGGTCATTGAGTGGCAGCATTTCGTATTCAGTTCGCGTGAAACCTGAGCACATTAAGCTATATGACGAATACTATGCAGGCGTTGATGTATGGGCAGAGGGCTGTAAAAAGAAGAAAGTTCTTCAACCTGGGCGTGTGTTTTTAGGACAGGAATTTTGTTCGAACCAAGAACTGGAACGTAGCGAGTTCTACGCTGACTTTCTGCAGCCGATGAACGCGTATCACCAAATCATTGGAATCATTTCCAAAGATGACTGCGCAGTCGGAGCCATCTCTTCGCTACGTCCTAAAAAACTGCACCCGTTTGAAGAAGAACTGACGCTCGCCAACTTACTAATGCCACATTTGAAACGCGCTCTTCAGGTCCACTTCCGTACACTCGATCTTCAAAGCCGGCTGGACGGCGCGACGCAGAGTCTTGAACACCTGCGAATCGGGGTCGTCCTAGTAGATCGAGAAGGCAAAATTCTTTTTGCGAATCGAACTGCCCGCTTAATTGCAGGTCAGTGCGACGGTTTCATTTTGTCTCGCGATGGCCTTGCGCTTGCTCGCGCCGATGAATCCAGAGCCCTAAGAAGTCTTATTCAAAGAGCGTCCACGACGTCAGAGGGTCACGGAGTCGATTCTGGCGGTGTGCTGTGCGTTAGTCGTCCGTCGCTCAAGAGGCCATATTCAATTCTGGTTGCGCCTCAGCCGAGAAATGAGATGCTTTTCCAGAGCATCCGACCAACAGCCATCGTCTTCGTCAGTGACCCAGAGCAGGAGGAGCAAGCCGATGAGCAAATCTTATCGGGCCTCTTCGGGTTCACACCCGCCGAGTCAAGGTTGGCGGCGCTGTTGGTGCAAGGAAAAAGTATCGAGGAAGCCGCAGAAGCGAATTCCGTAACCCGCAGTACGGCACGGAGCCAACTTAAGAAGGTTTTCGAAAAAACCAATACTCACCGCCAAGGCGAGTTGATCCGGCTTTTGATGACCAGCCCAGCCATTCTCCGGAGGCACGCGAGCAGCTAGCGAAAGTCCAACTGTCACTAAGCTCACGAACTTTTGATGGCTTCGATGGCGGCTATTGATCGATAACCCAGACTCCGTTGTACGACTAGATTAATTGATCAATTGAGTAGTGATTTCTGCTTCCGTATCGGGGTCTTGTTTAGAATTGGTTGTTCTTCATGACGAGGCCGATGCCTCTCCCAAAGATAGAGTTCGGCGCAGAACACGAATCTGCGTCAGGTGCAGCCGATTTAATCTCAGGGCATCAATCGTGTATTTACCAGACTCTGTCAGTCCCTCCCATCGTCCATCCGACAACTCTGTGAAGTGGTCCTCAAAGTTGTCCTGACACAAGTCCACGAATCCAATACCTCTCGCAAGTTCTCTGGGCTTATTCGGCAGTTCAGGAAAGCAGAGCTACTGATGCCCGAAGAGATGCTCAGGCGTGGCTATGCTGATTCGGTCTGACGAACGATACAGGGTCCCAATCCCGATCTGGGATTGATGTCTGATGACCCAGTATATAGATGACCCAGTATATAGATGACCCAGTATATAGAAGAGGAGCCAAGGGGACTGACCGTGATGGTGTAAACGGGTTTTTATTTCGGCGGTAGCCGGACAAGGTGCCCCAGCTTTCGCGTTTCTGCGAAAACTGGGCCTTTGGCAGCGAGCATAGATTGCGTCAGTCTGCCTACTTGGCTACGGAACTATGGCCTGCGACTTCTTTCCACACGCCGTTCTGGCGGACGAAAGTATCGGTACTGAGGACAGTCTTGGCGCGGTGTTCGCCGCGAACCATTCCGTCATAGGTATCCGTGTAAGTGGCGATTGCAGTGTTGCTATCGTAGATACGAACCTTGAGATCGCTGATCTCTTCGCTATTCATTTTATTGTTGGCGCTGTCTTTCATGTCAGCCAACATCGATTCTTTCGTGTTCCAGGTTCCACCGCTGAAGCCGCCGGTCCAGTTGTCGGCATAGTTCTTCTGGAAGAAAGATGAATCTCCCGCCAGATCGGCCTTTACAGCATCGTTCTCGAACTGGGTGATCGCTGCGACCGCCTCGTTAGTTGTGGGTTGTTTCTTGGCTGCAGCAACCGAGTTCAGAGCTGCCAACACTGCGATTGAAGCAAAAAGCACAAGCATCGTTCTCTTCATGTGATGTGATCCTTTCACGTCGTTGCGTGACTAAGGTGGGGATATCTTCAGATGGGCTGACTTAGTTCAGAGGAATCTGAAAGAGTGGCAGGACGTATTCGCTCAGGAACAACCGTAGGCTCCTGGGTCGCGCTTGTCAAATGAACGCTTGGCTGCGGATGAGAATCTGGTGAGCCTATTTTCGGGTCGTGGCCGACACATGGCTCAAGAAGGCAGGCCCAGATCAACGCACTACGGTGAGCCAGATTGCTCAGCTATAACTCCCCTGTTTCGTCACAATACCGGGTACCATGAGCAGCACAAAGGTCTCCTTAAAGCAGATGTTAGCGATTGCTTGTCCTACGTGTGGAGCAAGGCCGGGACAGAAATGCGAACTTAGCACTGGCCAAGTCCGAAACATGCCGCATCAAGCTCGACGCTTAATGGCGGCAGATGACAAATTGCGCGATAGGCTCTTGGCTGGATTAAGTGTTATCGAGAGCTATTCCGCTTCTGGTACTCACTCTGCGTGATCGGCACGTCATCAACAATCAGAAATTCCTTCCCGCAGTGCCGACAACTGGCGCGGCTCATCATGAGCCGGTCAAAGGCGAGCGCCTGAGGATGTTCCGTCTGCTCGCCGCAGTGCGGGCGTGTGAACGTTAGTAGCGCAACCCAGGCAACTCCTTCGCCTTCGGGGTGTGGATTTTCTGGCAGCACCCAGCGGTCTCCGGTGTGCCAACCCATTGTGTAAAAAGTTTGACCGCCGCCCTCAAGCATCTTCAAACCAACCCTCTGCTCGTCGGCAGGCATACGCTCGGAAACTGGCACCCAACGTAATTCGGTTGTCATGTAGCTATCCTATCCAAATCGATTGGGCGCTCCGCGTCTTCCGCTATTTATGTGCGAGAATGCGTCCGACAGATGCCGTCGAATCACATCTCATACTCCTTCCTTGCGGGACACCCTGGGATACTGCCAATGCCATTCACGCGGAATTGACGTCAACTCCAGGACATCTTCTGTGGACGTGCTGACTAAGTGGTGGGAACGTGAGAAGCTTCATCACAGGCAACCGGCTGAAAGGGGAGGGAATATTAGGAAGCTATTTGTCATTCTAATGCTCGCGGCCACAGTAACAGGCTACGCGGAAACTATCCACATCACAGAAATTCACGTCCACATCCGCGACAAGAATGAGCCTTCTTTCTCTTCGGCGCTTCACACACGCCAGTACACGGGCACTATCGGTAACCGCAAATTCACGCTTGAAGAAGCCATTACCGCTCTTGCCCGTCCGTCACGTTTTGAGGTTGGCAAGGATTATGAAGTTGTCAAGGTAGAGGACCGAATCGGAAAGACCATGAAGGTTAAAGAAGAGCCGGACAAAAAGGGCCGCGTCCAAACCGAATGGCTAACCGTAGTCAGCGTGGAAGAGGTAAGCAAATGATTGTCTTCACTTCTGCTGGCGGTGGCTTACGTCAATGCGATCCGGTGCCGTCTCCCGAGGCGAGCGTCCACTCGATCACGTTTGCGTCTGTTCCTTCATGATGCGAAGTCATTCGGAGCACCGCAGCTCCAAGCTCTATCCACTCTCTTTCCTGATAGAAGCCAAGACGGTACTCGCCATCGATAATCCGAGCGTGGTTCCTTGAGTGGCTTTGTATTCGCTCATGAATGTGTGAGTAGATATTCGGCCAGCATCCCGATCCCGATCAGTCCGACCATGCTGCCATAGAGCAGAAGACTTCGCATGAGTTCGGACCTTTTGTATTGCCGGATGGCTTCCCCGCCAGCGGCTTCCAACTCCTCTGGAGCTGGTCTGGGGCGCGGCATCTTGAAGAGTCGGGCCATGTTCATTTCTTCTTAGCTTTGGCTTTCACCTTTGCCCACCTTTTACGTTGGGCGGCTGCGATCCTGGCTCTCGCTGCTTGCGCTCATGGTTCGCGGCCCCCTTTCTCTACCTGTTGCTTTTCGTGCTCCGGTGCCGTTCAGCAACGTCTTCGCCCGCTGAAGTCGGCTGATTTGCTCGTCTATGGATTGGATCACGTCTGCGATGCTCATGGGCGGACATTGTAGCAAGCGTTTCAATTCGGCCCGTCATAGTGGAGATGATCCGGCCCAATCCTCAGCGAGGATGAAAACCGATTCTGACGGACGTAACTTCGACTAGACGCGATTCAAGAATGTTGACCACCGTAGGATTGAACAACACTACATTGATCCCTTCATCGCGTACTGCGCTTGGATAGCGAATACCGTCGAATCGAAGCCCAGCGATGTCGGCTGACAGCTTTTGTGATGGCACATAGGTAAGGACGGTCCCTTATCCCGCCAGCTGCACCGACAGCGCCTCCGCGAATTGGCTCAAAAGGTTTGCAAATTGCACTCGCCATCCGAGAGATTCTTCCCGAAATGGATTTGGATAACGTATTCCGTCCACTAGGTCCAAGAGATGCCGACGCCCACATACCCATCCTTGCAGCAAGCCAAAGCCGAGTACGCGAATGCTGCAATAGTTGTTTCTGTTCTTAAACTCTTCCAGTTGACCTTGCCGATGTTGCGTCGTAACATTCCCGCCAGTGGGCACTCCACGCAACTCATCGGGCAAACCATCTCGCATTACCGCGTCATGGAGAAGCTCGGCGGTGGCGGTATGGGCGTGGTGTACAAGGCTGAGGACACTGAGCTTGGTCGTTTCGTCGCTCTCAAGTTCCTGCCTGACGACGTAGCGCATGATCCGCAGGCGCTGGAACGATTCCGACGCGAGGCGCGTGCAGCTTCAGCTTTGAATCACTCCAACATCTGCACGATCTACGAAATCGGTCGGCAGGGCGACCAGTCCTTCATTGCGATGGAGTATCTCGAAGGACTGACGCTGAAACACCGAATCGGTGGCAAGCCGATGGAGGTCGAGGAGGTATTGTCGCTGGGGATTGAGATCGCCGAAGCGCTCGATGCGGCTCACTCTGCTGGGATCATCCACCGGGACATTAAGCCAGCGAACATCTTCGTGACTAAACGCGGTCACGCTAAGATTCTGGATTTCGGTCTCGCAAAAGTTATCCCTACGCTCGGCAATGCGGAAGACGCTGGCGCGACCGCAGCACCGACGGTGACGTTGGAGGAGCACCTGACAACTCCCGGTCACCCGGTGGGAACCATCGCCTACATGTCGCCGGAACAAGTGCGAACCAAGGAACTGGACTCACGTACAGACCTGTTCTCATTTGGCGCGGTGCTCTACGAGATGGCAACGGGGACGCTGCCCTTTCATGGCGACACATTTGCCCTCATCTTCGACGCAATACTGCACTCTGATCCGCCTCCGGCGATTCGCTTCAATCGCAATCTACCTCCCAAGTTGGAAGACATTATCAATCGGGCGCTGGAGAGAGACCGAGAACTTCGCTACCAAAGCGCGAAGGAGATGCGAGCCGAACTGCAACGGGTGAAGCGAGACACAGAGAACGGCAAGGCTGTTGCTAAGACAGCAGGAATCCGATCTCGAAAACATCCGCTCCGGCTGCTTTGGAGCCTACCTGTAACAGCCTTCCTCGATCCGCTCGCTTCTTTAGTTCCTGCAACACTCTCTCGGCCTCGCTCTTTCGACCTGACTGGCCATAGGCATGGCCTAGCTCCGCAAGAGGATAAGGTATTTCGCTTTCCGACCCGAGATTGCTTGCCTTCTGAAGCTGTTCGAGGGCGGCGGGAAGATCGCCCTGCTGCTCGTAAGCCAATCCCAGCACCATGCGTGACAACCAGTAATCGGGGTCCATGTCAATTGCCGTACGAAGCTCCTTGATCGCCTGATCGTACTTGCGTGCGTGGTAGAGACACCAGCCTAACGTCGTGGAGGCTTGGAGAGAAAGCGGCTCAAGCTCCACTGCACGACTAAGTTCTCCGATTCCTTGCTCGAACTGTCCCGTTTGAACTAACCACATACCGTAAGCCGTGTGAGCTTGGCTGTTACGGGGCTCCAGTTCAAGCGCC
>Ga0207139_1121_pt1 | contig 16232 bp, 18 predicted proteins | sample Alteio_BWMinHeat_7_FD_153585 | JGI IMG/M metagenome (GOLD analysis project Ga0207139, IMG submission 153585) | Enriched cells from forest soil in Barre Woods Harvard Forest LTER site, Petersham, Massachusetts, United States -... | ecosystem: Environmental > Terrestrial > Soil > Temperate forest >... | reverse complement strand
AAGCCAATGATCCCGCTTTTACAAAACAGCTCGCATCGCTCGGCGATGTTTATGTGAACGACGCGTTTTCCTGCGTGCACCGCGCGCATGCCTCCACCGAAGGGCTCGCGCATGTTCTGCCGGCGGCGGCTGGGCGCCTGATGCAGGCGGAGATTGAGGCGCTGACCAGCGCGCTCTCCAAGCCGGAACGGCCGCTCGGTGCCTTGGTCGGCGGTTCCAAAATTTCGTCCAAACTTGAACTGCTTACGAATCTCATATCGAAGGTCGATATGCTGGTACTGGGCGGCGCGATGGCCAACACGTTCCTCGCCGCCAAAGGCATCGCGATCGGCATCTCGATGCACGAAGCGAACATGTTCGATACCGCGCGCGATATTATGAAACGCGCCGAGGGCAGGGGCTGCCACATCATTTTGCCGAAAGATGTCGTCGTGGTGCCGGAATTGAAACCCGGCGTCGAACATCAAACCGTGCCGGTAAACGCCGTGCCCGCCGATCGTCGCATTGTCGATGTCGGCCCTGCCTCGATCAAGGACATCAAGGAAAATCTCGCTTGTTGTAAAACCATCGTGTGGAACGGGCCGCTCGGCGTGTTTGAGGTGCCGCCGTTCGACCACGGCACCAACGAAGTCGCCATCGGCGTCAGCGATCTGACCAAACGCGGCAAGCTATTGTCGGTGGCGGGCGGGGGCGACACAGCTTCCGCGCTCGCCAATGCCGGTGTAATGTATGGCTTCAGTTATCTCTCGACGGCGGGCGGCGCGTTTCTCGAATGGCTGGAAGGCAAGCAATTGCCAGGCGTCGTCGCCCTGCGCAACGCGATGCCGAAGCAGAAAATGGGGAGGGTGATTATCTGACATGGCTAAAACCGGCAAAATCGCTAAGCCAAATAAATTGTGGGGCGGCCATTACGCGCGTGGCCCGGCCGCGATTATGGCCCAAATCAATGCGTCCGTCGATATCGATCAAAGGCTTTACGCCCATGACATTGCCGCTTCAAGGGCGCACGCGGCGATGCTGGCGGCCAAAGGCATCATTGGCAGAAAAGATGCGCAAAATATCGCGCGTGGTCTCGATAAAATCCTGCGCGAGATCAAAAGTGGAAAATTCCAATTCTCCCGTGATCTCGAAGACGTACACATGAATATCGAAGCGCGATTGAAGGATTTGATCGGCGATGCCGCCGGACGGTCGCACACCGCGCGTTCGCGCAACGATCAGGTCGTGACCGATTTGCGCCTGTGGCTGCGCGACGCGAGTGATGGTCTCGATGGCGCGTTAAAGAAATTGCAGAAGGCGCTGCTCGACAAGGCCGCCAAACACGCGGCGGCCGTGATGCCGGGCTTCACGCATCTGCAGCCGGCGCAACCGATAACTTTCGGTCATCATCTGCTGGCCTATGTGGAAATGATCGGGCGTGACCGCGCGCGCCTTGCCGATGGACGCAAACGCATGAACGAAATGCCGCTTGGCGCTGCCGCGCTGGCTGGAACCTCGTTTCCTATTGATCGTGCGATGACAGCGAAGGCGCTTGATTTTGATCGTCCGATGGCGAACTCTATCGATGCCGTGTCGGCGCGCGATTTCGCGCTCGAGTTTCTTGCCACGGCAAGCATCGCCGGCATGCATCTGTCGCGCCTCGCCGAAGAAATCGTTATCTGGGCGAGCCCGGCCTTCGGTTTTATCAAACTGTCGGAAAGTTTCACCACCGGCAGTTCGATCATGCCGCAGAAACGCAATCCCGATGCGGCCGAGCTTGTGCGCGCCAAGGCAGGGCGTCTTCTCGGCGCTTTTGTAACTTTGTCGGCGGTCATGAAAGCGCTGCCGCTCGCCTATGCCAAAGATCTGCAGGAAGACAAGCAACAAGTGTTCGATGCCGCCGATACTTTGCATCTGATGATTGCGGCCATGGAGGGCATGGTAGGCGATATGAGGCCGGACGAAAAAGCGATGCGCCGCGCGTTAGGGGCGGGCTTCATCACCGCGACCGACTTTGCCGATTGGCTGGTGCGGGCGGCCAATGTACCGTTCCGCGACGCGCATCAAATCACCGGCAAAATCGTGCGCCTCGCCGAAAAAAAGAAATGCGCGCTCGATGGGCTGAGCGTTGCCGAGATGCGAAAAATTGATCCGCGCATCTCGAAAGATGTCTTCTCGGTGCTCAAACCGGATAACGCGGTCAAAAGCCGCACGAGCCTTGGCGGCACGGCACCTGCCTTAGTACGGCAGGCGGTAAAGGACGCACGGAAACGATTCCTATAAATCCTTGTAACTTATTGATCTACATAACGAAACTAATTAAATAGTTGCAACTCCTCCACTAATCCATACAATTCTACACATAGTCTAATTCATACTGGTGGTATACATGAGTTTAAACGAAAACACACTCGCGAGACACGAAGACGCGCTGGCGAGATACAAGGCTTATCTGGCGAAACCCAAGAGTTTAGGCGAAGACAGGCTAGTTACACACAAGGTTTCAACATCAGACAAGATAGCTCTTCCCATTTTTGATAATTCATTGAAAGCGGTTGTTTTTGGCGGGTTGGCAGTAGTCACCGTTTGGTTGGCTCCCTTTCAACCCCTCGAAGCCGTGCGTACCCTTGATCGCTGGATCAATACCGCTACTGAATATACCACCCGGGTTGTACCAAGCTTTGTTCCTCCAACCGATCAGCTTGGTAAGTCCCCTTTGTATAAACGACCGGTAGGAAATAGAAAAAGTGGTGCGGTGGCTTTTGAAGTTCCGCCGTTCCAATAACTATTTAATCTTTCTTGTCAGTTTCACAGTCTTCAGTTATTCTAAAACCATGAACTGCGTTTTTGCATCTATTCGTTCCGTCCGACGCGCCCGCTAGGCGCCCGCATCTCTTTTCCCAAAAAATAAGTATTTATCCCTGCTTGCCAAACGCAAGCCGGCTTGCTGTAAGTGTTTGTAAGGGAGTTTTATGTGAAAGCCAAAGACCTCAAAGGCAAAACTATCGCCTTCGCCGCCTCCGGAGGGCTTGATAGCTGCACCATCACGCATTGGCTGACGCAGCAGGGCGTCAAAGTCGTTTGCTTCACGGCCGACCTTGCGCAGCCGGATGAATCCGATTTCTCCGCAATCGAAAAGCGCATGCGCGCTTGTGGTGCGGTCGATTTCGTCAAAATGCCGCTGCAGGATGAAATGGCCGCGGCCGGTATCGAGGGCATTCAGGCGCAAACGCTTTACGAAGGCCGCTATTGGTGCACGACGCCGCTCGGCCGCCAGGTAACGACCAAGGGTCTCGTGCGGGCCGTGAAGAAAAAAGGCATCAAGATCATCAGCCACGGTGCCACCGGCCGCGGCAATGATCAGGTGCGCTTTCAACTGATCGCCAACATGCTGGACCCTTCGCTCAGCGTTTACGCGCCGTGGCGTGACGAGGAATTTCTTAATCGCTTTGGTGGCCGGCTACAGATGATCGAATATTGTGAACAGCATGACCTCCCGATCAAAGCGACGCGCGAGAAACCTTATTCGACCGACGCTAATCTGCTTGGTCTCACGCATGAAGCGGGCCAGTTGGAATCGCTGCAAACGCCGGCGCATTTCGTAACGCCGGAAATGGGCGTCTGGCCTGAAAAAGCGCCGGATAAATCCGAGCAGGTGACTATCCGCTTTGAGAAAGGCGCGCCTGTCAGTATCAACGGCAAAAAAACCGATGCGCTGGCCGCCCTCAAACTGGCCAACGAAATCGGCGGCAAGCATGCCGTCGGCATCGGGCTACATCTGGTCGAAAACCGTTTCGTCGGCATTAAATCGCGCGGCGTGTACGAAGCGCCGGGAATGGAATTGCTCGGCACCGCCTACGCGTTTTTATTGCAGCTGGTGCTCGACCGCCGCGCGCGCGAAATGTTCGATGCGCTTTCGGCGACGCTGACCAAGCAACTTTATCAGGGTTACTGGAACGATCTCGCCACCCGCATGGGGCGCAAGGCGATCGCCGAGACAGCCGAGTTAATCACCGGCATCGTGACGGTATCTCTTTACAAAGGCCATGTGTCTTATGTCGCGAGCGCCGATGTGCCGCATTCGCTGTTTTCGAACGATGGCTCAATGGAGGCCGAAGGGTCGTTTGATCACAAGGATTCGGAAGGCTTCCTTGGGGTGCTCGGCGTGCATGCGCGCGCGTTGGCAAAAGTGGGGCAAATCAAAAGCGATTGAGCGCGTTCATTTCCTCAGGGAATGTGATAGATTTACCGCTCCTTAAGGCCCCGATTGCATACTGCCGCCCATGTCCAAACCAGATAAACCCGCGCCTCCGCCCAAGCGCCGCATCGTGCTGTTGTCCGGCATGTCGGGTGCCGGGCTGTCCACGGCGCTGAAGGCATTCGAGGATCTCGGCTACGAAGCCGTCGATAATCTGCGCCTCGGCCTAGTCCCCGCTTTGGTCGACGACAGCAACATGGCCGGGCGGCCGCTGGCGGTCGTTGTCGATACCCGTAACGTCAATTTTTCCGTCGACGATCTTATGCGCATGTTGCATGAGCTGGCCAAACGGTCGGACCTCGACGTGAAGCTTGTGTTCCTTGAAAGTTCGGACGAAACCCTTCAACAACGCTTCACCGAAACACGCCGCCGCCATCCGCTCGCGGCCGACCGGCCCGTCACCGACGGCATCCGGCGCGAACGCGAAATGCTGTGGCGCCTGCGCGATCAGGCCGATCATGTCGTCGATACATCGTTGCTTTCGATCCACGAACTGCGCCGCCTGATCGTCGGCCATTACCGCGTCGACAATACTGCCGGCCTCACTTTATTCATCACGTCGTTTTCCTACCGCCATGGCGTGCCGCGCGAAGCCGACATGGTGTTCGACGCGCGCTTTCTGGTTAATCCGCATTGGGACGCGAAGCTGCGGCCCCTGACCGGCAAGGATCCCGCCGTTGCCGTCCATATCGCACGCGACCCCGATTATGCCGCCTTTATCGAACATATGACGCAGCTTCTGTTACCGCTTCTGCCGCGCTATCAGCAGGAAGGGAAAAGCTATTTTACGATCGCGATCGGTTGCACCGGCGGCCGTCACCGCTCGGTATTTGTGGCCGAGCAATTGGCCACGCTTTTGGCCGCGCACGGCTATATTGTCGGCGTTGGGCACCGCGATCTGGATCGCGGAAAGAAGTAGTTGCTGGCGGCTAGTTACTAACTACTAGCAAGAATATCTTTAAAAGTGCTAGCAACTAACAACTAGCCACTAGCGACTAAGGGCTCAAATGATCGGCATGGTTCTTGTCACGCATGGCGCCATCGGCGCGGAGCTTTTGAACGCGCTGAACGGTATTGTCGGCCCGCAGGCGCAAGCAAAAGCCATTGGCATCGGCGCCGACGATAATATGGAAACTTGCCGCGATGCGATCTTCGCCGCGATCAAAGATGTGAATACCGGCGACGGCATCGTGCTGCTGACCGATATGTATGGCGGCACGCCCAATAACCTTGCCATCGCCTCGATGCCGCGCTCGCATGCCGTGGTGCTGGCGGGCGTCAATCTGCCGATGCTGATCAAGCTTGCGTCCGTGCGTTCGTCAATGCCACTTTTGGACGCCGTGCGCGAGGCCGAAATGGCGGGACGCAAATACATCCAGCTTGTCTCTGAAACCATTGCACCGCCGTCGGCGGCATGAGGCATTTTAATGCCACAGGTTCAGGAAGGCGAGATTTGCAGCATGGCGATGATCGGCAACCAGCGTGGACTGCATGCGCGCGCGGCGGCCAAATTCGTCAAGATCGCGGAAAGTTTCGAGGCAGAGATCACGGTTACGAAAGACGACATGAAAGTCTCCGCCTGTTCGATCATGGGCCTGATGATGCTAGCGGCGGGTCAGGGCATGGAAATTAAAATTTGCGCCGTGGGCACGGACGCCGCCGAAGCGGTGAATGCGCTGGTTGAGTTTGTGAAACGGAAATTCGATGAAGAATAATCAAGAATATACCGGCCAGGGCATCGGCGTTTCGCCCGGCATCGCTATCGGTCCCGCCTATATCATCAATCAGAGCGGCCTGCAGGTGCCGGAATATGAAATACCGGCCAATCAGATCGAAAAAGAACTGAAACGGTTGCATACTGCCATTGCCAAAACGCAGCGCCAGCTAAGCCAGCTGAAGCAAAAGGCCGCGACATTACCCGCCGGCGCCGAGGATATCGGGCTGTTGCTGGAAGCCTATAAAAACATGCTGTCGGGCTCGCGCCTCGTGCGCGGGGTCGAAGACCGCATCCGCAACGACCGCATCAACGCGGAAGCGGCGATCCAGCGTCAGATCGCGGCGATCAAGGAAAGTTTCGCCAAGATGGACGATGCTTATATCGCGGCGCGCGCCGCCGATGTGGGAGAAGTCGGCTCGCGCCTCACGCGTCATTTGCTGCAGCAGCATTATAATCCGTTCGCGGATGTGCCCGAAGGCAGCGTCATCATCGCCGAAGAAATCACGCCCGCCGATACGGCCCTGATGAATCCCGACCATGTGGCGGGTTACGCCACCGTGCTCGGCGGCGCCGAAGGTCATGCCGCGATCATGGCGCGTGCCTTGGGTCTGCCGGCGATCTCCGGCATCGCTGCGCTGATGCAAGGCATCGCCCCCGGCGATCTGATCGTTATCGATGGCCGCGAAGGCAAAATTATCGCGCGCCCTTCTCCCGCCGTTTTGCAGCAATACCGGCAGGAACTGGCGAAGAAACAGCGCGAAGATAAGAAGCTTCAGGCGCTGCGCGACGTGCCCTCGGTCACCGCCGACGGCGCGCCGGTCACGCTGCAGGCCAATGTCGAACTCCCGCGCGACGTGGAAGGGGTACTCGAAGCGGGCGCCACCGGCATCGGCCTTTTGCGCACCGAATTTCTGTTCATGAACCGTCCCGATCTGCCGGACGAAGACGAACAATTCGAAATCCTGCGCAAAATTGTGCATAAGCTCGATGGTTACCCGCTCACGATCCGTACGCTCGATGTCGGCGGTGAGAAGCTGGCGACCGCGCTCGGCGACGCGCTGGAAGGCAGTGCCAATCCGGCTCTCGGCTTGCGTGCGATCCGGCTCGGTCTCAAAGAGCCGAAACTGCTGGAAACGCAGCTCGCCGCCATCTTACGCGCCACCGCCCATGGTCCGGTGCGCGTTCTGATCCCGATGGTGTCCTCCGTCGCGCAGATGATGCAGGTGCGCCGGCATATGATGCTGGTCGAGCGCCGGCTGCAAAGACGTGGTGTCAAACTAGCCGGGTTGCCGCCGCTCGGTGCGATGATCGAAATTCCGGCCGCGGCCCTGGCGGCCGACGCGCTGGCTAAAGTCTGCGATTTCTTCGCAATTGGCAGCAATGATCTGACCCAATACACGCTCGCCATCGACCGCGGCGACGACCGCGTCGCCGATCTTTATGACCCCTTCCATCCGGCGGTCTTGCGCTTGATCCAGTTCACCGCCGCCGCCGCCTGGCGGGCGAATATCCCCGTGAGCCTATGTGGTGAAATCGCCGGCGACCGCCGTGCGACGGCGTTGCTCTTGGGGCTGGGGCTGCGTGAACTTTCCATGACGGCCCTGCGCCTTCCCGCCGTAAAACAGGAAATCCGGGGGCTTTCGATGCCGCAAGCGGTCGCTTTCGCCGAAACAATCATGGGCAACAGCGACGAGGCCGAGATCAAAACGCTCCTGCGTCTCGGGGCTCTCGAATATGTCGGCGAGAAGCGCAAAAAGGCTTAGAAATTGCGCCGCGGGGGTGCTATTTTCCCGGATGTGATTCGCCGTGGAATGGCATTGATCCTTCAAAGGGTTAAACGCGGCCACGCAACCCTCTTGTACCCTAATTACTTTTTAACCATCGTCATTAAATAATGTAAACCGGCAGGATCGCTTTCGCGCTATCCTGCCAAGCTCACCCCGCCTGAAGGAGTCACGCCGTGGCTGACGAAAAAGCAAAAAAAGAAGACGACGAAAAGGAAAAACCCGCTGCCGAAGGAGCTGAAGGCGCGGAAGGCGAAGAAGGCGGCGGCAAAAAGAAATTTGGCAAGAAGCAAATCATCTTTATCGCGGCCGGCGGCGTGCTTGTTTTGGCGCTGCTCGGCGGCGGTGCGTTCTTTTTCATGCATAAATCGTCCGATCAGGACAAATCCGCCCAGCAAGCCTCGGCCGATGCTGACAAAAACAAGCCGGTTTATTTTTCGCTCGGCGATTTGCTGGTCAATCTGAGCGGCGAAGGCAAGCATCCGAATTTTCTCAAGGTCAAAATCAGCCTCGAGCTGGCCGACGAAAAAGACATGCCGCTTATGGAGGCGATCAAGCCGCGTATCATCGATAATTTCCAGGTTTATCTGCGCGAATTGCGGATCGAGGATCTGCGCGGTTCGGCCGGCATGTACCGGTTGCGCGAGGAATTGCTGATGCGCGTCACCGAAGCCGCGCAGCCGGTGCGCGTGCGCGACGTTCTCTTTCAGGAAATGCTGGTGCAGTGATGGATGATACCGCCCCGAAAGAACCGCCAAAGGAAATGACCGAAGAGGAAAAAGCGGCCGCCGCCAAGGCTGCGGCTGAAGGCGGCGCTACGGCGGACGAAACCGCCCACGTCCTTTCCCAGAACGAAATCGACAGCCTGCTCGGTTTCGGCGAAGGCGGTGCCGGGCAGGATAATTCCGGCATCATGGCGCTTATCAACAGCGCGCTCGTCAATTACGAACGCCTGCCGATGCTCGAAGTCGTGTTCGACCGGCTGGTGCGCATGATGTCGACGTCGTTGCGCAATTTTACGTCCGACAATGTCGAGGTCAGCCTCGATCAGATCACCTCCGTACGTTTCGGCGATTATTTGAATTCAATTCCGCTGCCGGCGATGTTGACCGTCTTCAAGGCCGAGGAATGGGATAATTCGGGCCTGATGACGATCGACAGCGCGATGATTTACTCGATCGTCGACGTGCTGCTGGGCGGCCGCCGCGGCACCGCCGCCATGCGCATCGAGGGCCGACCCTATACGACGATCGAACGTAATCTGGTCGAACGCCTTGTGCGCGTCGTGCTGGCCGATATGTCGGGCGCTTTCGACCCCCTGTCGCCGGTGACGTTCCGCTTTGACCGGCTGGAAACCAATCCGCGCTTCGCCACCATTGCAAGACCGGCCAATGCCGCTGTACTGGCCAAATTACGCATCGATATGGAAGACCGCGGCGGCCGCATCGAAATTTTGATTCCTTACGCGACGCTGGAACCGATCCGCGAATTGCTTTTGCAAATGTTCATGGGCGAGAAGTTCGGCCGCGATTCCATCTGGGAAACCCATCTCGGCAACGAACTTTTGCAGACCGACATGAAAATGCAGGCGGTGCTGGATGAAGTGTCGGTTCCGCTCAAGGAAGTGATGAACTGGCAGCCGGGCTCGCGCCTGATGCTGAATGTCAAGGCGGACGATCTCATCTCCTTGCGTTCCGGCGACGTCACCCTGTTTCAGGGACATATGGGCTCGCTGAACGGCCATATCGCCGTGCGCGTCGAGGATGTGAAATTGCATGATAATGAGGAGGATCTGTAAACGTCATGAGTGAATGGATCCGATCATCTCTCGACCTTATTCTCATTCTTATCGTTGGCGCCGGGCTCGTGCAGGCTTCGCGGCTTATCGCGCATCTTGCGGGCCTGCGGCAGGGGCGCGCCGACATGGAGCGTTTCGTGCATGAATTCAATTCGACCGTCATGCGCGCTGAGGCCGGCATCAAGGGCCTGAGGCTGGCGGCGCGCGAAAGCGGCGACGATCTCGAAAAACTGGTGGAAAAGGCCGTTGCCGTGCGCGACGAATTGCAATTCATGACCGAAAGCGCCGATCAAATCGCCGAGCGTTTGAGCCGCTCGGCATCCAACGCCGCGCGCCCGGAAACCAAAGCGGACATACCGCATACGGGATCGGTCGCTTCGCTGGCGGGAAAGAAAGCGGAAGTCAAAGACGCGCAGGTTCCTTCGTCCCGCGCCGAGAAGGAATTGCTGCAGGCGTTGCAGAAATTAAGTTGAGAGCGTAATGACCCGCCTGTTCCTCAGCCCCCGTTTTTTGCTGCCGTTCATGATCCTCTGCGGCATGGCCATTCTTGGCCTGCGTATGAACGACGTCTGGGACGCCGCGTCCTCGGGCCATCTGTTCGCGCGCGCGGCTTTGGCGCAGACGAAAGCCGACGCACCGCCCGCGCCGCCCGCCATCACGCCACCTTCCTTGGCAACCAGCGCCCCCGCGGCACCCGCTGCGGATACAGGCAAACCGGCTTCCGATGCCGCGGCCGCCGAGTCGGCGGACGAAGATGTGTCGCCTGCCGAAATGGAAGTGCTCAAGCAATTATCGACCCGCCGGGAAGAGCTCGACAAACGCGCGAAAGACCTCGATACGCGCGATGCGCTCCTGAAGGTCGCCGAACAGCGCGTCGATCAAAAGATCAAGGAAATGGAAACGTTACGCGTGCAATTGCAAACAATGGTCAATCAGGTAAGCGAAGGTCAGGCGGCGCAGCTTGAGAATCTAGTCAAGGTTTACGAAACGATGAAACCGGAAGACGCCGCCAAGATTTTCGAAACGCTCGACATGCCGATTTTATTGAATGTCATTCAGCGCATGAAACCAAAAAGTACCGCGCCGATTTTGGCGAAAATGGCGCCCGAGAGAGCCAAGGAAGTCACGGTTGCCCTGACCAAGCAAGACCAACTGCCGCAAATAAAGTAAAAAACAGTCATGTATATTTATCAAATCGCCGCCTGGGGCGTGATCGCCAGCCTTTCGCTCATGTTGGTGGGTGGGCTGGTCCTGTGGGCCTATGGCGAACGCGCGCCGCAAGGGGAAGTGGGCGTCACGGGGCCTGAAACCGAGGCCACCCGGCGCTTTCATCATCGTCTCGCGCGCTGGTTTTTTATTTACGGCATCGCGATGGTGAGCGGTGGCGTGGGGCTCTTATTCTGGGCCGGCGCTTATTTTATTTAATAGCCGCCGCTAAATCCGTCCCAGCGCGAAATAAAACAGGCATGCCATGCTGGCAACGGCTAACATCAGAAACGTCATCTGCGCGCCGATAAAACGCATCAACCCGGCACCCGGCATTTCGTTGCTGCCATAGGCGTGCAGAACGCGTCCCACCAGCAGCATGATGCCGAGAATATGAAGCACGAGCGCCGGCGCGCCTTTAAGCTCGATCAGCGTCAACAGCACGAGGCCGAGCGGCACATATTCGACGAAGCTCGATAAAAGCCGTTCGGCGCGGCGCATGGCAAGGTCGGTCGCCTGGCCGCGCCCGGTCACCCGCACCCAATTCTGCATCACATTAAAGGAAAGAATGACGAGCAGGAGCCCGAGCATTCCGGCGTAAGCAAGCGTGACATGCACAAGCATCGCGCGGTCTTATCCCGGGGCGCTTGCGTATTTCGCCAGCTCGACCTGCGCGCGCAGATCGATTTCGTCGAGAATTTCGGCGAGGCGAGGATCCGTAACCTGCGCACGGCGCATGCTGACAACATGCGCGAGCTGCATCAGTTTTTCGCGCGAAATGGCGCCGGTCAGCAGCTCGATCCGCAAATCCTCGAGCCGGTCGAGAAGGTCCTGCGCCCGTAATTTGCCGCGCGACGCGTGCGCAAGGGCGTCGTCGACTTCCTGAACGCCGATCACGCCCGAAACGGCCCCCGTCGCGCCCACGCCATGCGCAGCACCAGCCTCGCTCGATTCGTCGAGATGCTTAGCAAAGCTGGTGCCGCCCGCGCCGCTGGCTTTGCCGGTGCGCCGGACGGGCTGGGGCGCCCGTATCGATCCTGGACCTTCGATTTTGCTGATCACGTGCTGCCGCCTTCAGTCTAGGCAAATTCTGCCTTTCGGAGAGTGTATCTTAATCATAAACCTCCTCAAAAGCATTCCGAAAAAACCGAGCGAATTCAACTTGTTGGCATTAAAAAGCGCGAGTCGTTTCCTTGGCATGGCATTCGCATAAAACGCTTCCTGAGGATCAGGAGCCGTCATGCCTAGCTTATCGAACATTGTTCTCTCCTCTCTCCCCCACCGGCTGAATGGGAAGTCGACCCGCGCCCACCGGCCATTCCTCCTTACAGCGGCGCTAGGCATGATGCTCCTGATTCTCGCCCCTTTTAACGCGGCCGAAGCCTCCTCGCGCCTTAAGGACGTCGTCGATTTCGAGGGCGTGCGCGACAATATGCTGGTCGGCTACGGCCTCGTTGTCGGCCTCAATGGCAGCGGTGACACGCTGACCAACGCGCCGTTCACCGAACGCAGCCTGATCGGCATGCTGGAACGGCTCGGCATCAATGAAACCGGCGATTTCAATACGATCAAAACCAAGAACATCGCCGCCGTGATGGTGACGGCAACTTTGCCGCCCTTTGCCGCCCAAGGCGCGCGCATCGATGTGACGGTCGGCACCATGGGCGACGCTAAAAGCCTGCAAGGCGGTGTTCTTCTGGTGACGCCGCTGCAGGGCGCGGACGGCGAAGTGTACGCCGTCGCGCAAGGCGCCGTTTCCTCGGGCGTCAGCGCGCAAGGCGCCAGCGGCACTTCGGTCACGCGCGGGGTGCCGACGTCAGGCCGCATCGCGAACGGTGCGATCGTCGAACGCGAAGTCAATTTCCATTTAGCCGACCTTTCCACCATGCGGCTTACGTTGCGCAACCCGGATTTCACCACCGCGCAGCGCGTGTCCGATGTTATCAACAAATATCTGAAAGGCCGTGCGGCCGCGCCAGTGGATTCGGCAACGGTCCATGTGCAAGTGCCGCAGGATCGCCGCGGCGATGTGGTCGGGCTGATGACCGAGATCGAGCAGCTGCAGGTTCAGCCCGATCAAATCGCGCGCGTCGTGATCGACGAGCAGTCCGGTGTCATCGTGATGGGCGAAAACGTGCATATCAACACGGTCGCCATCGCGCAGGGCAACCTCACCATCCGCATTACCGAAACGCCGCAGGTTTCGCAGCCGAGCCCCTTGTCGCAAGGCGGCACCACGGTCGTCGTACCGCGCTCCGACGTCAATATCGACGAAGGCAAGGACAACAAACTCGCGATGTTGAAAAGCGGCGTCAGCCTGCAAGATTTGGTGCAGGGGCTTAACGCGCTCGGCATCGGGCCGCGCGACATGATTTCCATTCTGCAATCGATCAAGGCCGCGGGCGCCCTGCAGGCCGATCTGGAGCTGATGTAATGGATGCCGCTCTGCAAAATATTGGTGACCTCGCGCTATCGCAGGCAACCGCACCGCGTCTTGGCAAGATTGCGGCGGTCGGCAATATCGACAAGGCCGCGTCGGATTTCGAAGGCATGTTCATGACTCAGATGTTGCAGCCGATGTTCGCCGGCGTTGCGGTCGATCCGGTGTTCGGCGGCGGTCACGGGGAAGAAATGATGCGCAGCTTTCTCGTGCAGGAATACGGGAAAATGATCGCCAAAAGCGGACATATCGGCATCGCCGCAGCGGTGAAGAATGAAATGATCAGAGCTCAACAAATAGCGCAAACCGGAGGACCAAATGCCATCCAATAACGCGATGAAACTGTCCCTCAAGGATAAAACACGTGCCACCGTCTCGGGGCCGGAGCAGGCCCTCAAAGGCATGATCTCCCTGATGAACGAGCTTGTCGCGCTCATGGACAAGGAGATTATCTTGATCGAAAACCGCAAGATCAAGGAACATGCCGAGCTCCTGAAGCGCAAGCAGCGTCTTGCCGTCAATTACCGCGCGAGCGTGAAGTCTCTCTCGCTGCAGCCCGATCTTTTGAGACAGGCGCCGGAAGAAGTGCGCCAACTGGCGAAAGTGGCTTCGCAAAAACTGGCCGAGGCCGGTGAGCGCAACGCGAAAATATTGCGTTCCACCATCACGGCGCTTCAGCGCCTTATCCAAACCATCATTGCCATCGTCAAAGACGAAGTTCTGCCCAAGGGCGGTTACATCAATCCGCACGATGCGCAAACGGCGCTTGGCACCTACAGCCCTACGTGCAAACCGGTCGCCGTCAACCGCACCGCCTGAACGATCAAGGATTAGGATATGCCGAACCTGAATTTCTCCGTTGCCGACGCGTTAAACCGAACCTCCAGCATGACGGCAAACTTCCTTTCGTCCTTGAACGCCGCTTTCGGCGGCGTGCCAGGGGCGGGTGTGTTCGACAGTTTGCTTTCGCAAACGAATACGAGCGTGCCGCCACCGCAACCGGTTACCAATTTTGTAAATCCCGTTACCACACCGGCCGCCAATAACGTCGTGAATAATCCGGTACCGCCGCCATCGGCGTCGCTGCAGGACGTCCTTTCGGTCTGGCGCAGTTTTATCGAAAAATGGCAGAGCCATAAAAATGGCAACAGCGGCAGCGGTCAAAGCGGCGATCAGAAGCCTGCCGTCACGGATAATAAATCCGGCTCCGATGCAGGCACGGCGGCGGGCGGTGCCAACGCGAATAACGGCACAACGACTCAGACCTCGAATACTGCGCCGCCTTCCGATCCTTCGCAGCCTGCGGTAACGGTTCCCGTTGCGAGCAGTACGGGAAGCGGGAACAGCCCCGCCGATCCAGTACCGGCCGCCGCCTCTTCGCAAAACCCCGATCCCAACACGCAAAACCCGCCAACCCTCGCCGATTTGATCGCCGAATTGCAAGCAATCCTGCAAATGATCCAGCGGCAAATCCAGAATACGCAAACAACTGTTCCCGCATCGGGCGCTACGGCGCAAAATACCGCCACCATAATCGGCCCTCCACCGGATCTAGGCAGTACGCCGAATTCCGGCGGCACACCGGCCACCGCCAATACCTCGAATGTTGGTAATCCATCGGACAGCAGCGCTGTATCGACGCCCTCCGCCGGCTCATCAACTGATAATCCAAAGGATATAACACTCCTTGCCGCCGCCGACATGATGCTGGAGCTTCTTCTGCTCAGCCGGTTCGTCGAGAAAAAACTCGCGCCCGATCCGGCGTCCGATCCGCAAACCGCGGCCGGCGCACCTGCGGCGCAATCGGTACCCGCGTCCGATCTTGCTTCGCTCGACGCGCAACTGAAGGCAAATCTGAAAACGGTTCTCGATGCTCTGCAGACGAGCGTTGCCGCCAATGGCAACATCAATACCGCCGCGCCCGCACCCGATGCCACGAATGCGTCTGCGACGGTAAGCACGGGCCTCGCTTTATCGACCTTGCCAACGGCCACAACGCCGCCACCGGCAAATCCTCTTTCGCCGCCGGATATTGTCAAGAGCGGGTTGGTCGTCGCCACCGATTTTCTGCAGCAGCTTAATACCCTGTTCGCAGCGCCCCCGCCTGTCTCTGCCAACGCCGCCTTGGTCGCTGCCACCGCCACTACCGTCGATGCAGGCGGAAACGGAGCTTCGCTTGACTCCGATACGACCGACAATAACAGCGCCCCGGCCAAGGGTATGTCCGGCAATGCGGGTGATACGCCGCCGCTGGCCGTCGCCGATGGCGCGAAGTCGGCCAACCCCTATAATTTCGCGAGCCAGCTTTCGGCCCTGCGCGCCTCGAATGGTGGTGCTATGGGTCTGCCCAGCGCGGTCGAGCAGGTGATGCTGCAGTTGAGTCGCAACGTCAAGAGCGGCAACGATCAAATGACGTTGCAGCTGCAGCCCGCCGATTTGGGCCGCATCGACATCAAGCTTAATTTTTCGGCTGACGGAAAAGTACAAGGCACCGTCGTGGCCACCAATCCGGTGACGTTGGATTTACTCCTCAAGGATGTGAGGGGCCTCGAGCGCGCTCTGCAGGAGGCAGGGTTGAGCGCCGATCCCGGAAGTCTGCAGTTCAGCCTTGGCGGCCAGTCCGGCAATGCGTCCGATCAGACAGCCGGAAATTCTTCGTCGGGCACGTCCTCCGGCGGCGATAATGCGGCCTTGACGGATATTTCCGTCGCTGCCGATGCTGATTTCGTTCCCACCGAGACCTGGTACATCACACCGGGCGGCGTCAATATACAGGTATAGGAGAAAACCATGACAACCCCTGTTGCTTCTACCACCGACCCCACATCATCCAACTCAGTCCTGCAAAATCTCCTTGCTCAACAAGCGCAGGAGAAAGCTGCCAACGCCGCCAATGCCGCCAGTGGGGGGAGTTCCTCGTCATTGGCGCAGCAGACTTCGGTCAGCACCATCGGCAGCAACTTCAATACCTTTATCAATATTCTGACCACGCAGCTGCAGCACCAGGACCCGACCAACGCCACCGATCCCAACCAGTTTACACAGGAGCT
>Ga0207139_1117_pt1 | contig 16614 bp, 13 predicted proteins | sample Alteio_BWMinHeat_7_FD_153585 | JGI IMG/M metagenome (GOLD analysis project Ga0207139, IMG submission 153585) | Enriched cells from forest soil in Barre Woods Harvard Forest LTER site, Petersham, Massachusetts, United States -... | ecosystem: Environmental > Terrestrial > Soil > Temperate forest >... | reverse complement strand
TGACGATAAGATATTAAGAACACCTCTTGGCCCTGATATTACTTTTTCTGATGACCCACTGCGTATGATGCGCGGCATCCGGTTTGCAACTCAATTAGGATTTACTATTGCTCCTAATACATTTGAGGCTATAGCAAGAAATAAAGAACGAATAAAGATCGTTTCAGGCGAACGTATTGCAGATGAGCTGAACAAAATAGTAATGGCAAAAAAGCCTTCTATTGGTTTTGATCTATTGTATCGCAGCGGATTACTGCATGAATTTTTTCCGCAGATGGTTGAACTAACAGGTGTGGAAATAATAGAAGGCAAGGGACATAAAGATAATTTTTATCACACATTGCAGGTGTTGGATAATGTTGCCGATCGCAGTGATAATTTATGGTTGCGCTGGGCGGCCATCTTACATGATATTGCAAAGCCGGCTACAAAGCGGTTTGAAGAAGGCCATGGCTGGACCTTTCATGGTCATGAAGTAGTAGGAGAAAGAATGGTGCCGCGTATTTTCCGTCAATTGAAATTGCCGCAGAATGAAAAAATGAAGTATGTGGCAAAGCTGGTAGGGTTGCACCTGCGACCTATTAGCCTGAGTAAAGAAGATATAACCGACTCGGCCATGCGCCGACTCTTGTTTGATGCCGGTGATGACCTGGAAGACCTGATGATGCTTTGTGAAAGTGATATCACTTCAAAGAATAAGGTAAAGGTGAAACGTTACCTGGAGAATTTTGAAATGGTGAAGCAGCGCCTGAAAGAAGTGGAAGAAAAAGATAAAATGCGCAACTGGCAACCACCTATTAGTGGTGAAGAGATCATGCGCCTGTTCAATTTACAACCATCAAGAGATGTGGGCAATTTAAAGACAGCGGTGAGAGAAGCCATATTAGATGGCATTATCCCCAATGAATATGACGCAGCATACGCCTATGTAATACAAAAAGCAGCAGAGTTGGGAATAAAACCCGTAAACAATTAGCCATAATAGATGTGATATGAATACGAGGCAGCTTTTTCAACAATATGTAGCACAAACTTCTCCCGAGCCAATTGGTTTAGAGATCGCATCGGCATCGGGTAATTACCTGTATGATGTGACAGGAAAAAAATACCTGGATATGATTGGCGGTATAAGTGTATGCAATATCGGTCACACACATCCTGAAGTGGTACAAGCAATAAAGGCGCAGTTAGAAAAATATATGCACGTAATGGTGTATGGTGAATTAGTGCAAAGCCCGCAGGTGCAATATGCAAAACTGCTGGTTGAAAATCTGCCATCGCAATTGCAGTCTGTTTATTTTACAAACTCAGGTGCAGAGGCTATAGAAGGGGCTATAAAACTATCGCGTCGCTATACCGGCAGACCGGGCATTATTAGCTGCAATAATAGTTATCATGGCAGTACCACAGGCGCATTAAGTATAATTGGCGATGAATATTGGCGTAACGCTTTCAGGCCTTTAATGCCGGGTGTGCGTCATTATGATTATAATAGTGAGGAACTAATAAATGCTGTAGATGAAGACACAGCTTGTGTTATCATAGAAACTGTGCAGGCCGAAGCAGGTGTAATTGTGGCTGGTGATATATGGATGCAACAATTGCGTGATAAATGTACTGCTACTGCTACCTTACTTATTTATGATGATGTGCAGGGTGGTTTTGGTCGCACAGGTAAGCTATGGGGATTTGACACCGTTGTGCCTGATGTGTTAATATTAGGAAAAGCGTTAGGTGGCGGTATGCCCTTAGGTGCTTTCGTTGCAAACAATGCTATAATGAATACACTTACGCATAAACCGGTGCTGGGCCATATCACTACTTTTGGCGGGCACCCGGTAAGCTGTGCTGCGGGTATGGCTGCTTTTAATATACTGTTAAAGGGAAAGCTCATCAAATCGGTATCGTCTAAAGAAAAGTTATTCCATTCTTATTTACAACATCCTGCTATCAAAGCAGTAAGAAGCAAAGGGCTGCTGATCGCTATTGAATTAGCAACTGCTGAATATGCCAAAGCTGTTATCATGCGTTGTTTAGATAAAGGCTTGTTTACAGACTGGTTTTTGTTTGCACCTTATTGTATTCGCATTGCGCCTCCGCTTACCATTTCTGAAGCAGAAATAAGATCAGCTTGTGAGATCATTCTTGCTGCCTTATAAATAAAAAGGGCAGCCGAAGCTGCCCTGTAGAAATGGATAAGAATTTTTTATCGTAAAGTGATATTGTAGGTTTTGCCACCAACAGTAAGTGTTGCCAGCCTGTCGCAGGTACCGGTACCATAATCTATGGTATAGGTGCCACCCGCAGAGCGGGTGGCGGTTACAGAGCCCGATTCAACCCATGGACAAATTGCGGCTACATGAAGTGGTGAAGCGCTGCTAACTGTAAATGTTACAGACTTGCCACCGGCACGGGTAACAGTAGTAGTACCGAATATATCGTATTCGTCATCCCATTTGGTAGCTGTGTTATAACCTGCTGTCCAGGTACGGGTGCGGCTGCCACTCCATGATATAACAGTACCTGCTGTAGAATCAATAACTAATGAATCGTGTACATCAATATTGTAAAAATAATTACCGCTGCTGTTCATGCCCATATTAGTTACAGTTTTGTAACCTTTTAACTGGTTATCATTATAATAGTATTTATTATAGCTGATAGTATGACTACTGCCTGCATCCTTGTATTTACCGGTATAGGTTACAATGATCTGTCCGCGACGATATATGTAATCAGTACCAAGGCAATCAACAGGTCCAAAATCAATAGTTAATACATGTGGCACTGAAACAGTATCGTTTGTGATGGTTGCGCATGTTCCTAAACCTGTAGGTGCAACACGCAAATTCGCGCCGGTTCCGGCAGTTGCAGCTACATCAGCAGAATTTTCCGCGTCATTGCTGGCTTTTTCAATTTGTGCATTGTCTGCAGCCGCAGTGGTATCATCACTGCTCAAATTTTCTGCGCTTTTCTTGCAAGCCACGAACGATATTAGCGCTATGGCTATTAATAAAGTTCCTGTTTTTATACTCATTTTCATATTTTTTGCGTTTTATGTAGTTAAGACCTCATTAAAAAATAAAGGTTTAATTAATTAAGAAATATTTTTTAAATACAATATATTAACATGGCCGGAAGAACTGAAAGGGGAAAATAATTAGTTACTTTTGCTCCAAATTAGAAAGAACATATGCAATTAGCTATAATAGGTACTGGCTATGTAGGTTTGGTAACAGGCACATGCTTTGCAGAGACCGGCAATAACGTTGTTTGTATAGATATCAATGAAGATAAAATAAAACAGCTTAAGGCGGGTAAATCACCTATATATGAACCGGGGCTTGATACCCTGCTGGAGCGTAACATAAAAGAAAAAAGGCTTGAATTCACTACCTCTTTAAAGGAGGGTATCAAAAATGCCCAGGTGATCTTCCTCGCTTTACCAACACCTCCGGGAAAAGATGGTTCTGCTGACCTGCAGTTTGTACTAAGTGTTGCGGATCAATTAAGCACTATTATTACTGATTACAAAGTGATCGTAAATAAAAGCACGGTGCCTGTGGGAACTGCTGAAAAAGTAACAGCGGTATTGGCGCAGAAACTTGACAGAAATTTATTTGATGTGGCTTCTAACCCTGAATTTTTGCGTGAAGGGGTGGCTGTAGAAGATTTTCTAAAGCCGGATAGAGTAGTAATCGGTACTTCATCTGAAAGAGCAAAAAAAATATTGGACGAATTGTATCAGCCATTTGTAAGACAGGGAAATCCTATCTACTTTATGGATGAGCGTTCTTCAGAGATGACAAAATATGCTGCCAATGCTTACCTGGCTATGCGTATCTCATTTATGAACGAGATGGCAAATCTTTGTGAAAAAGCGGGTGCCAATGTAGATTGGATAAGAGTAGGTATAGGTAGTGATTCGCGCATCGGCAAGCGGTTTTTATTCCCTGGTGTGGGTTATGGGGGCAGTTGTTTCCCCAAAGATGTGAAAGCATTAGCGCAGACTGCACGTGAATTGGATTATGATTTTATGATCGTGAATACGGTGATGAAGGTAAACGAGAAGCAAAAAACAGTACTGGGCAAAAAAGTAAAAGAATTTTTTGGCAGTGATCTTACCGGCCACAAATTTGCCATATGGGGTCTTGCATTCAAGCCGGAGACGGATGATATTCGTGAGGCTCCGGCTTTGGAGTTGATAGACGAATTGCTGGCAGCAGGTGCCTCATTGCGTGTGTTTGATCCGGAAGCAATGGATAATGTTCGTGCGCAGATAGGTGATAAAGTGGAGTATGCTACTGACCAATACGATGCGCTAAAGGGAACAGAGGCGCTGATCATAGTAACAGAATGGAGCGAATTTAGAAATCCTGATTTTGCTCGTATCAATGAAATACTTAAGTACCCGGCTATCTTCGACGGACGTAATTTATATATGCTGGATAAGATGGAGGAAAAAGGATTTTATTATGAGAGCATCGGCAGAAAAATAGTGCATAACCAATTAAGAAATTCAATTGACCTGCCAAAAGTAGATATACTGCGCGACAGAGGCACTTTGGATTAGTCTATTATAATTTTACTTTTTAATAAAATGGCAAAACGTATTCTCATTACAGGAGCAGCAGGTTTTCTGGGCTCACATCTTTGCGACAGGTTCTTAAAAGAAGGCTATCATGTTATTGGCATGGACAACCTGCTCACCGGCAATATCAGGAATATTGAGCATCTCTTTCCATTAAAAGAGTTTGAATTTTATCATCATAATATCACCACGTTCGTACATGTGCCCGGGCATATAGACTATATATTGCATTTTGCATCACCTGCCAGCCCTATCGATTATTTAAAAATGACTATCCAAACTTTGAAGGTAGGCGCATTAGGTACGCATAATTTATTAGGCCTTGCCAAATCAAAAGGTGCACGCATATTAGTAGCCTCTACTTCTGAAGTATATGGAGATCCCCTGGTACATCCGCAGCAGGAAGAATATTGGGGCAATGTAAACCCGATAGGACCGCGCGGGGTGTACGATGAAGCCAAACGTTTTATGGAAAGCATCACGATGGCATACCATAATTATCATCAACTTGAAACACGTATCATACGTATATTCAATACCTATGGTCCGCGTATGCGCCTGGATGATGGCCGCGCTTTGCCTACATTCATGAGCCAGGCTTTGAGAGGTGAAGATGTAACCGTGTATGGTGATGGTTCGCAAACACGTTCTTTCTGTTATGTAGACGACCTGGTAGAAGGTATTTATCGTCTCTTGTTATCAGATTATCATCTGCCTGTTAATATTGGCAATCCTTCTGAAATATCATTACTGCAATTTGCTGAAGAAGTGATAGCATTAACAGGTTCTAATTCTAAAATAGTGTACGAGCCGCTGCCACAGGACGATCCTAAGCAGCGCCAGCCCGACATTACAAAAGCAAGAGCGTTACTGGGTTGGGAGCCTAAAGTAGACCGTAAAGAAGGCCTGAAGCGCACGCTGGATTATTTCAAGATACATATATAATAAATTGCCACCCAACCTTTTACATGGGGTGTGTGTCTATCGAAGATATATAATAGATCTATGTTGAAAAGAACTTTACTCCTTGCGATTTCAGGTACATTTATTTATTGCATTTTTGCCGGCTCCAGCTATGGGCCTGCTGCAGCCTATGATGGTAATCTTACGGGTAGCACCGGCGGTAGCAAAACCTGTAATACAGGCTCCAGTTGCCATGGTGGTAGTGTGAGCTCTACTACAAGTGTGACGCTTACTCTTTGCGATTCCGGAACCACTACTACCAGAACTACTTATGTACCTAATACCTGGTATACAGTAAGGCTCTCGGGTACTAACAGCTTATCAAGAAGCCGGTTTGGTTTCCAGGTATCTTGTACCAACTCATCAGGTGGACAGGCGGGCCGTTTCAGAGCTGTAGCTAGTTATACTGATACTATATATAATTCCTCTACAAGCCCGATACAGGTGGTAGAACATTCTTCTCCAATAGCGGGTTCGAGCGGCAGTTACACTACTTATTTTAATTGGAAATCTCCGGCATCAGGTACTAGTACTGTTGGTTTTTATAGTATCCTCAATGCCGTAAACTATAACGGTAGTGCTGATACGGGCGATAAATATAATTATGGTTCTACACTTTCTATCTCAGAAGCTACATCAACAAATATTTCTGAGTTTGGTAAAGACTATAACATATACACCTATCCTAATCCAATAACCACAACAGTAAATCTGCAGATACAACATGCTACTAATGGGGTATATACTATAAACGTATTTGATTGTAGTGGTAAAAAACTAGTGGGGCAAGAAATTGCTGTGAATAGCAATGAGCATACAACATCATTTAGTGCTGACAAATGGCCTGCAGGTATGTATCTAATGTTAGTAGAAAAAAATGGCGCTTGTCAAACCATGAGGATAATTAAGCAATAATTCCCATACTATCCCCTATACAGAAGGTGTTAATGACACCTTCTTTTTTGTTTTTATTATTTGCGAATACTTTTTTGCGTTGCATTGCGTTTATGTACATTGCAAAAGAAAAGACAGATTCGGTACTTTTACTTGTAGCTTATTTTCAAAACAATTACCTAAATGACGACTACCCAGGATCACGATCTGTTTGGTATTATTCTACTTGTTCGAAAACATATTGGTGTTGTAATACGTATGGCCATCCTGGCTATTGTGCTAGGAGGGGCGCTATATATTGTTATTCCTAAAAAATATGAGGCTGATACTGTTTTTATTTTAAAGAACCCGCTGTATGCAGACCGTAATAACCTGTATAATAATGATACTAAGTTCCTGGATTATGCAGCGAATGATGATGATATAGACCGGCTGATAGCTATGGCATCATCAGACTCTTTGCAAAATTATGTGATCCGTACCATGCAGCTGGCAACGGTATATGATCTAGATACAACAAAGCCGGAGCAATTGGTGAAACTGCGAAAATGTTTCAAAAGCCGATTGAAAATATACCGCAATGAATACAGGAACGTAGTGCTTACTTATACTGATAAAGATCCAGCTCGTGCTGCTGCAATCGCTAATCTTTGTGAAAATATATTAGAACATTCATTGCGTGAATTTTATAATGGTATGAGAAGGAATATGTTTCAATCCATTGAGAACAGGATACGCCAGGAAGACAGCGCGATAGCCGTGCTTACAGATACACTGGGTACGCTACGTGAACAATATGGTATTTATGATATCATTAGCCCTGCGCGATATAATATCATGCTGAGTAGTATGAAAGATAATGGCAAGCCGGGATATGCACGTGGCGTAGAACTGGTACAGAATATAGAATCAATAAAAGATGAGTTGGTGTCTGACAGGGCAAAGCATATTACGCTTGCTAATCAGTATGCTACCGGTACGCAAATAAATGAAATGCCGTTAACACAGATCATTCAATCGGCTAAGCCACCTGTAAAGCCAAGGGGCTTAGGCTTGATCCTTACGCTAATAGTAAGTGCTGCGTTAGGTGTGCTTTTCGGTATTGTATATGTTTTGGTTGCTAATTATTTTCGCACCAGCAGTATCAATTCTAACTAATGCAGTTAGCCGTTAAAAATAATAAATGGCTCTTGCCCGCTACTATAGCATTGCTTTTTTTTAGCATCGCATACACGGTGCTTTCCGGTAACCTGCTTATAATGGCGGCGCCATTTATTGTTGCCTATCTTTTCCTGGTTGTGGTGAACTGGAAGAATGCCTATTGGTTATTACTGTTTTGCATCCCTCCTTCCATACAATTCACGTTATTTAACAATGCGCTGTCGCTCTCGTTGCCTGATGAGCCAATATGTTGGCTTTTTTTGTTACTGCTTATATTGTTAGTGGCATATAGGCCTATTATTATTCCCCGTTGGTTATTACAACAGCCAATAACATTTATTGTCATCCTTCAGTTGCTTTGGCTTGTGGTAGCTGTACTGTTTTCTAAAGTATTAATCTTGTCTATAAAATTCTTTATTGCGAAAATATGGTACCTGGCATGTTTTTTCATACTCCCGGTATTAGTGTTTAAAGACAAGAAAGATCTTAAAATAGGGTTCCTGCTCATATTATTACCTATGCTTGTTACGATGATGGTCATCTTCGTGCGCCACGCAGCATTGCATTTTAGCTTTGCAAATATTGGTGCGGCTATTGGCATGTTGTATGTGAATCATGTGGAGTATGCTTCTGTTATTTCTATGTTCTTTCCTGTAGTTTGTATAGCATACCCGCTTACTAAAAATAGCAAAACATGGATAAGAGTGTCCTTGCTTATTATTATCCTGTTTTTTGTTGTGTCCATATTTCTTACTTATGCGCGTGCTGCTTTATTGGCATTGATATTTGCCACTATAGTTGGCTATGCTATAAAAAAGAGGCTTGTAAATTTTATTATGCCTGCTATTTATGCGGTAATTGTATTGACAGGTGTTTATTTAGGGCAGGATAAAAGATATATAGATCTGCGACCCGATTTTGAACATACTTACATGCATTCCAATTATTCAAGCCATCTTATCGCCACAATACAGGGGCGCGATCTTTCGTCTATGGAGCGGCTGTATCGTTGGGTGGCTGCCATAAGAATGAGTGCAGATGAACCATTTACAGGTTATGGCCCGCATGGGTTTTATTATCATTATAAGTCTTATGCATTGCCCCTTTTTCGTACCTATGTAAGTAAGAACGAAGAGCATTCTACCACACACAACTATTTTCTGTACATGCTCACAGAGCAGGGCTGGCCGGCTATGATACTGTACGCTATATTAATAATAGTCGTGTTTGCACAGGCGCAAAAAATATATCATCGCTTCAACGACCTGTTTTATCAATATGTTACGCTGGGGCTGGCTATGGCATTTGCGGTTTGTTTCGTCAATAATTTTTTTTCTGAATTAATTGAGACGCACAAGGTAGGCGCGCTATTTTATCTTATACTGGCATTGCTGGTAGTGCTGGATAAAAAAAGCAGGGATATCAAAGGTACCCCTGCCGTATAAAATATGTTACTGTATTTAGGCTGTTATCTCTTTCTTGCCCTTCATGCTCGTGATTATGAATATTACCAGTTGCAAGGCTGCGAACCCTAATGAGAACATGAATAAACCCGTATCATCCTCCGCAGGATTATTATGATGCAGCATAGCTACAATTACTAATATAGCTACAATGGAAATCCCGATATAGGAAACAAAGCGGTAGCTTTTATTGAATAAATTGCCTTTGTTCAGACGGCTGTTTTTCATACTGTATAGCAGGTATACATCAAAGCCAACCAGCATCCATACCAATAAGCGTATCCATGTGTCAAGTGGCAAAAATACCATCATGAACAGGCAGGTGATAATTCCTAATAACGGTACCAATGGCACCAATGGTGTTCTGAATGCTCTTGGTGCATCAGGCATTTTCTTTCGCATCACCATGATACCTATACATACAAGAATAAAAGCAAACAGTGTTCCAATGCTTGTCATCTCACCTACTATTCTTGAAGGTACAAACGCAGCAAATATGCTTACGAATAGCATGAACAAAAAGTTGTTGCGGGCTGGTGTCTGGAATTTATCATGCACATGAGAGAATACAGATGGTATCAATCCATCGCGGCTCATAGAGAAGAACACACGCGATTGCCCCATAAGCATGACCATGATAACTGAAGAATAGCCTGCGAGTATAGCGATGATAATGGCTTTATTCAGCCAGGGATAATCGGGATGTATCACGCCCATTGCATCTGCTTTGCCCATATGGTCTATTGCAACCGCTACAGGTGCAATACCGTCTTTGCCTGCAAAATCTTTATAATTGGCCACGCCAGTCATTACGTGTGCAAAGAGTATGTAGAGTACGGTGCAAATACCTAAGGATAGTAATATGCCTATCGGCATTGCTTTTTTCGGATTCTTTGTTTCCTGCGCAGCAGTAGATACAGCATCGAAGCCTATGTATGCAAAAAATACAATGGCAGCAGCACGTACAATACCGCTAAACCCAAACGAGCCGAATGTGCCGGTATTGTCAGGTATATATGGCTTGTAGTTTTCGGGGTGTATATATTGCCAGCCAAGCGCAATAAATATTAATACCACTGTTACTTTTACAGCTACTATCACGTTGTTTACAAAAGCTGATTCTCTGGTACCCCGCATTAGCAGCAGCGACATCAACACCACAATGAAAACGGCGGGGATATTTATGATACCACCATCAAAAGGAGAAGAGGTATAAGCAGGGTTGATATGAATATCATAATAGCTTAAGAACTTAACAAGATAACGCGACCAACTGATAGACACAGTGGCAGCACCGACTGCATACTCCAATACCAGGTCCCAGCCTATGATCCATGCTATGAACTCGCCCATAGTAGCATATGAATAAGTATAGGCACTACCGGCTACGGGTATCATAGAGGCAAACTCTGCATAACACAGCCCTGCAAACGCACAGCCTACTGCCGCTATAACAAATGATATAGTAATAGCGGGGCCTGCGTTATTAGCGGCAGCACCACCTGTAATAGAGAAAAGTCCTGCACCTATAATAGCACCAATACCTAATGCTACAAGCGAGGTGGCAGTAAGGGATTTCTTAAGTCCCTTCTCCGGTCCTTTCTGTCCCGGTAGCAGGTCGCCTAAAGGTTGCACATCATTAGCGGCTGCTTCAGCAAATAAATGGCTCAGGGGTTTCCTGATAAATATACTCATGGCCCAGTTTGGATTTGGATTAAAGATAATAGATAAGTTGATAATACCGAATGGTTGTGTATCGCGATTAAACGAGATTTTTCTACAATGTATCCTATTCAAATGTTAGTAAAAATAAAATCTTGATCCGCTCGTGTTCAACCTAACGCATTTTGCCTTAGGTTTGTAACAATGAGTCGGAAGTTTGCATTAGTTATTATATTATTAATTGCATTTTTAGCTAAACCTGTTTACGCACAACCCACATTGCCGGATATTGCGGGCACGCTTCAGAAGGGTGTCATCGTTCTTACCTGGGAATGCCAATATGATGGTATTAAGTCTATTGCAGTACTGCGCTCTACGGATAGTGTTCATAATTATTCAACGGTTGGGTATGTAAGAGAAGTGAAAAAGGGTGTGCAGGTGTTCGTAGACGGACATCCTGGTGCAGGGAAGAACTGGTATCAATTATATATTGTTTTTAGTTCGGGATTGACATGGAATAGTAATCGTATAAAGATAAAGGTAGATACTGCTACTTTGATGAACCAGCAAATAGTGTTTCCTCCTAATGACTCTTTGCAGAAAATGGTTAGCGTAAGAGAGCCTAATGAAAGGCCTAAAATATCGAAAAGAACGGGGATAGTGGTAACCATAGATTCAGGAGATAAAAAAGGAGTTGATGTAACATCTATAGATATGTCAACGATCATAGGCGAGGTGATACAACCTGTGACCAAGAAGGATAGCGGTACTAAATTTTATACAACTAATACTACAGATGCCAATAGTGTATCAACTGTTGTTTCTTCCAGTTCTTCAGAAACGATCAAGAAGAAACAGCATATCAGTATTTCGATCGACACTGACCCGTCTAACGCGAACCCTTATACAATGATCAAATCGCGGTTCATTTTTACCAATCCGCTAACCGGCCACGTGAATATGGATTTGCCGGAAGTATTGAAACATCATTACTCAGTGAAGTTTTTTGATGCTAAAAATAATCCTATTGTAGAGATACCAAAGATAATGGCGTCCCCATTGATCATTGATAAGCGTAACTTTCAGAATAAAGGCATATACCGGTTTGAATTGAGAAAGGATAATTCACAGTTTGAGACCGGCTACATCACCATTTACTGAGCATCATCTATTTCATGTTCCTGCAACATGCGGTCCCATTCAGGACCCAGGCGAAGTGAATTGCCTGTGTATAATTTCATCATATGCACCATGTTTTCTGCATCCCAGGAATATACACCACGTGCAAAACCGATCATTTCATCATCATAAATAAAGCAGAGGTTGCCGTCGTGGTGCAGGCTTTGCACCAAGTGTTCGTGTGTTTCAAAACCAAAATAATCAAAGCTTTTTCCTTTTAAGGGATGGTCTGTTTTAGCTGCTTTGCCTGTGTAATGCAATGCGCCCATATTGTCCCATGCATAATAACGGGCATGGTGCAGGAAAGGTGTGCGACGTATAATATTGAGCCCGTAACGATCGAGCAATAATTTTTCGGAATAGAACATGCGTGATAGAAAGCGATAGGAGGCCAGGAGGTATAACATAGCAGCACCTATGGCAATGGTAAGGTGTATGCCATTAGCATATAGTGGCAGGGCACGTATAATAAATATAGTAGCCATGCCTGATGTAATTAAAAACTCGCCGAGGTATAAAAATTTTATACGGGTCTCTGTGCGGTTGCCCAATGATATCAGCAGGTGGTCATCACCCCAATTGTATGTAATTTGTTTTGGCAATTAAACGTATAGTGGGTTATAAATATACAGATTCTTTGGATTTAGCAATATTAATTTCGGCATTAAAAACGTATGCAAATTCTTTCTTTAGTATTTCTTTTACTTCTTCTTCATCTACTGTTCTACCCAATTCTTTCTGAAGGGAAGTAACCGATTTGTCGGTAATGCCGCAGGGTACTATATAATTAAAATACCGGAGGTCAGTATTTATATTAAAAGCAAATCCATGCATGGTGACCCAACGGCTGCAACGAACACCCATAGCGCATATTTTCCTGGCTTTTTGAGGTATAGCAGGGTCGAGCCACACACCTGTGGCACCGGGCAAGCGGTCACCAATTATATTATAATGTGCTAATGTGCGGATAATGACCTCTTCGAGATAACGCATGTATTTACCCAGGTCGGTGAAGAATTGCTCCAGGTCTAGTATGGGGTATCCTACGATCTGCCCGGGTCCATGATAGGTAATATCGCCACCCCGGTTGGTTTTATAAAAAGAAACGTTGAGTTCCTTCAGGCGTGTATCATTGAGCAGCAGGTTTTCCATATGCCCGCTTTTGCCGAGTGTGTATACATGCGGGTGCTGGCAAAATAGTAAATGGTTGGTTGTTTGGGCCGCAATTGTGTTTGTGTCTGTGCTATTATATTTTGCAGCTTTTATTGCCAGATTTTCCTTCAGTATCTCTTCCTGCATATCCCAGGCCGTACCGTATTCTATAGTTCCGAGGTCTTTGAAATAAATGGTTGGCATATTGGGTGCAAGTTAGGGAATTTGTGATTTATGATTTGTGATTGCCCATGCTCAATATGCCATGGGTGATAAAATGTTTTTGTGGGACATTGGGGGTAGTAATTTTCTTGTTAACTTATTGATAATCAGTATATTAATTAAATATGCCTATGCCCCGCAATGTCCCATCGTGCCTCATCAATGTCTCATTGCCGGGGGAATAGAAATGAGAGATATAGAAACCAATAATGTTGCAGCAAGATACGAAATAGAGGAGGGGGTATCCAAGTGATTTTATCTATGGGGGATAAGTAAAGGGCTATAATTGGAATTGGCATAAAAAAATAACTTGCATGGAAAAAATATCAGAAAAGGAGTCTGAAGTTAGTAACATGGGCTATATAAAATCGGGTTATGTTATGATAGCTTAGCAAGTAGATAGCGGATCAAAAATCCCCCATGTTTTAACGTATTTGAGCCTTTTTGTTTGACGTTTTATTAACAGCAAAACTGTTACATTTGTCTGAGTATAATTTAATAAGCACATGTTAAGATTCATGAAGAATAAGATAATAATACCGGCTATAATAATTGGCGCGCTGGCCGCCTTTTTCTCTTTTAAATATGCATCGGGAAACCAGAGCATAGAAGAGCGGGAGGTAATGATCATGCAAACAACTATGAAAGCTATTAAAGAAGGTCATTTTGCTCCAAGAGCAGTGAATGATACTTTCTCATCGATGGTATATCATAAGCTGATAGATGAGATGGATAATGGCAAGCGATTCTTTACCCAAAAGGATATGAAGGAGCTGGGCAAGTACGAGTATAAAATAGACGACGAAATAAATGGCGGTTCGCTGGAGTTCTATCATTTTGTGAATGATATATTTACCAAACGCATAGATAATGCAGAAAGGTATTGTAACGAAATATTGAAAAAGCCTTTCAGCTTTACCGCAAATGAAGAGGTGCAACTGACAGGTGAAAAAATGCCTTACGCTGCTGATACAAATGCACTGAAGCAACGCTGGAGTGACTACCTGAAATACAGAACACTGGTAAGGTATGTGGAGCTAAAGAATGACCGTGATAAGCGCAAGGAAAATAAAGACACCAGTGTGAAGGCAACGAAGACGGATGAACAACTGGAAGCAGATGCGCGTGAAAGTGTGCGTAAGAGTCATGAAACTTATTTTAAGCGGTTGCACAAGCTGAAAGAGAGCGATCGGTTTAATATGTACATGAATTCGATAACACAGAGCGAGGATCCGCATACTGATTATTTCCCGCCGGTTGATAAAGAAAGATTTGATGTAGAGATGTCAGGTACTTTTTTTGGTATAGGTGCGCAACTGAAACCCGAGGATGGCAAAACAAAAGTATCTGCTATCATTCCGGGCAGCCCCTGCTATAAGCAAGGGGAACTGAAAGTGAATGATGAAATATTTAAGGTGGCACAAGGAAGCGCTGAGCCTGTAGATGTAGAGGGCTGGGACCTGGACGATGTAGTGAAGCTGATACGCGGCAAGAAAGGCACTGAAGTGCGCCTGACCGTGAAACAAGTAAGCGGAGCTACTAAGGTAATCTCTATTATACGCGGCGAAGTGCAACTGGAAGATAAATTTGCCAAGTCTGTTATCATCAATAGTAAAGGGGGACCAATAGGCTATATACTGCTACCTGAATTTTATTCAGACTTTCAGCATGTAAACGGCAGGCGCTGCTCTGAAGATGTGAAGAAAGAAGTGCTGAAGCTGAAAGCTGAGGGTGTGAAGGGTATAATAATAGACCTGCGCACTAATACAGGTGGTTCGCTGACAGATGTAGTAGATATGGCGGGCCTGTTTATAGACCATGGCCCAATAGTACAGGTGAAGAGCAGCGATGCGGCACCGATGATGCTGCCCGACAATGACCGTGGCACCATATATGACGGGCCACTGGCTATAATGGTAAGCCAGGAGAGCGCATCTGCCTCTGAGATAATGGCTGCAGCTATGCAGGATTATAAACGTGCCGTGATAGTAGGCACTACTACCTATGGTAAGGGCTCTGTGCAAAAAATAATTTCGCTGGATGACTTTCTTGACCCGCTGGAACGTTTGAAATTGAATTCAAAAACGACTGATCCGTCTAACACGCAAGCTGGTAAAATAGATGGGGCGGTAACGCAACCTGCCGACGATGGTTCTGAAGGTTCAATCGGTGCCTTGAAAATAACGATACAAAAGTTCTACCGTATCAATGGTGGTTCTACACAGCTAAGAGGTGTAACACCTGATGTGATATTACCTAATCCGTATGAGATGCTGGACCTGGGTGAGCGTCATGAAAAATCCGCACTGAAATGGGATGAGATACCACCGGCTAACTATAAGGTGGTGCCAGACCCGGTAAATGCTACAACGTTGGCGATGCTTAGTAAAACCCGTATAGACAATAATGCAACATTTAAGCTGATACAGGAAAACGCGGTAAGACTGAAACAACAGCAGGAGAATACTAAATTCTACCTGGGTGAAGCACAGTATCGTAAAGAGCTGGAAGAAAATTCAACCTTGTCTAAAAAGCTGGAAGAGATACAAAAGAGCTATACACCTTATGATATTACAAATGCTAAAGCAGATAAAGAGCGCATAGACCAGGATAGTACATTGGTAACAAAAAACAACGACTGGATAAGATTTCTGAAAAAAGATATATACCTGAATGAGGTGGTGAACATAGTGAATGATATGGAGAAGCAGGCATCTACGGTGGATCTTAAGGCAGGGATGAAATAGTTTAGGGATTGGGAATTGGGTATTAGGAATTAGTAAGTGTGTGAAAAGAAATTACAGTCCCGTTTCGGCGGGACTTTTTATTATGTATTTTTGCGCTGATTGAAACAGAATCGTATATATAAGATCGTAGTATTGGTTATTTGTATGGTTGCATCTGCACCTTGTAGGGCACAGGTAATTGTGGCCGATACGAACAGTGTCGTATCAAGAAAAGATACTACTGTTAACAGGTCGATTGTATATACACAAGATACTGCTGCGGTCATTTTGCATAAAATACCTACCCAGCCCAACCCTAAAAAGGCAGGCATGTACTCTGCTCTGCTACCCGGCGCAGGACAGTTTTATAACAAACAATACTGGAAGATACCCGTGATCTACGCGGGCATAGCTACGGCAGCTTATTTTATAGAATTTAACGCCGGCAAGTATAATGATTATCATACAGCTTATGTGAACCGTGTATCGGGTCAGTATACTGATAAGTACATAAACTTATATACAACAGATAACCTGAAAAAACTGCAGGATGATTATCAGCGTTATCTTGACCTGACGGTGATGCTTGCGGGCGTAGGGT